>Ga0116227_10009192_pt1 | contig 18085 bp, 17 predicted proteins | sample S1TSphgellanicum_FD_89693 | JGI IMG/M metagenome (GOLD analysis project Ga0116227, IMG submission 89693) | Host-associated microbial communities from peat moss isolated from Minnesota, USA - S1T2_Fb - Sphagnum magellanicum MG | ecosystem: Host-associated > Plants > Peat moss > Unclassified... | reverse complement strand
TGTTTGCGTTCGTTGGGCGTTCAAACTTCATCATGGTACGTTGATGCAGATTTGCGGCTTCCACCGCCGCCACGGGACGGGGAAGTCCCTTTCATTCGTTGGTGCCGCGACACGTCCAATGAATTCGCACAATACTCGTGGTTGCCAAATGTCCGGCACCAATCCAGGGCTGGCTCGTGTTGCAGGCGAACCGCAACGACGGACTAGAAGCCAAAGTCGTGGCGACCGACGTGTTGCTCACAAGCGACGACCTCGATTAGTGCGCCGCCATCAATGCATTGGCGCCGGCGCTTTCAGCCTCGTGTCAACCGATATAGCGCGAAGGCACGCCGGTCTTCGAAGCCCATGCGGCGATAAAGCCCGATTGCCGTCGCGTTGTCGGCGCGTACGTGTAGAAACGGCACGTCTCCGCGCTTGCGTATCTCGGCGCGAAGGATATTCATAAGACGGGCAGCGATGCCTTGACCGCGATAGTTATCGTCCACGCATACCGCGCTGATCTCGACGAAGCCGTCGAGCCGCATGCGTTCACCAGCCATCGCGATAAGGCGTTCTTTATCGCGCAAACCGATGTACTGACCTGTCTCGACGGTGCGTTGCGCGAATGGCCCTGGGTTGGTCCTAACCGCCAGTGCAATCATATCTTCGGCGTCGGCTGCGCTCAGACGTTCCACATCGTCCATGTCGCCTGATTCCATCGTGTGCGCGTCGGTCATCTGCAAGATATCGAAGAGTTTCTCTGCGCGCAGACCCGCCGCAGTTGCAATGGACGATACATCGGTCAGCGCCTGAAGCAGAACCGACTCTCCCGGAGCGAGCAAGTCGGCAAGCTGTTCCAGCGCGTCTCCAGTCAAGCGCTCCACGGCGGCGAACGGGGCGATCGACGGAAAGAAGCGGCGCGCAAGGCCGTCGCCCGCGGCGAGTCGGGCTTGCTTAGAGGTGAGTGCTTCCCACGTGGGATTGTCGAGTCTGTCTGCATCGATTCTGTTCATGGTTCTTCTCTTGTGGAGGACACCCGCCGGGCGCTTGTGATCAGACCGCGTGTTCGAAGATCGTCAGTGCGAACACGACGGTGGCACCGAAGCCGGTCAGGAAAGCGAGCGTGCGAACGCCCGGCACGCCCGCCACGTAGACGACATAGTGAACCAGTCGCGCCAGCAAATAGACCTTGCCCGCAACGACAGTCGCCCCCGTTGAGACGCCGAGCGCCGCTGCGATGAGCACGAGCGGGGCGAACACCACGAGGTTCTCGACGGCATTGGCGTGAGCGCGCTTCGCCCGTTGTGCCCAGGCCGGATCGCCTGGCAGGAACGATGCGGGATTACCCAGCGCGCGCAGCGGCCCGTTGGTAGCGATCCGCGCGAGGATATAAGGCACCCACATGAGCGCCGTCGCCGCAGCGGCGATGGCGAGGCAAGCCAGTTCGGGAGTCGATTGCATGTGTTGTTGGGCGTTGTTTGGCGTTGTTGGGCGTTGTTTCGCAATGTCCGGACTCACGATGAGCCCGATTCGATGAACTGATTCTAGACATCGCGCCGTGTCGGAGCTATAGTCGCAAATGACAATATTGGGTGCATTTACGACATGAAGATCGGCATACTTGCGCTGGATGGCGTATTCGACACCGGACTCGCAACCCTGCTCGACACGTTCTCGACCGCCAACGAACTCGCGATGGCCGGCGGCGCCGCCCGCGGGCCGCTTGAGATCGAAGTCGTGGGTTTCACGCGGCAGATCCGCACGGCCATGGGTTTGCGGATCGCTGTTGCGCCCGTGTGCGCTATCGGCAGGCCGGACTGGATTGTGATGCCGGCGCTTAACGCGAAGACTCGCGACGCGGTGCTCGCCGCACTCGAGCGGCGCGATGTCGTCGAGACAAAGAAGCGTCTGAGAGCGTGGCGGGAAAAGCGAATCGGTATCGCGGCGGCGTGCATCGGCACGTTCGTGCTCGCCGACAGCGGACTGCTGGACGGCGAAGACGCGACCACCACCTGGTCGCTCGCACCGTTGTTTCGCGAGCGTTATCCGGCGGTCCGGCTGGACGATTCACGCATGGTCGTAAGTTCGAACAGCATCGTCACGGCCGGCGCGGCTATGGGTCATCTCGATCTCGCGCTTTGGTTCGTGCGGCAGGCGAGCCCCGAACTCGCAACGCTGGTCGCCCGTTTTTTGCTGATTGACAACCGTACGTCGCAGGCACAATACATCATCCCGGACTATTTGGCGCACGCCGATCCGCTGGTCGAGCGTTTTGAGCGATGGGCACGTGACAATATGTCGAACGGTTTCTCACTGCAGGATGCGGCGAGTGCACTCCACGTCCATACACGCACCTTGCAGCGCAGGACGGAACTCGTGCTCGGCAAATCGCCGCTGGCGTTCTTTCAGGACCTGCGCGTCCAGCGTGCGCGTCAACTCGTCCTGGACGGTTGCGGCCTCGACATCGTGGCCGAGCGCGTTGGATACGCTGACGCTTCGACGTTGAGGAGTCTTCTTCGCCGGAAACTCGGTCGCGGTATGCGCGACTTGAGAATGGACGGTTGATAGCTCGGGGCGTGGGCGGGCGCGGACCAACTCCAGCCGTTTGCCTTCGTCGACGCACCACCATTTGCGCGACTGTTGAACTCTGACTGGAGACATTGAGACGGCCGAGTACCGAGTGTCAGAGAAGAGTCGAATTCGGTCCCTCACTGGCTATCAAAACAAATCGAGTACGTGACGCCGCTCGCTCAAACAAAGCCGCGTCGATGGTCAGGAAAATTTACGGTGTTGCGAAGCCCAATCGATCTCCACGATTTCCCCGGGCGATCTTGGGGCGCCCGGGGCAGGTCCCCCTCAGGATCGAAGTCGCCCTCTCAATTCTCCGATAATCCTCCAATCCAATACCCAACCGTCATCAAAATCTTCGAAGAGGACTCTCCCTTCGTATTCCGGATAAGCCAGTTCAATAACGCGCGCCCAGAAACTCGGCTTGGACAGAAGCCACTGGTCGTCGCCGATCAGTCCCGCAAGAATAGTTTTGACGTGTGCCATACTGTACGAAATTCCAAACTCGCCCTCTATCAAGCCAGCCACACGTGCAAGCGTCCAGCGAGCGGGCCTCGCGGCGTTCCTACCGCGTGGTCCAGATTCACGCACATATTTGTCTACCAACAATTTGACGAACGACATTTTCTGTTCGTCCGTCAAAGCACGCGGCCGACCCATTGGTCGCTTGCGCCACGGCTCATCGTCTGGATACGTTGCCTTAACCTTCGCCCATCGCGACACTGTCTGACGTGTTACCAAAAGTTCGCGCGCAACGTCTGACTGCGACACGCCCTCATCGAGCAACGCCATGGCTTCCCGCCTGCGATCACTCAACGCATCAAAGTCCCGCCTCGTCACTTTTTCCGTCATAGCCCTTCATACATTTCGAATAATTGTCACCTACTATATTTAAAACGATGGGCTTTTGTCAAAGTTATTCGCTTACACAACTCAAATGCAAATCTGTATCGTTTCAACATCGATAACTTCAATGTTGAACGACACAAAAATGCCTCTAACTTCCCTTGCAATCTCCCGCGCCGCAACGGACGACCAACCTCTGAAACTACCCGACGGCAACGGCCTCTACCTGTACGTAACTCGGAAGTCGAAATCGTGGCGGACCGACTATCGGATCGGCGGGCGCAGAGGCACGATCGTTCACGGGCAGTATCCGGCCATGACACTCTCCCAAGCTCGCGAACGCAACCGGGAGGCCAAGCAGCTACTCGCCAGCGGCATTGATCCAGCAACGCACAAGAAGCTCGAAAAGCTCGCCCTCAATGCTTCCTTCGGCGACACGTTCGAGGCCACGGCAAAGCATTGGTACGATGGCAAGAATGCGTTGCGCTCGAAAGCCTGGCAGGAAGCACATAGCCTGTATCTTCGCCGTGACCTGAACCCGATCCTTGGCAATGTGCCGCTCGACCAGATCGACCCGCGTGCATTGCTGAATGTGCTCGAAGCGGTCCGACGCGCACGGGGTGCAAAAACCGCCGAGCGCGTTCGGCAAACGGTGGTCCAAGTGTTCGATCACGCAATTCGCAAACTTAAGGTTCAGGTCAATCCCGCCCGCGTCCTGCAAGGGTGGGTTGATGTTCCTCCTCAGGTTAGCCATGAACCGCTGCGCGAGGACGAGATTCATGAGTTCGTTGAGCGCCTTGACGCTGACACCGGGTCCGCGGCGACGAAACTCTGTATTCTGCTCATGTTGCTCACGTTCGTGCGCAAGAATGAGATTGCACACGCTCGTTGGGCAGAATTCGATCTTGAAAATTCGGCATGGATAATTCCGGCCGAACGCATGAAGATGCGCGATGCGCACGTCGTGCCGCTCAGCCGGCAGGCGCTCGCGGCACTGGAGCAGTTGAAGCCGCTCTCGTTCGCGTCGGACTTTTTGTTTCCCAGCCTAAGCAGCATCTATAGGCCGATGAACCTTGCTACACCCAACGTCGTCTTTGAGCGGATGGGTTACGGCGGTCGCTTCACGCCGCACGGCATCCGGGCAACGGCCAGCACCTGGTTGAACAATCGCGGCGTGCGCGCGGACGTGATCGAACGCCAACTTGCGCATGTGGAGCGTAACCGCGTGAGGGCTGCTTACAATCATGCGCAGTATTTTCCTGAGCGCATTGCAATGATGCAGATGTGGGCGGATTTCGTACTGCCCGATCAGGTGACAAGCGGCAACACACTGGTGGTGCCGCTCCCCCGGCAAACCGAAGAAGTCTGACACTATCTACTGACCGACCGAGAGCTATATGAACACTCAAAACACTTTTAAATTCGATCCGAACGTGTTTGCTCTGACCGCTATCGAAAAGCAATTCGAATCTGACGATACGGCCTGGCAGTTCCTCAGGTGGAATCCCGACTACCGGGAAGCATTCCATCAGCTACGCGACGAGAAAAGCGATGCGGATGCGCTCGAAGCGATACTCGCTCACATCAAGGACCCTAATCCCGAGTTGCTGGCCTGCGCCCAGGATAAGACGTGCGCGAAGAGGTTCGGTATTGCTGCATGGCTCGATCCCGATGAAGAACGATTGCCGGCGTTAAACAACCCTGGCGATTCGTGGTTCTTTCCGCTCATGAAACCGCTGCAGGAGGACACCATGATCAAGTTCCAGCAGCGAGGCGCATCGTACGAAACGCGGCCGGGTGGCCCATGGTTGACTGTGCGGGAGGCGCCTTTCGGGTATCGCGAAATACTGCGAACGGGACCACGCCCTCCGGCACGCCCGCCCGCGAAAAAGGACTCTCACAGTGAAAGGATGGTCTTCACCGCCATTGACTGTAGCGTCCCGATTGATGCACAGCTTGTCGCGCTTGAAAAGCTCGTCCGCACGCACCGCGAGTACTGGAACGAACGGATCTGCACTACCGATACCCCAACCGTCGTCATCGAGCCGATCGGGTGGAACGATGTGATTCTCCCGAGCCGCGTCGAGGACGGCGACTTTTGGCGAACCGTGGGTATCGACGCACTCGGCCCGATAAAAGGACAGATCGACGAATGCAAATCAATGCTTGCCGACATATATCGGAGGCTCGACGGTGACGACCTTATCTTGCATTTCGGCGAGCGCTTTCCCATGCCGAAGGTGCCGGGAGGCAAAGATGCAGCACCCAGCAGCAACCGATATCTGAAAGCCCTCCTCCTGATCGCTGAACGGATACCACACGACGCATTCAGGACGGACAGCATCGACACCGAGCGGCCTGGGCTTGCCCATCAGATCGCTCGGGAACTCCAGATCGTTCATGCCGAGCGACCACGGTGGATGAGGGTCTTCGACGAAGGCATGTCGACCTGGCACCTGCGTCGCGCCAAAAGCCTCGTCACCCACTTCTACGGGTGGTTGGTACACGCTCAGGTATCGTTCGCTGATGAGGCGAAAAAAGTAAAAGAAAAAGCCCCAGCAACCTGACCAGCCTCTGCCCGTCGTACTCTCCTCGTACCAACACAGCACGCACATCGACCAATCGCGGTCGATGTGCCGGTCTCCCCTCGCACGCGCCTCCTCCCACCATCGTTCTCCTCGCGTCGAACCGTAGCGGATCACCTTACCGCCGCACGCCATTCAGCCAGCGCCTCCGCAGACATCGTGATTGTCATCGATATGAAAACCCTCTCGTCAAGGCACCGTATGGTGCCACTCACGCGCCCACCTTTCTCCGCCAAACACTTTTCGCTGCACGTGTCAAATCTCAACTCGGAGCCTTAAAAAATAGCCGAAATAAAACCTCCGACATAGCGTTTTTGAGTTTTGCCCGTTCTCGGAATAATACGTTTTGTTCACTCCTGAACAGACCTGAATAGACGAACGGAGCCATCAATGAATCGAAAAGCTATCTCTGCATCCAGCCGCGATGTGCAGGCAAATGAATCGCCCTCGGTGATTACGCGGATTCGCCGTGGACGTCATGTCCTCCCGACCCGCACGCGCGACGGCGTGAAAGACGCACATCTTCCCGAGAGTGCGGATTCTGGCGCGACCAAAGCCATCAACGTGAAAGCCGACGCCAGCGCTCTGTACTCCACGGACACCCCGCTTCTCGGCCAATTGATCGGCTGGGTGCGCTCCTACCCCAACGAACGCATCCTTCGTCTTCCCCAGGTCGTCACGATCACGGGTCGCTCCCGTCCCGCGGTCTGGTCAGACGTTAACAACGGGACCTTCCCACGCGCGCTCGCGCTAGGCGCGAAAGCACGTGGCTGGCGTGCATCTGAGGTCATGGGCTGGGTCGAGGCGACAACGATCCTCTCCCGCGTTGCCAATCCCGGCTTCGAGATGAAGGAGTTCGTGGCGGCTCTCATGGCTAGCCGTATCCCGATGCGGTGAACCAGTATTGTGTGCGTGCACTGGTGAATTTTTACTCAAGTAGCTCATTTGCTCTCCAGCAGGGAGGACGGCTGCCGGTGTTCCGACTGGCAAGCAAAGTCCTCCAACTGCTCAATCTGCTCCATGGGCGGTGGGTACGGTGGCTTGGCGACTGCGTACCTCCCCGCACAAAAGGTATGAGCGAATTGAGTTGCTTTTATTGTTTTACTTTTTCAAGTTCAAAGTAAAAAAAGTAAATAGCAGTTTGTAGTTTTACTCATTTAATTTAAGGAGTACTTATGTCTAGGAAGTATACTAAGCTCACTGCCGCAGACGAAGTCTGCACTGTGATACATGGAGATTGGAAGTTCATGGTGGTAGCCATGAAGCGGGAAGATGGCTCGCACGAGGTGCGTTCTGCACTACAGCGCTATGGCACGCTTGAACAGCTCAAGCCGGTCCTGCTGGACTGGTCCAGTAAGGGGCTGGAAGCATACGTGGTAGCGCCTGTGTCGGACGGGAAGGGCCACGCTAACGAGCACATCCTGCTCACGTGGGCGCTGGCTGTCGATTTCGACAACGGGGTGCCGCCAGAGATTCGGCCAGACTCACCGGTCGCACCCAATTTCCTGATCGAGACGTCGCCGGGCCGCTACCACGCCGTTTGGCTGCTTGATAAACCATGCCATCCGAATCAGGCCCGTCACGCCAACATGGTACTCGCCGTGCGCCTGGGCGGCGATCCTGCCTTCGCGCGTAAGGGGCAACTGGTGCGGCTACCAGGGTTTCCAAACCGCAAGTACAAGGATACGACGGTCACTCTGGTTCTTGAGTATTCCCGCCGGAAGCCCTACGAGTTGGCTGAGCTTCTCAGGGCGTTTGACGCACCTGTCGTGGAAGCTGTGCTGCGCGAGAGCGTGTCGAATTTTGACTCGTCGCTCGCGGTCAGCCAGGCGTCGAATGACAAGGAACATCTGATCGAGGACGTAAAGTCGGCGCTGACCTACCTCGGGCATCACGCCGAGGAATACGGTAACTGGGTACGTATTGGCATGGCTCTGATCCCGCTCGGAGAGGAAGGCCGTTTGATATGGCATGAGTTCTCGAACCAGTGTGCTGCCAAATATGACGCAGCAGAGTGCGATCGGAAATGGGAGACGCTGCAAAGCAGTCCCGGCACCGTCGCGACCATTTTCGTGCTCGCGCAGGCCGAGAACTGGACGAATCCCGGATTCCGCAATGAGAGGAAGGCGGATGTCAGTGTGCTGACCGACCGTGATTTCGGCCGCATGATTGCCGAACAGATGCGCGGGCATCACGCTGCGACCGAAATCCTCTCTGATAACAAGACCAGGTCCCTGTACCAGTTGCACGCGTGGAGTGGCGAAACTTTTTCGCCACTCGGTCAGCTAGATCGACGGGCAGTCGTCGAGCGTGTGGGCCGCAAGGTTGTGGATGCGCTCGTCAGCGACAAGGAAATGGACAAGGCAACCGCCTCCCGCCTGCTCCATAAGCTCGGCAGTAACCGCTCGCTCGACGAGGTTTGCGAGCACGTGGCCGAAGCCTTGGTTCCAGACTCAGCCGGTCGTACGCTCGCCGGGTATCCGTACCTTGGCGTGCAGAACGGTGTGCTTAACCTCATCACGCGCACGCTCATGCCAGCCCGATTCCGTGCCATCTCGCCGATGCACGCCGCAGTCCGGTTTGATCCGGCAGCCCGCGCGCCGCTCTTTGAGAAGACGATCACCGAAATCTTCGAGGGAGATCAAGAGATGATCGCATTCATGTACCGTGTTATGGGGTACATGTTGCTCGGTAAACCAAACGAGCAGATTTTCCTGATTTTTCACGGGGAGAGCGGCAGTAACGGGAAAAGCGTCCTGTCGGAGGTTCTCAGCTCCGTGTTGGGCGCATACGCGATGATCCTGCCTACCACCACGATCATGAGCAAATCGCACGTGAACGACGGCGCCACACCGGCCCTGGCGCGTCTGCAGCATAGGCGCCTTGCCATCGTCGCTGAGCCCAACCGCAAGCATGACCTCGATTCCGGCGCTATCAAGCAGATGACTGGCGACCGGCGCGTCAGCGTGCGTGACAACTACGGATCACAGAAGGACATCCTGATCGAGTTCGTCCTGCTGATGGTGACGAATTTCCTGCCCCACGTTGCGGCAAACGACAACGGAATCTGGCGCCGTATCCAGATCGTGCCGTTCAACCGCAAGTTCGGTCCCGACGAAATCGATCCGAACCTGATCGAAAAGCTGCGAGCGGAGGCGTCTGGCATTCTGAACCTCCTGCTCGACGGAGCTGCGGACTATCTTCGCAGCCAGAAACTCAGCATACCTGCGAAAGTCGCTGCCATGAATCAGGCACAGAGGCATCTGCTCGATCCTGTCGAAGTTCTGCTTGAAGAAATGATGATTCGGGACGAGGGGGCGGAAACGGCGCTCAAGACAATCCATCAGTGCTACGAGCTGTTGAGGAAATCCAATCCGCGCTTCACCAGCATGACTAAGCAGGAGTTAGGGAAAGCGCTGGCGGCGAAGGGATTCCGCAAGTTCACGCGCGGAAACCTGCCTCACTTCGCAGGCCTCATGCCCATTGAACTGCCGAGCGGTGCCTGAGATGCACGCGACGGCGTAAGTCTGGCTGGTTCCGGTGTTGTCCTGCCGGGGCTGGCTCTTTGACCAGACACTCACCGACCAGATCGCGCAAGAAGTGCCGAAATCGCACTCTACGGCCCATGGCGCTCACAAACCTCATTTCGCTCATCCACTCATTCGACTCGTGCTGCGTCGGCAGTTCGGGGCGATGGCTAATGTTCGAGCATTCGGCTACCTGCGCAAGCATTTGACGTCACCGGTAAAAACCGGGCTCGGACAACCAGATTTGGAAAATAACCATGACAGTCTCAATCAAACCTTCGTTCCATGTTAGCCGCCTCCCGCTGCAATTCCGAGAGGCTATCGAGCAAACGCACTGGGAAACGATGATGCCGCCGGAAGGCTCCACATACGTAGCCCCAGATACCCCGTTGATACCGGCGGGAACCTACTGGACCACCCGGCTCGACATCGATCCTGGCCACCCTGACCTCGGATTGCTGCCGGATCGCCTCGACGCAGATTTTGACGTCCCCCACCCCGACAGTGTGTACGAGGCCGGGTTCGATGCACTGGAACTGGCAAGCGTCCAGCTTGTGCGCTGGGGGATACCCGGACTCGTGGTGAAATGTTGCCTGGGCATCGAAGACGTCATGCTGCGCGAGGTCAAGCTGACCTTCCGGATGCAGGCTGACGGCAGTCGTCGCCGCTGGGACGTGATGCATCTGTCGGGCATCGACGACAAGCCGCCTTGTAACGAGAGTGTCGCGATCATCTACGCCAACGCCTCGTTCGAACAGAGCAAGTGGCCCCGAACCGTACCCGGTGAAGACCAACTTGCTTGCATCCCCGAAGTTTTCGCAGTCGAAGCACGGCTCGGCGAGTCTTTCCTGAAAAGCTATGCATTGGATGCGTTAGCGAATTGGGAAGACGTGGATCTGCTGGCGATGTGCGGGACACTTTTTGATAGGTGTTTCCTCGGCGCGTGCGGCAGCGAACTCCCATAAAACGGAGATTAATATTTAATCGGCGACGGTCGCTTGCATGACCGTTGCAATCTTTCCAATACGCCATTACAGAACATTAAAAAACCGATGACAGTTGGCGAAGCGAGGACATCGCAGCATCGGGTCAACACGCGAAAAATACTCATTTTCCTCAACTTCCTCAATTCATTTCTCGACTTATCATTCCGCACACTTTTCTCCAGCCCCTAGCGTCACGCCGGCGTAGAAGCCCGCTCCGCTCCTTTGCACCGCCGCGAGGAAGTCGAGGAAATCGGCAAAGGTTGGCTTCGTTGCAACCACACACGGTCCCGGTGTTGCACCGGGGAGAGTGACTCCAGCTTCGGAATCGGCAGATAGCTGTGTCGGCACTCCGATACGCAACCGCGCAATCTTGCAATCCCTGCCGAAGCGCCAGCCGGCACGAAAATCGATATACCAACGGCAGATAAGATTGAAAAATATGACAAAGTTAATAAACTAAGCGCGCACGAGTTACTATTGATAAAATACATTATCAATATGCCGTGCGCCGTTATTAATAACGTCAACCTTGACAAATATTTGAATAATGGAGTTTATTTTAATCCATTGAATTGCGCACGGCACGGAGAAAAAGGAAAGCCCGTGTCAACTAGAATAATTCCCGCGCTTCAGGAATCACCCCGCTCTCTCACCGCCGCCGAATTCCACCGGCTCTCCGACATACCGCCCGAGGCAGAGTGGTTCGGAAATCTCGACAACGCCCGGACCCGACGCGCCTACCAGACTGACTTGCGCGACTTCATGGGTTTCGTGGGCATCCAGCAGCCGGACGAGTTTCGCATCATCACGCGGGCGCATGTGCTGGCGTGGCGCAAGACACTCGAAACCCGCGCGCTCTCCGGCGCAACGATCCGGCGCAAGCTCGCCGCGCTGTCTTCGCTGTTCGACTACCTCTGCGAGAAGAACGCAGTCTCGCTGAATCCGGTCGGTGGCGTCAAACGCCCCAAAGGCAACAGCAACGAAGGCAAGACGCCGGCGCTCGGCGACCATCAGGCCCGCGCACTACTCGACGCACCAGACCCGGTTACGCTCAAGGGCAAGCGCGACCGTGCCATGCTTGCCGTACTGCTGTACCACGGCCTGCGCCGCGAAGAGCTATGTTTGCTCAAGGTTCGCGACATTCACGACCGGCGTGGCGTACTGCATCTGCGCATTCACGGCAAGGGCAATAAACTGCGCTACCTGCCGTTGCACCCGGCCAGCGCCGAACGCATTCATGCCTACCTGGAGGTTGCCGGACACGGCACAACGTCCGACGCGCCACTGTTCCAGCCTGTGCGCAAGACCGGTGCGTCGATCACTGCCGATGGGGTCTACAAATGCGTACTCGCCTATGCGCAGCAGGCGAAGATCAGCGTTGACGGATTCGGAGTGCACAGCCTGCGCGCAACCGCCGCCACCAACGCGCTCGAACACGAAGCCGACATTGCCAAGGTGCAGGAGTGGCTAGGCCACGCGAACATCGCGACGACCCGCCTCTATGACCGGCGCGAGAGCCGCCCCGAACACTCCCCAACCTTCAGGGTCAAGTACGAATGACCAAGTTACAGCCTCGCCACCATATTCGATCCCGGCACGTCATTGAGGTCCATCGTCGCAAGTCGACCCTTTGCAGTCGACGGCGGAACTGGTTTCCCATGACCGCTCACGAGTTAGAAGTAGTCATACCGCGGCCATGACCACACGTGGTTATGCGCTAGCTCAAGGCCTGCTACCCGTCTAGGGAACGGAGCCCTGTTGAGGCGCGGCCTGCCAGCAGATCCCAAAAGTTGCGACCGTAATAGGTCGCAAGGATTGGCGCAACCTGAAGCGGCATATGTACCTTGAATCCAACGCAGGTTGTGAAGAAAGCTCTCCGTCATTAATGATTAGCTAGGTCAAACTTTGTCCTTCTTGCCGGCAAGAGCACTTAGTGCGCTTATTAGGGAGTCGGTCAGATCCTTCGTCCTATCGAATTCGATACTAGCGCGTGCAAGCTCGACCGTTGTTTGTCCCTTCAATAGTATCCCGTTCCGCTCCGTCGTGAGGAGTGAGCGCACTACATCTCCGTAAAGGTCGGGCGTGCCAGAGATGTGGACGGCCGTCATGGCCGTGAACCGTGCTTCGACGTTCGTGATCTCGTTATGGTAATAGCGAGTTTCAGCTAGATTTGCGCGATAGAGATTCAAGAAAAAGTAAGAAAAAATCTCAACAACTAATACGAGTGCGATTCGTGGTGCGTAATGTGATAGGAACGTCCATGACGTGGCATCGTCCACTTGGTTCGAAAGCGTATATCCTAAAATAGATATTCCAGTCACGCTCAGCACGATCCCGAAGACGAGATTGACATTTGCACGCGCACGAAGAGAGTCAATTGCACCCACCAGTCGCTGGATTGCGCGCAGCCGTTCCGTTTGGATCAAATCGTACTTGCTATTCGACTCGCGCGATGTTTCGATCGAGGCGGTGATATCGGCCAACAGCTCTTCGGTTGTTTCATCAAACAACTTTTGCTTCAAGTCATCGACGATCCGTTGGCGGGATGTATCGTCGACAATTTGATTAACCGAATTTAACTCGACCTCTTTGAATCGAGTCTTGATCTCCCTTTCGAGACTCTCTAGATCCGAGTTGAACCTGTATTCTGCTGGCGCTCGATCGAGGTACCGCAATAGATAACCCGCAACGGCGGCTAAGCCTACGGCGGGCGGAGCCCATACTAACAGGCTATTTGCCAGTGCATCGAGAGGCGCAAAACCGGACGGAGTTAAATGCTTGCGGAAGAAATAGCAAACGGCGAAAATCACTGTGACCGCTAGAGCCGTGGTCACCGCCATGGTCTGAAAGCGGGCTGATCCCTTTTGTTTCAGCTGTAAAGTGTAACTATCATTGTTCTGCTCCATCGCGCTTGTTCACCCCGGTTCTCTTATTGTTCATCGGCATAGCTGTATAGCAGAGGATACACAATCTGTCTTAGGTGCTGCGGTCAAATAGCGGCTAAAGCTGCGCGCATCTTCATGAAAGCTGTTCCAATAGGCTATCCACCGCCGCCACTTCGCGGTTCCGCCCACGTTCATACTGGAACGGCCGTTGTGGTGTGGCGATGTGTCAATCGGATGTCGCAGTGCTCGCAACGATGACCGTCCGAACTTGGCCGCGTGCTGCCCAACGCATCGAAGCATGTTATCCCGACGGTCGCTTAAACCGCCCTTGGGCGACGCTCGGAGATTGCAGGTTCTGGCACGCCGCTCGCGCCGGAGACTATTCTAGTCGGATGAGAAATTCCTCTGTAAGTACCGTAACCAGCTTGCCCACATCGTTCTCTTCATCGTCGTGAAAAATGACACCCATGCCGAGCGCCTTCGGTGCAATCAGATTTTCCGGATTGTTATCGATGAAAAGGCTCTCTTCTGGTCGTATGTCCAGACAACTCAAGGCGTATTCAAAAACGGCCGGGCTGTCCTTACCTGAACCGAACTCGGCGGACACAACTATCGGATTGAACACCGCATCGAGACCCTGAGACATCCTCACGCAATCGATTCTATCTTTTTTGTTATCCGTGATGATTCCGAGGGCGTACTGCGGCTGCAATCTTCGCGCAAGTGCAAACATGGCAGCGTTTGCCGGAGTGCTCAGGAACGCCTGTTAGAGCAAAGAAAAATCGATCTTGCAACGCATGGACTCGCAGACGTCGTCCCAAATCTCCCGATGCGTGATCTTTCCGACAAGCAATTCCGGGTTGTGTTTTGAGAAGGCCTTTCGAACTGCTTCGTACTCCACCGCGGCCATCTTGCTCAAGTATCGGTTCGTTGTGAGCGACCCAGTCTTATCGGTCGTGAGTACGCCGTCGTAGTCAAAAAATATTCCTCTTATCACAGCCCGTCGTTCCTATCGAGTTGCACTTCGCATGAAGGTCGTATTCGTGCCTGGTGATCGATTGTCAGCGATGCAGGCGGCTGGACTCGCCCCTGCATGACCGGACACACGGTCACGCTTAGGTTAATGAATTTGCTTGCTGTCGAAACTCGCGTGGCGAGCGGTATTTCAGGGCGCTGTGCGGATGCGATTCGTTGTAGTGGTCGAACGCGATGGCCAGGTTTTGCAGCGCCGTCCTGGCGTCAGGCTTGGGCATCCATGAAACGTAATCACGTTTCATCGTTTTGACAAAACTCTCGGCCATCCCGTTGCTCTGCGGACTTCTGACGGGCGTCGTGACCGGCTTCAGGCCGATTGCCCGCGAGAACGTCAGCGTCTCGTCGGCAATGTAGCAGGAACCGTTATCGCTGAGCCACTCGATTTCGCTGTCGGTTTTCAGCGCTCCCTGGAAGCGGCTCTCGACGGCCTGAAGCATCACGTCACGCACCATGTCGCCGGTGTAGCCGCCCGTGCTCGCTACCCAACTCATGGCCTCGCGGTCGCAGCAGTCCAATGCAAAGACGACGCGCAATGGCGCCCCATCGTCACAACGGAATTCGAACCCGTCCGAGCACCAGCGCGCATTGCTTCGTTCCACCGCGACCTTGCCGTCGTGCCGGCGAGCAGACTGGGCATGACGAGGCCGGCGCTCAAGTAGCAGGCCGTGGGTACGCATGACCCGATAAACCCGTTTTGCATTAACGCGAGGTTGGGCCTGCGCGTCCCGGCTTCGCCGCAGCAGCGCCCACACACGCCGGTAGCCATAGGTGGGCAAGTCGGCAACCAGCCCCCGAAGCTCGTTGACCAGCGGCATGTCGTCCAGGGACGGCGTCTTGCGCTGGTCGACCCACTCAGCGAGGCGCTTCGATTTGACCGCTAGATTAGAGCGCGACACACCCAGGACTTCACAGACCGTCTTCATCGGTCGTCCCCCGGCAGCAATGGTGAGCGCGCAATCAATTTTTTTGCCCGGCCGTACTCCACTGCTTCGCGGAGAATTTCCACTTCCATCGTCTTCTTGCCCAGCAGCCGCTGGAGTTCGCGAATCTGCTTCATCGCTTCGACAAGGTCGGAGGCTGGCACCACCTGTTCGCCGGCACTCACGGCTGACAGGCTTCCATCCTGATACAGCTTGCGCCAGGCGAACACCTGGTTCGCATTCACCTGATGGCGCCGGGCAACCCCGGAAACGCTCGCTCCGGGCTCGAAGGTCTCGCGCACTATCGCGAGTTTCTCCTCGACAGAGCGGCGCCGGCGCTGTTCCGGCTGGGTCAGAACCTCGATGGGTTCTACATTGGAGTTAGGCTTAAACATAGGCGGAAGACTACCTCAAAGTTTAAGCGTTACCTCGTGTCCGGTTTTCGCTGTGGCCATTCCAGCGGCCATGTCGAATGACCCTAACTGACCGGTCACTGCCTGATGGCGATCCGCAGCGCGCGACTCTCAATGGTCACCCAGCAGTTGCGGCAGTTGTTCCAGAGTGGGCAGGAAGTAATCCGGACAAACTGCACCATTGCGCTCCGCGCCCAGGGTGTATTTTCCGGTGCCCACCAGTAACGATCTGGCGCCTATGCGTGTCGCACCAAGCACATCGGTACTGATGTCGTCACCGATGATCAGCGCTTCGTCGGCACGGCAGCCAACATGAGCGAGTGCCCGCTGGAAGAACAGTTCTGACGGCTTGCCGGTTACCGTAGCCTGTCTGCCCGTGGCCGCTTCCAGCCCTACGATAAAGCTGCCGCAGTCGAGCTTGGGACCGTCATGGTCAAACCAGAAGAGCCCTTTTTGAGGCACAACCAATTCGGCTCCAGCTCTTAACATCAGAAAGGCCTGGTTCAGTACCTGAAAGTTGAACTGCTCGCCGATATCACTGATGACAACCACGTCGGGTTCTTTATCATTGATCGCAATGCCATCAAACATGGGGCGGATCGAAGACGGCACGATCAGGTGACATGTAATGCCGGGCCGCGATTTCAGATATTCAACGCATGCGGTGCCAGCGGTCTGGATTTCGTCGCTCTCGATCGCCAAGCCCCGGCTTTGCAATTCAGCAGCTAACAGGTCGGGACTCCGGCTGGTCGTGTTCGTCAGGAAGCGAACGGCCAGGCCTTGGCGTCGGGCACAAGCCACGGCGCCGGCGGCACCTGGTAAGGCTCTTCCTCTTCCCACAAGCGTACCGTCGACATCGAAAAGGATGGTCTTGATTGCGCCCGGCAATGCCATCGCGGAATTCATAGTTTGCGCTCCCCAAGTTTGCCCACCGATTCTCAGCAGTCTGAGCGCCCGTGTCGACAGATGTGGAAAGTCGGCCGGCGCCGGGACTACAGTCGTGGCTTCGCGATAAATGCGAGCTTCTCATGTCCGTCAAACCCCGCTGACTCATAGAAGTGCACAGTTGCTTTATCCTTTCTTCCCGTCAGCAACATGACTTTATAGCAGCCAGCCGTCCAGCTCGATGTCAACGCCTCTCGAAGCACTGCTTTGCCGTAGCCCTTCCCGCGATGAGCGCTGTGAGTGACGACGTTCTCCAGGACACCGTAAGGCCTGCAACCACGGGTGAGATTTGGTATGACAGTCAGAGCACAGCTAGAAACCAGCTCGCTATCCAGATATCCACCGAACAGGGTGTGGCGAGGGTTCGCCATAAGCTCATTCCAGATTGAGCGAATAACCGGTTCATCCGGGAGCGCTTCATCGGCTGGATGCAGGTGACGATAGAGAAGGAGCAGTTGATCAAGCTCGGTCGGGGAATCGCTGCGTACTTGCAATTCAACACCCTCCTTCTTTCGAGAAGCGATTTTGCTTCGTGGTGGACCGAGTTATGGATAGTCCGAAACCGCCGGGCCTCTGTCGGTGAAGACCGACACGACGGCGCGCCGCTTTCCAAACGATGACCGGAGCGGGGCAGCGGTCCAGATAGCCCACGTTCGACCGTGTGGTCTGGAGTGTCAACCAATTCATGTGTGGTTTTTGAAGGTACGCCAATGGCCGCTGACTGCCGGTTACAAGCGCTGCATTTGCAACGACGTGGGAGTTGTATTGACTACCTGAAATCCAAGGCGTTGGTAAAGATTAATCGCGCGATTTCCTTTCAAAACGCTTAGCTTGACAGGTACGCCGGCGGCATCTGCCTGCTGTAAAAATTCCCCAACCAGATAGGTCGTGATGCCGCGTCCCTGATGGGTCGGCGAGATCTGGATCTGTACGATCGTCCATTCATCCGGGTCCCGGAAGAATTTGAAAATTCCAAGTCTTTCTGATCCGCAACAGATTATGTAAGCGTCGTTATAGCGATAGCGAAGACGCTCCCAATGAGCGCGCTCGTCGGTCGACTCGCCAGCGCGTTCCAGGTGTTCGTCCATCGTCGCTCTCCGCAAGTCGAACAGAAACGGCTCGTCGGCCGGGGTCGCCGCGCGAAGCATGACTTCAAAATTTTCCATTCGAAAGCGTTGACCGCAGCATTGCGATATCGACGATTGTTGACGATTCCCGCGATGTTGTCGACCGTACGAAAGTGGCCGCGTGCTGCCCGACGCGACGGGCGCATGTCGACCCGTTTGTGCCGCCCGGCAAAAATCTCCTTGAAGTCCGATGCTCCGCAAACACCGGGCATTCCGATTAGAGTCCGCTCCTAGGCGGCATTGAGCGGTTGCGCAACCAACGAGAGTTG
>Ga0116227_10009191_pt1 | contig 18086 bp, 10 predicted proteins | sample S1TSphgellanicum_FD_89693 | JGI IMG/M metagenome (GOLD analysis project Ga0116227, IMG submission 89693) | Host-associated microbial communities from peat moss isolated from Minnesota, USA - S1T2_Fb - Sphagnum magellanicum MG | ecosystem: Host-associated > Plants > Peat moss > Unclassified... | reverse complement strand
TGTTCTTATCACAGGAGGATGGGTACGTGGTGATGATACTTACACTTCCTTGTGCTTTGCTTTTTCTGTAGTACCTTAAAGATGATGGTTCTTTGCTTTTGATCAGTCTTGAAGTTGCGTGACAAATTCTTCATTAGAAATGCCACTTAGCAAATAGGTTAAAAACTCATCATCATCATCATCCATTCAAGAATTTTGGTTCTGTTGTTCTTCTACTCCTTTTTTTCATTTCTGTTTGGTTGGGGAAAAGATATGATCGAATGGGAGAACAACACCTACTGCCAGAATCATGCTGGGTGTTAAGTAAGTTAGTCAAATTTTTGATGCGTAGCTGTTTGCTTTTGTTTTGGTTTTGTTTTTGGCAGTTTTTGGGCGGCCTCTTCCTGTTATTAGTTTGTTTCTTCAGGTACAATTTTCAATACTTTCTTGAGCAACTGTTTTGAGTGATTGGGAATCTTGATCAGCAACCATTAGTTGTTTACTGAAGGACATCTTTCCAGTAGGCTGCTGTGATCATGGATTCTGTGATCTCAACAGCTTTGCATTATATTTTTCAAAAGTTGTGCTCACAGTGCTCTACTAGTCAAGCATTGGCCAATTGCAGGAACTGTAACAGCTGGGAATCAAACTGTGACTCATCATAGAGTGACATGAGTCCTTTTTTTCACAAGAACATGTGTTCCCAGAGTTTCTAACATGACTAATTACATATTTTCAACCCACTTGCAGCTCTCTAATGGAAGTGGCTGACCTTGTAGCAAGAAACAAAGCCTTATCTCAGTGGCTTTACATTAGGCTGCTGTGATCATAGCACACTGTGGAGCTGTGATCACAGCAGTCTAATGCAAAGAGACCCTTACTGAGGTGTCATGGAAAGATCTGTGCATTTTAGGGTAAAATTTGGGCACGGATGTTACATGGAAGTAGTACACCATTATTGTAATTGCTTTCTTGTTATGGCTGCAGCATATCATTCGTGATCTCCTTGAAGATCACAAAAGTGACAATTCTTCTGTCATTGTTACAATTGCTCATGGTTGAGTTTGTATTGGATGTTAAACTGAAATGGGTTGTTTTTGTTCATGCCAACAGTGACACGATGAGTTCAGAGTTTAACAACTTCAACATTTTTTTTGCAAATTGTTAATGGCTATATTCCCAAATTGATATGCAGCTTTGTAACAGTGACATTCATGCTGGAGGCAATGGCCACTGCAAATGCATTAATTCGACTGAAGAAGAACAAGGTTATTATCAATGTAATATTCTGCTGCTTAAATACCTCATGTTCCTACTGGAAAAATGAAAATGAACTCACTGAATTGTTCTGTGAAACTGGAACAATTTCACTTAGCAGAAAACTGGTTTCATTCTCTGTTTCCTTACTCATCATTCTGTGATTGTCCACTGGGTACCTCTCTGTCTGATGGGAAGCAGAATGGGATTGACGGGTGCACTCGTCTGAGTGAAGCCTCAGATTTGCTGCTGGAGAGTGGAGCTCCTAATCTTGAGTCACACCTTCTACAACCAGAAAATGAGAGGCAGCTGTTCCAGATTGCAAAAAGGACAGAGTTGGGTGAAATGGCGGTATTTTATTTTCAGCCTAAATGTTTCTGACTTTGTTATTAGGAACTGCACAAGTTAGCTAAGTTCTTACAGCTCAGGTTCACTATTCTTGTCATTTCCAGTTAATGTACTGTTTACCATTGCTGAGACAAGTTTGTGGCTCCTGCAGGGTTTGTTCTTCAACCAATGGGGCATTATATTTTTCTACACAGCTTTGATTGTATGTGCCATCCTTTTCAATGTGATCAAAACATTACTAGGAAGCCAGATACAACCTGGACTTGCTTGTTGCTTGCATGGGCTTTCATGTACAACTCATGGATCTCAGGAAACATAGAGACTCTAGATGATTTTAACTTCACATATCATGTATGGGTCTTAATGTCCTTGCAACTGGGCACCAGCTTTTTCATAAATTTCTGAGAGAGTATGCTGATATCAATGTTGGGTTCTGTGTTGTCTGGTTCAATTTATGCAGCTGTATCTATTTGGTGATTCTGTCATTTACAGCACTGTGGTGGCCCGTTCGCTGGTGGGCTTCTTCTCTGGACCCACTCCACCTCCATGGGCATTTGACATGTATCTGGTCCTCTTTTTTGTCTTCAGTGTTCCATTCTGGTGACCTCTCACTCCATCCCCTCTTTTTCAATTTTCTGTGCACAGTTGCTATTCTCTCAGGAATGTGGAAATGATTTTGGGTTTCTTTTTAAAAATATGCACAGACCACACAACTGAAATGGGGACAAAATTCCATTGTTATGCATTCTAGTCCTGGCATGCAAGCCAAAATGGCAAAAAAATTCCAGTAATTTTTTCAAAGTTTTCTCAGGGTACACTAGATGTTGGTTGAGGGGATTTTGATCTACATCTCACTGTTGGGTTGTTCTGCAGCCTTTTTGATTTCCAGAAGACAAAGTTGCTGCAAATGACAACAATGGTATGTGCAGATTGACTATTATGCCAGTCTCCAATTCAATTTCCCCCTTAAATGAAGAACACATGTGACTTACAATCAAGGTCTGCTTAAACATAGTGACTACCGCCTGGTTAGCTGTCTTCCCAAAGTTGGATGGGAAAGGTAGTCTCCTCCTCGTGTCCACAGCTAAGCTCACAGTGTGAGAGTACCATCTTGCCATGTAGGGTGGAGAATGATGCATGCATGTGATTGCATCTCTGCATCTTTGATTGTAATTATACCAGGTGACTGGTAAAACATTGATGCCAAGGAAAGAACTTTTGCAGCCATGATTTTGTGGATGTGGTGGTTTGTGTGGACATGCCCCATCTGATTCATTATTGGGTGTGCATGATGCAGGCTGTTCGGAACATATGTCTGTACACGTATGTCACTTCCCTTCCAGTAATGAGGTTGTTGGGTGCATAGTCTTCTTCCATAATTAGAGTCATGCATGGAAAACTGGAAGCTGCTTGTTAACATATAGACCTGGATGCTTTTCATGTTGCAGGATGATTATATTGGCATTTGTTTCAGTTGCAAAGAGTGGCCGCCATGATGAACAGGTTCCACATTTCAATATATTGTAAGACAGGTTTGCCATTTGATTTGTCAAGTGTCTGCCTCACTTTAACAAAGTGAAAATTTGTCATTTAGCATAATCTAGCAATTGCATATGATTAAACTTGTTCATGATGTTGATGTTGGATGTGTTGCATAACTACCAGTGTTCAAAGTCTGTGCGTTGCTGCTGGTTTCTGAGATAATCAAAAGAGACTGTGGCTAGAATGTTATATATGTTGCTGCATCTCTCTTGGCTATGCTTAAGACTGGGCCAGTGAAATCAGGATCTCATGACAGTGACTATTCTTGCAGAGCACTGCCAAATCTCTTTGGAGGAGTTGTATACTCATTCATGTGCCACCACAGGTATGCTTTTGCACACCTGTCCCTCGAATGCTTGGTGAGATTATTTGCTTTCTGATCAATGCCATTTGAGCTTCAGGAGGATGGAATTATATGGTATTTGATGGATGTTATGTCCGGAACAGAAAGTGCACACTGTGATGTGCAAGTGTTACAAATAGATATGATTGTGCTGTAGCATGGGTGCTAGTGATGAGAATGTGAAAGGCATTTCTTTTAACTGAGAAACAAGAGTTATGTAAACGCCTTAACTTTGTCAGTGATAGTAGTTACTATGCAAATTGGAGTTGAATGCAGTTTGCCAAGCATTGTTACACCTATGCGGGACAAATCACAGGTGTTGCGCATTGTGGGTTTGGCATTTGTGAGCGTCATCATTGTATACCTGTTTCTCTTTGTTTCATGTGGGCTTGCCTTTGGTACGTGAAGACTGTCCTTGATCATTGGCCATGCCAAGGTTATTATTGTTGGATGGAGCTTGATTGTTTGTGAGGTTCTTTGGAATCATGGCTACATGGAACCTGCTTGATATCCATTTGCTATGCTCTACCAGAAAAGGGATGCCAAGTATCAGAGAATAAAGCTTTTGGTGTCATTGTTGCTGCTTTGATGCAGAGGAGATTAAATGTTGGCCTGTTCTGAACATCTCTGCCTTTGTGGTTAATCTGTTTTTGTAGGTACTGGTGTCTTGGACCCTATTACGTTCAATTTCCCCCCAGAACGTATCCTTTTAAGTGTGGTGATACTGTTTGCTATTCTTTTAGTCTGTGGTTGTCAAAAGACCCTTTCATTGAGACATTATGTGAGGAGAACAATTGATGCACTTGATTGTATTCCTTAACTTACGGGTGTAGAATATGGTATTGTTGGTGATGTCCTTTTTCTCTTTCCAGGTTAGTTAGATCCAGTAGTGTGAACACACTCTCTGCTGTTGATACCAAGTTTTCAAAGTAAGTATGTTTGGTATTTGGGTGTGCTGATTTTGTTCTGAATATCTTCATTCCTTTCTTATGTTTGTGAAGGTAAGTCTTCTACTGGACTAGGCCTTCCATGATCTTTCTTTGATGTCTGTTCTATATAGCCTTCAGTTTGCACAGCAGTGGTCCTAGAGATAAGAAGATCTGGCAGACCAGATCTTGATCGCTCTGATCTCTATATTGCTTCTTATGGTACTATGTAGTAGCAGACGTAAGTTGGCAGTCAAGAAACATGTTTCAAAAAGTTGCATGTGTGCCTGCAACCTTAGCAAGGTGTTGAGTTGTTACGGATTCTGTGCTTCTGTTTGGGTTGATCATCCCCTCGGGTGGGCTTGTTGAGCAGTAATTACATTATCCTCCAACTTTCCCATGCTCTCCATCACCTTGCGGAACAATCTTGACATCCTATTTCACCTTTTGTCAAGGAAAGGTATTTTGGGGGAGGATGACATGTTGGCAGTTGGTTTATCTTTCTTGACTTTGATATGCATGTTGTCAGTACTCGAAGTTGAGTTTCTTGTCTCACCCAAGGCAACATCTACTTGGATGTTGCTAGTTCTGAGCTTTGACTGCAGGACATGCAGTTATGTCATGGACATGGTTTGGATTGAAGGCGAAATTTTGGTGGTAATTTTGCAGAAAGGAATGGTCTGCATTTAGAGACTGTAGCAAGGTCACCACATCAAGCAGCACAGGCAGATTGGCATCGCCGAATACTGTTGACATTGCTGGCTGTTGTACCTCCCACTTTCTTTAGCTACATTGCTGAGGTTTGCTTTCTCCAAGCCTTTTTGTTGGTCAAGAAAAAGTCTAGATCGTGTGGAAGGGGTGTGCAAAGAAACCATTCTATCTTCATTTCTGGTGGGTAGGTGGTATTCGGTGGAGAAAACTACTTGCAGTGCATAATATCCATAACCTCCTGTGTCAGAGTTCAGTAAAATCTATTGATGGGAGAGAATGCACTCACTCCTCGATAGACATGTCTTGCAAGCTAAACAGCTACAAACGGGTTTGTTGAGAAATAATGATTATTTGCTGCTTCTGCTTTAGATCTGTTCAGCTTCCTTCTTCCCTGAAAATAGTTGCAGTGTGCTTCTAATGATTGACAGGAGCTGCTGTCAATGAAGCAGAATGAAACTATAGTACTACTGTTCATAGCATGAGGGTTGGAAGACTTGAACTTTCCAAATGGAAAATTTTATTGGTTTGCTTAAACAAAGAAGCTGAAACAGATTTGTAATATACAGAATGTGAAATGTGCGAAGCTCAGCAACTGATGCAATAAAAATGGATATGAAAGAGGGATACTTGGGTGAATAGACCTCAACTGATGTATAGCAGTTTTAACACTTGAGTGCATGAATTGGCAGCATTCAAACATGTCGGTGGATGAGCTGGTGGGCATAACAGGTGCCTTTGCAGGGTGTGCTGTCATGTTCATCATTCCAGCTTTTATGGTCTACTGCTCAAGAAAGTAAGTATGGCAATTCTCAAGCATTTTGATCTAGAAGAAGAAGACTCTTTTCACTTCTATTAAGATACTGCTGGTTTGTTTTACAGGTTATGAGATTTACATGATTCTGGTCATTAAGTACTACTCTTTTTTTGTTTTGATGCAGAGTATTTGTGACAGTGTACCTGGATATGACATTGGAAGAAAATAAAGAAGCAACGACAAAGCTCTCCTTGCCCAAGAATGTCCATGCATCTCCTTTCTCAGGTCAAGGTTGGGTGCTTGTGATATTGATGTGGGCAATATTGGCTATACTTTTCAATGGTTTTGAGAACTGGAGCAAGTATTCATCTCGGTAAGAGACTGGCTCAACAGTCTCCCGCCCACCCACATGTATACTTATTATTATAGTGCCAGTCTTTTGTGGCAAAACAAAAAAGAAATTGAATTAGATTGTAAGTCTATATATAATCAAGAAATTTTGTTCCTTGAGAGTCCTGGGGTATACTTGGATTCTAGGAATTCCCGAGTGGAAACCTTTTGTCCTCACTGCAATCCAATAAAAAAACAGCAGAGTGTTTTCTTACTTGTATACATTTCAAAGCTTTTGTCATTTGTTGTGAAGAAAGAAGTGCTGCTGATTGTATGCAAACTGCATGTGCACCCAAGAAAATTGAGCCTTCCAGAGAACGTCTTCGGCTGTGGTAATCTCAAAGCCACAATTTTACTGACAAGGATAGCAGCAGCTCTGTGCATGAGCTACCAACAATCTGGAGCCAAAAATCATTTAGTCAGATAAAAGTATTCATGAAGGTTGTAGTCCAAAACAAGAGTGATTGGCTGTAATCTTGAAGCACAATTTCACAGCTTTGAGAATCATGCCATGCAGCTACTACTCAACAAAACAAATTCTCCGCTGTACAATCTCCAAGCACAATGTACACAGCTCAGAGAATCATTCAGCAGGTACGGATCAAAACAAAGTCCTGGCTGTGATCTCACAGCACTATTTCAGATCAGAGTCATCATCATATAGCTACCCATCAAAAACAATTAACTCTCAGAGCAGTGAAGTCGAAGCACAATGAATTTCGATACAGAGAAGAATCATGCAGGTACCATGAAAACAAAAGTCTCACCTGTGATCTTGAGGCACAATATTATGGTCGGGCAACAGAGGAGAATCATGCAGCTACCATGAGAACAAGTCATCTTCAGCTATGATTGATCTTGAGGCACAATTTCACAGTAAAGAATATGAAAACTTTGTAGCTAACATTATACCACAAAACATGATATTCATGACTAATCTTTTTCAACTACGTCACTTCTGTCATTTTTAGTCGAATCAGGTTCATTTGAGTCATATTGGACTCGTCATTTATGTCAATGAAGATGTGCAAAAAAGGGCTTGCGAAACGAGTGCGGTGCAAATCACACCGTTGAGGAAGAAGGTGTTTTGTATGATCGGTCACTGGCGCACGACAATCTCTCTGCTCACGGAGATTGCGATCCGAACTGGCGGCAAAGACGCACGACGCTCGCGTGATAGTAGTGCGAATTTGCTACACCGTTCCTGACGAACAAATGCGACGACGTAGCTTCTGCTCAACCCCACGTGGAAGGATAGAGAGGAGGAGGATCATCGCGTGGTCTTAGAGGCTGCACGGCGCGGCGTTGCGATCGTGCTTTTCAGAGGTGGAAGATTGCCGGTGCAAAGCAAGGATCGTTAAGCCTTCTCTCTTCTTGGGGTTTTAGAAGGTATTACTGTTGTTTTCCGAGGTTTCTTTCCATTTCCGATCATCTTGCTCCTTCTCCGCAATCGCTCTTTTGCTCTGATTATTGTACTGCCGTTGCCAACGGTTGGAGATGTGTCGTCGCACTTGAGGTAGATGTTCTTCTTCCTTTTCCAATCTTCTTATTGCATTCTCCGCAATTGCTCTTCTGCTCTGATTATTGCACTGCCGTTGCAAACGACCCGCGGTTTCTCGATGTTGGAGATGTGTCGTTGCAGTTGAGGTAGGTGTTCTGTTTCCATTTCCCATCGGCTTCTTCGTTCTCCGCCATCGCTATTCTGCTCTGATAATTGCACTGCCGTTTTTTGCTTGTCGCGCCGAAGTTTTTCCCAGAAGTTTGTGAGGTACTCGGAGCAATTTTCAATCTGTCGTAGAAACAGCGGGAAGAGGAAGAAAGTAGGAAGTCACAGCAAGCAAGGATGGCAGCCGCTGCTACTGCCGCAACGGGAGTCACAATGCTTCTCACTTCTCCGTCCTTTGCTCGTTCCTCGATGGACAAGGAGTTTACTGGACAGGCAATCCTGCTGCCCTCATCATCTTCATCGTCATCGTCTTCTTCTTCTCCTTGTGCTCGAAAGGTTTTCATTTCCGTCGGCAACGTAAGGTGTGCAATTGGAGATAGGAGTGGTGGTGTGGATTCGAACAAACGGCGATTCTTGAAGAGAGGAGCGGCGGGAGTGGCTGCTCTTCTGCCGGCGGCTCTTCTGGTGCCGAGGAATGCGAAAGCAGCGGCGGCGGAGGAGCAGCAGCAGCAAGCGGTGGCGTCGTCGAGAATGTCGTATTCCAGGTTCTTAGAGTATCTTGATATGGATCGAGTGAAGAAGGTGGATCTGTACGAGAATGGAACAATTGCGATTGTGGAAGCGGTGTCGCCGGAGCTCGGTGATCGAGTACAAAGAGTGCGAGTGCAGCTGCCGGGGACGAGTCAAGAACTGCTCTCGAAATTCAGACAGAAGAACATCGACTTTGCAGCGCATAGCGCGCAGGAAGACTCAGGTTCTGTGATTCTGAACCTGATAAGCAATCTAGCCTTCCCTCTTCTGCTAGTCGGCGGCCTCTTCTTCTTGTCCCGGAGAGCCGGGGGAGGTATGGGAGGAGGAGGGCCTGGAGGACCTGGAAACCCCATGGCTTTTGGAAAATCCAAAGCCAAGTTCCAGATGGAGCCCAACACAGGAGTGACATTCGATGATGTCGCAGGCGTCGACGAAGCCAAGCAAGATTTCATGGAGGTTGTGGAGTTTCTGAAGCGACCAGAGAGGTTCACAGCTGTAGGCGCCAAGATCCCCAAGGGAGTCTTGCTGATCGGTCCTCCAGGAACCGGCAAGACTCTGCTTGCCAAGGCAATTGCAGGAGAAGCAGGAGTGCCTTTCTTTTCCATCTCAGGATCCGAGTTTGTGGAAATGTTTGTGGGAGTGGGCGCTTCTCGAGTTCGGGACTTGTTCAAGAAGGCCAAAGAGAATGCTCCCTGCATTGTGTTCGTGGACGAGATTGACGCTGTCGGAAGGCAGAGAGGCACTGGAATCGGTGGTGGCAATGACGAGAGAGAACAAACCCTAAATCAATTGCTCACTGAAATGGACGGATTTGAAGGCAACACTGGCGTCATCGTCCTTGCTGCTACCAATAGGGCTGATATTCTCGATGCTGCATTGCTTCGTCCTGGTCGATTTGATCGACAGGTACCCACCCACAAAGCCATCATGAATCTTTTCACCTTGAAAACCTCTTTTCCTCACAGGAAACCAAGACTCAGGACCTGTAAGCTGGAAACTGGTTTTTGTTGACCCACCCAATAATGCTTATCTACACATGAGAGACATCTGCACGAAGAAAAAGTTGTAGGGATTATTTCTTTCAGGACCATTGTGAAGAAGGTGTGTGTTCCTGCTGGAGCTTTGTCTTCTTCTTCATTCCAACTCAAAATGGTGGGTGCTGTCTGTATCTATCTTTGTGTCCTCCTCCTCCAGGTGACAGTGGAGGTTCCTGATGTGAAAGGAAGAACCGATATTCTCAAAGTGCATGCCAGTAACAAGAAGTTTGCTGATGATGTCTCGCTTGAGATTGTTGCCATGCGCACTCCTGGCTTTTCAGGAGCTGATCTTGCAAACCTCTTGAACGAGGCAGCAATTCTCACAGGCAGGAGAGGAAAGAGTGCAATCACTGCCAAGGAGATTGATGACTCCATTGACAGAATTGTGGCGGGTATGGAAGGCACAGTGATGACGGATGGAAAGAGCAAAAGTCTTGTAGCTTATCATGAAGTTGGTCATGCCATTTGTGGGTAAGTAAAATGCTAAAGCCAAAAGTGCAGGTTGCATACAGGGTAGTTTTGACTTTTGAAGGTGGTGGTGTTGTTGCTCAAGCATTTCTCTCTCTCTCTCTCTCTTCCAAATGTGAATCAGCACAGAACAAAGATCATGGTTCTCATCACTTCATTTCACACAACTGGATTTGATGTTCATCTTTGTGGGATGCAGCACACTTACACCAGGTCATGATGCAGTGCAAAAAGTGACCCTCATTCCTAGGGGTCAAGCTCGTGGTCTTACTTGGTTTATTCCAGGGGAGGATCCCAGCCTGATTTCCAAACAACAGATATTTGCTCGCATTGTGGGTGCTTTGGGAGGTAGGGCAACTGAAGAGGTGGTGTTTGGTGATGCTGAAGTGACCACAGGGGCTGCTAGTGACTTGCAGCAAGTCACATCAATGGCAAAGCAGGTAAGTGTTCCTCAGAGATTGATGATTGTGTCACTTGCATCCAAGCTTGAGGAGTAAGGCGGTCTGTTAGGACTGGATAAAAATGTAAGTGGTACCAATGAATACAATGTATTTGTGCAAGAATAATTGCAGGACTCACTATACTGAAATTTCTGCCACTGCTTGCAGATGGTGACAGTTTTTGGTATGTCAGATATTGGGCCTTGGGCCTTGATGGATCCATCAGTTCAAGGTGGAGATATGATCATGCGAATGATGGCCCGCAACTCCATGTCTGAGAAGCTGGCTGAAGATATTGACAAGGCTGTGAAGTTGATTTCTGACAAGGCATATGAGATAGCACTAGCTCACATTCGAAAGAACCGAGTTGCTATGGATAAGATAGTGGAAGTTCTGTTAGAGAAAGAAACACTCACTGGTGATGAGTTCAGGTCCATTCTTTCAGAATTCACTGAGATTCCTGTCGAGAATCAGTTTCCTTCATCAAACACATCTGCACCGGTACCTGCCTAACTTCCTCATGCCAGTTTCATAGGGCAACAGAATTTTTGTAAAAGATGTAGTTTGCTGGTAGCTTGTAGAAGAGCTGTTGCATATTTGATTTAACTGTAGTTTAGTTACACAGAGCTTGAATTTCCGAAAGAGAGAGAGAGAGAGTGTGTGTATTCTGGAAGAGATTACTTGTGCAGGACCTGAACTCCCACTGCTGGAGAATTTGTATTTTTATGTCTTTTGCATAACCAGCCCAATAGGCTGAGGGCCTTTGTGAAATTATGTTTTCTTTCTCACACACTATCAAATAATGGGAGTTTGAAGCTTTTTGAGACCTGCCTATTATCAATTTTCTTTTGGTTACCAATTCCCTTTGTCTTGTATGAGCATTTGTTTTGAAATTCCCAACCTGAAGGTGACCAGTAATTGAAACTGGTATATTCGGGATTTTTGGGAATCCCTAATATGGACATCCATGTACTATTTCAAAGACAATTTCAGAAATATCTACCTCATTTTTAAGCCTAATTATTTCTGTTTGTTTTTTAATTTTTTTTGGCTATTAATTTTCTTTATAACTATCTCCCACCTTTCCTAATAACTATCTCACTCTTTTTTCCTATCCGCTGATATAGATACGAAAAAACAAACTAACATGTGTCTTTTCATGTCTGTGAAATGTATATTAATTTAGATCAAATTTGATGTATTATTAACTAATATGATTACATGATGTCTTAGTTCAACTATCATTGATAAATTGGGTCTGCAGGGGATGGATGTTGAATTTTTGTATAGTTTCAAGTTTCTTTGTCATGGAAAATACATTAAAAATCAAAATCAAAACTTAATGGAAATTGGATTTCACTTAGGACCTCTATACAATATAAAAACTATTTTACAAATATGTGGTTGAATGGCACAGGTCACACCAGTGTTAATGAAAACATAAAAAATTATACTAATACAAAGGAGTAATTCTACTGCGTACAAAACAATGTTGCTTGGTTCTTAGGTTTTGAAGAAGGAATGTTGGTTTCAGTTTTATTTAATCTTTCAAAACATCAAAACTCATCAGTTTCGAGTTGAGGTCAAAAGAAATTTCATTGCCAGTTCCTGTTTCTAAGAGTTCTTATCTTTGATAAGACCTGTCAGTTCTGCAGTTCAAATTTCATTCCAGTTCCAGGTTTTAGGCTGCAAGGAAGGCTTTGTCAATGAGGCTAATGGATTTGGGGTTACAATCTGTAACATTTAAAGATTGTCATCATGTAGAGCATCACATCAGTTGCAACTAACTGGCAACCTCACAAAATAGCAACATTGCAAAAAAAATTGTCTCACCTCTTAAGAATCTTTAAGAATGTGAATGTTATGGGTCATATGCAAATATAGGAAACCTATTTGTGAAACCTAATCTCGAACGTGGCTGGACATTCTCGTAGGGCTGTTGCTTAAACCTCGAATTTTTTTCCTGCTCTTTTAAATTCAAAAAACCCATGTTCTTCAAGTTGTACCCATGTTTTTCCTGCTACCACTTCAATCTGTCAAAGAAAAATAATTGAAGAAGGGATGCAAATAGAATTGTCACAGGAATTCTAGCCAAGCACACACACAGTGACTGAGAGAGACAGAGACTTATGAAGAGTGCTTCCTGACAGTGATAAAAGGGACATAGTTGAAATAGTACATTGGAGTACATTTGGTCAATCCTTCCAGAATGGAGTGTTCTAGGCTCATTTAACTATCTAAAAGGAATATCAGCTAATCTCTCTAACAAAGAGCAGTGAAACATGGTCTACACAAATTGTTGTTTGGCTATGTACCGAATAGATAGTTCAAGCCTGACTTACCAAAGATTGAAAAATCAATGTACTGTTCTTCACCCTTGGAAAATGCACTTAAGGGCCCAACAACTCCTTCAAAAGCCTCCTTGAGATGGCCCAAGATTCAACATCACAGAAAGCAACTGCTGTTATAGCTCAAGGAGGCGTGTCCAAGAGCACCCATTCATCAAAGTGCTTCATTGTATGCTCCCCTTCTTCACCATGCTCAACTCCTCTTCCACTTGTGGCCTTTTTCACTGATCTTTCCAATTTCCCCCGGACAAACTTTTGACACATCTGTCCAGATTGAAAGAGACTAAGATTGCAGAGTGAAAAGAGAAGAGAGTAGATAGCAGAATGAGAACAGACAAACAGGACTAACGTAAACCTTAACCCTTATGACCTAGGACATAAGCCTTGCTAATGTAACATCCCAGAGTACTTACACCCTAAGAACCAGAACTGACCAAGTGGGTCATAACTTAGAAGAACTGCAGAACCGGTTCTTGTGACAATTCTTCACTTCCCCAAGAACTGCTAAACCGATTCTTGTGACAATTCTTCTCTCCCCCAAGAACCATCGAACCAGTTCTTGAAGTGGTTCTTGAACTCCCAAGAACAACCAGTTCTGGTTTTAGAACTGGAACTGGAACCAAGCAACCCTGGCACAAAAGTCCAAATTGTAAATGATTTGATATGAGTCCACTAGGAGTCAGGTTTCAATTTGGGTTTTCCAATTTTGGCTTAAAACTATGCTAAATCCCTCTTTGCATCTGTTCAACCTCTCCTACAACCTGAAGGTTGTAAGAGGCAAGCAAGTGGAACAATAGAAGGCATTCGAACATAGTGAAGGTTCTAAGAGCCAAGCAATTAGATAGAGCAATAGGTTGTGCTCTCTAAGAGTGGTGTTATATATTGATTATAGGCCCAACTGCAATTACTATCATTTTTATTTCATTACCTTCAGGACTATTTCATTCTCCAATGTTTTTGGTCTTACTTCTCATTTCTATTATCTCCCAGGCAAAATTCATGACTGATTCTTAATGAAGAATCAGACTTTTGTTGCAGACTTTGGAATATCTCGTTGAAGAGTAGACTTGGGGGTCCACCCAAATCCCATATTTGGGCCTTTACTTTATCACATCAATGCCATAACAGGATCAATTATTATGAACGTCCAATTAGAAGTTGTCATTTTTGTATGAGCATTGTGGAGACCAGTGCGTCCTGTGCAATTTTACAGGCCTAAAACCCATTTTAACGCTGATTGATGGCTATACATCATCCAAACTGTACCTTGTACAGGCCATTTTAGGGGTGCAAGTGGACTGCCTTTCATTTCCAAGGACACAAATTTGCAAGCAAACTCTGGCATCAATTACAGGTTTGTGTTTCATAACAAGTCTGGCTGCGAAGGGGGGTGGAGAAGACTAATTCTCAAGAAGTTTTTGACCAACAAGTTCATCAATAAGGACCCATTGCCAAGATAATGTTTGCCCATTCTAAACAACTGTGGACAAAGTTGTTGAAGAAGAATTTCAAGAGCTTTACTTAACCCCTAGATGTCATGGTGCACACCAATTTGGTCTGGTTTTCAGTGTATATTTAGCTTTCTCTGATGTTTAGGGTTAAGGGAATTGAAGTTTCCCAGGCCATGAACACGGTCATGTACACCTTCTTCAATGTAGTCACAAAGAGAGGACAATCCACAAAGCTTGAAACCTCTCAGCTGTGTGAGCCATGGGGAGATCTTAAAACACTTGTATGGGGATGCAGGTGTGAGTAGTCATGCTTTTGTTTCAATAGGGATGATGATATGTTGCATATTGATTGAATTGAGCTTTTGGAAAGTCCCCTTTCTCTCTTCCAGATGTGGAGGATTATTATTATTGTTGATTGCAATTGCTGGGGGAGATTTACAACACTAGACTAGCACGTTGGACAGATCTTCCACTTTATGAGATCAGAATTCCACTGGCATCAACATTGGAAGAGCTCCTCAAAAACAGAGCATGAGATAGGCATCATTGATGGGAGGAAAAAAAAACATTCCCTAAAGAGTTCCCTGTTCCTGCTCTTCCTGGCAAAATTCAGTGCCCCAGCCCCTTGTGTTTTAAAGGCTGAAGCATCTGTAGAGAGAGTGTCAGGGTAAGAGCATCTCCACTGGTGCAGTATGTGACTCCAGACAGTAAAATTTATTGCAAAAAGGTCAAAATGTGCCAGTTTAGCTTAGGAAATTGGTTTTTCTGCACCGCAAATTCCTGGAGCGTGCCGTGGCTGGTAAAAGGCGCAACACAGTTGTGCACCTCCAAAAAAGAGTGTAATAAATTGGACCTGACTGCGGCTCAGTATTTCTGATTGGTCGATCATAATGATTGGTCCAGGTGGCTTGCTATTAGTAGTCGCCACGTATATGCAGTTCAGTTTACAGTTTTATTGGTGGGGTTGCCCAAAAAAAAGAGCTAAACGCAGACATTTAATTTTGTTATCCAGAGCGACATACTGAGCACCGGTGGAGATGCTCTAAGTTACTATGAGAAAAACAGCAGGTGAGAGGTCACTTGCTTTTTCTCTTGTTTTCTGCATGTGTTTGTGTAGGGTGTATGTGTTGGGAATTTGTTCTTCTGACTAGAATAGAGTTATAAATAAGGTATCCTAAACTGGGGACCAGTAGTCCCCAGTTTTCCCCCAAACTGGAGACGAAAAATGAGAGATCAAGGTGAAAAGTAGACAGAGAAAAAAAATGGAGACCAAACTAATTTTCTTGCTAACATTGGTTCTACCGGAGATTCATACCCACTTTTGGATTTGTGTTACCTGCACCTGGACTACTTCTCATATTTCTTCCTTAAATCCAGCCTTGTGACATACTAGGATCCTAAAAATCTTCAGAACTCATACACAGTTTCATGAAACAGTGCCCAATTTAGTGCATGTTTACCTAGACACCCAGATATAAGGCATCCTCCAAATACACTTGGGAAATTTATTGGAAGTGTTTTATGTGGGTCCTTGAAACGTGCCCCTTTTTTTTAAGCCCCTAATAAACTATTTGGGCTTCTGTGCAAAAGGAAAATTTGCAAATATATCACGCTTTCTGTTATTGCCAATCAATTTTTTTATATTTTATTTTATTTTCAATTTTTTTGATTTCAAGAATTTGGCAAAATTTTTGAACAAAAAAAAAAAGTTAGTTGAATTTACACTAGAAAAAATAAATTCCAGTTTTTTTTTCCCCCCCCACCCCCAAAATGTCGAAATATGTATACAAAAACACTGTTGCCAATCAATTTAATAATGAACTTTTAAAATCAATGAATGAGAGATCGAGATTCCTTTTTAAGTTTTTAATTTAAAACTGAAGACAAAATAATCAGGTAAATATATGCTGTGATCAGACCAGTGATATATTTTTTCAATTTTCTGATGTTGGGTCATTGGCTAGCATCCCAATTCCCCAGAGGGAATTAGCATTAAATGGTGATAGGTTTTTAGAAATAGTAGTATAAGAAAACTAGTTTTTAAAATGCTATTTACCCTACCAAACTTATTTTATTTTATTTTTCAAAAAAAATTGACAATTTTTTTCAGTAAAATCAGGAACATTGCGACAAAATGTTCTCTTTTTATTTTCCACATTTTGGCATAATTTGGCACCCAATACTAGAGGGAAGGATTGGGTTACAGCAATGCTTTCAGAGGAAATTACAGTGGTTGGGAATAGGTAGCATTCCACCCACACAAAATGAAGCAGAAAAATGATACAAAGTTTAACAACTAAAATTAATTTCCTATATTCATGGAATGAATATATTTAAATTAAAAATAAATATTATATTTATTTTCATTGTCATGTTCATATTTACCTATGGGTTCTTTCTATACTTTGATGCTCTCTAATAACTATTGTAATGGACACAATATTTATGGAGGCATTTCTAACAAACAAATATGCCTCGTAAGCCTTTCAATAATGCAGTTTAGATGGCTACACTGCCCAATGACTCTGATTGATTGCAGGTTTCTTTTTTTTTCAATTTTGTGATGTAGCTGAAATGGTGATCGTTCATAGGATGATTTAGCCAGATTTGGCTAAAACTAGAAATGAAAGTAGTAAAACAAAAAACCAGAATCTTTCTACAACTTATGATAAAAATCTGGCAATTTGGATTTTTTTTCTTTGAAATCTGGCAAATTTGGGTCATTTTTCTCCATGAAAAAAACCCTTGTATAGTTTGAAGTCATATTTTTCAGGTCCAAATTTTGCAAAACTTTGCTCCCGAAAAGAAAATCACTGATTGATTTCAGTTGGGTTAGTTGTCATGCACAACATCTAGCATGGGATGATTGTCAATTGAACCCACAACCACTTCCAAGGTGGCCTTGAATCCTAACTACAATGTTGTTGGCTTCATGAACACCATGCCGCATTTTTGTAAAGCTAGCATGGTGAGCAGGTGTTTGGTCAAGTCACCATATTAGCCTTACATGGGTTGGTAGGCCCTTCATCTTGAGGAGGAAGAATTGTTTTTTGGTTGGAGGATTTCTTTACATGTCACAAGGTATGTATATAAACAAGAGTTATGTTAAAAACTAAGTTAGTGCAGTGTTAAAATATATAATACACAAATATTGAGGATCTGTGGAATTGGTTTGTGCCTAGGGGTGTAAAAGCCCATGTGGCCCAATGAGATTGTTAGAATGGGAGTCTTCAATTGTTTTGAAAGGTTGCTTTAGCCAAGCAATGCTTAAATCTTGCATGTCTTTTGCATGGGACATGTAAATTCTAAGGAGCTTAATGAGAATTTCGAGCTTTTCACAAATGTGTTAGATAGAGTTAGAGTTATGATATCTTGAAGGATTTGGTTTCTTTTAGAGGGCTTTTTTGAAGATTATGTTTTTGCATGGTGAAATATTTGAATTTCCATATTTCTTTTTTTATTTTCCTTAAGATACTTTTTAATGTAAATGGCAAGGCCACAGTCAGCATGACACACCCGCTTTTTTTTTTCATTTCACATTTTCACATTATATTGCCAGTGAAAAAAAGGCATATTTTCTGGGGATAAGTTAGAGGACAATCACCACTGAAAAGTAAAACAGCAGCATCTCCATTTTGGGTGCAACCCAACTTGTGAGTTAAATTGCAAAAAGGAACAAAGCATTGGGAATGAACAAGGATGGAGAGATCCCCCAAGGACTGAATGAATTGTATAGGAAAAGGGCCTGTCTTGAAGCCATTCTGCGTTTCAAGGTGCGAGAGAACCGAGGGTGGGGAGCACTTTGAAATGCAGAACTGTCTCAAGACTGGCCCTTTTCCTGTGTAAAGATTAGGGTTTTTTTTGTTTTTTTTTTTTTTTTTTTTTTTTCCAATCT
>Ga0116227_10009190_pt1 | contig 18086 bp, 14 predicted proteins | sample S1TSphgellanicum_FD_89693 | JGI IMG/M metagenome (GOLD analysis project Ga0116227, IMG submission 89693) | Host-associated microbial communities from peat moss isolated from Minnesota, USA - S1T2_Fb - Sphagnum magellanicum MG | ecosystem: Host-associated > Plants > Peat moss > Unclassified... | reverse complement strand
CTTCGTCAATTAACTGTTGGATGAGTTGGGTATGGTGAATCACATCATAATTACCGCCCAACTGCGGATACTCGTTTTTAAGCGTATTAAAGCAATGCGGGCACCCGGTTACAATCTTTTTTACCTCGTATCCGTTCAGCACATCAATATTAACCATGGCCTGCATCTGGAACAGGAATTCGTTGCCAGCACGTTTGGCTGGGTCGCCGGTACAGCTTTCTTCGGTGCCTAAAACGGCATAGCTCATGCCCACGTGTTGTAATATCTTACAAATGCTTCGGGTTATTTTTTGTGCCCGTTCATCAAAACTTCCGGCGCAGCCAACCCAAAACAAAATCTCTGGTGTTTTACCCTCTGCGGCCATTTGCGCCATAGTAGGGACGGTTAGGATTGCGGATTTCGAATGTTCGATTTCGGAATTAGTAACTTCGGGTATATCTTGGTTGAGTTCTTCCATGTTTATTCTTTTTGTCTGAACCTGAATTTATAGAATTTAGGAATTAACAGAGCCTTATTCGTTGTTTGATTCAATTAACAAATCGACAAATTATCTAATTAACAAATTGGTTTTCATTTTCAAATTTTCAAATCAACACATCATCAAATTATTCGTGATCTGCCCAATTGAAACGGTCTGCACTCGAGTATTTCCAGGGTGCGCCATTGTTTTCTACGTTGCCAAACATATTGTTTAAACTGGCCGGCGCTTGCGATTCTTCCATCACAATGTAGCGGCGCATCTCGGTTATAATATTCAGAGGATCAATGTTAACGGGGCATGCATCTGTACAAGCATTGCAGGTAGTACAGGCCCAAAGTTCTTCGCGGGTAATGTAGTTGTCTAATAGCGTCTTATCATCCACGTAATCTTTGCCGTGCTTGTCTATGTTGTTGCCTACCTCGGTAATCCGATCGCGGGTATCCATCATGATTTTGCGGGGCGATAGTAATTTACCTGTAATATTGGCCGGACAAACGCTGGTACATCTGCCGCATTCGGTGCAGGTGTACGAATCCATCAGATTCTTCCAGGTGAGGTCAGTTACATCTTTGGCACCAAAGCGTCCTGGCTCAGTGGCTTCCGGAGGTGTAAATGATGGATCGAGCATGGCCTTTACTTCATTGGTTACCGAAGGCATATTGGTAAACTGGCCTTTCGGTGTCAATTTAGAATAATAAACATTCGGGAAAGCCATAATAATATGGAAATGCTTAGAGTAGGGCAGGTAGTTTAAAAAAGCAAGTATCCCCACAATGTGGAACCACCAGCAACCACGCTCAATCATCTCCAATGATTCGCCCGACGATGGTAATATTGGTGCAATCAATGAGCTGACCGGGAAGCTGCCAGCCTTGATGTAATGACTAAAATGCATGGCCTGTAGTTTATAGTCGCAGGCGTTCATGGTTAAAAAGGCGCTCATTAAAAGTATCTCTATAAACAGGATATAGTTGGCATCAGATTTTGGCCATGTCTTCATTTCCACACCACTGAAGCGTTTCAGTTTGAGGATATTTCTGCGCGCTAAAAACGTTACGCAAGATACCAGAACCAGTAAAGCCAATACTTCAAAACTGCCAATCAATAAGCCATATAAACTACCCAAAGGTTTAGAAAAAATGCGGTGCGAACCAAACAGGCCATCAATCATAATTTCTAAGACCTCGAGGTTGATGATTACAAAACCTACATAAATAAAGATGTGCATAACTGCCGCAACAGGGCGTTTTACCATTTTACTTTGGCCGAGGGCTACCTTGGTCATGATCTTCCAGCGCTCGGCCGGGTTATCGCTTCGGTCGAGGTCCTTACCTAACAAGATATTACGACGAATTTTGCCTGCATTTTTGCAGAACAAAAACACGGCCGCCGCTAGTACGAGTAGGAAAATAATTTGTGCAATCATAGGTTTATCAATATTAGTCAAATTGCGGCTTATCAACTGCCCTTGGCCGATCTGGTCATTTGTTCAATGCCGTCCCACATTTCATCTGTCACCATTTCGAGACCGTTAAACTGGCCTGCACCTTGCAGCCATTCGCCGCCATCAATGGTAATAACATCGCCGTTAATATAGCCCGAATAATCGGAAATCAAATAAGCAGCAAGGTTTGCAATTTCCTGGTGTTTACCAACGCGTTTAAGCGGTACACGGTTTTTAAAATCAAACTTAGCGGCCATCTCTCCGGGGAGTAAACGTTCCCAGGCACCTTTTGTTGGGAATGGACCAGGAGCAATAGCATTGGTGCGGATCTGATGCCGTCCCCATTCGGCAGCCAGTGAGCGCGTCATTGCTAATACGCCTCCTTTAGCACAAGCCGAAGGTACCACATAACCAGAGCCGGTAGAGGCATAGGTGGTAATGATATTCAAAATATTTCCCGGTGTTTTTTCTTTGATCCAGTGTTTGCCTAAAGCCAATGAGCAGTTAACGGAACCTTTCAATACAATATCAATAATAGTAGAAAATGCGTTGGCTGATAAGCGTTCTGTGGGCGAAATGAAATTACCTGCGGCGTTATTTACCAAAGCATGTACCGGCCCAAAGGTATCTAACGTTTGTTGAAGCACGTTTTCAACCTCATTATAGTTACGCACATCGCAGGCTACGGCTAATACTTTGCCGCCGGTTTCGGCCTCCATTTCTGAGGCCGTTTTTTGAAGTACATCCAACTTGCGGCTGGTGATTACTAAATTAGCGCCCAGTTTTAAAAAGTAAGTGCCCATCGCTTTACCCAAGCCTGTGCCGCCACCTGTTACAATTATGCTTTTGCCTTTAAACGCATTATCGCGCAACATGCCGTTATCGCCATTATCCGGACTTAAATCATTAATATTAGTTTGTTGCATGATTACTTTTTAACCGGATTTGTTAGTTTGTCAATTACTTTTTGCAGAATGAACCTTGTTTCTGCCGACCACCATTGTTGCAGCATTTTATCTAATAATTCACTGCTATAGGCCTCTACGTGGCTCAGCAACTCCTTGCGCAGATTTAGTTTGCTCTGGCTCCAGGTTGTTGCGTTCAGTTTCATATAAATGCGCACTTTTTGCTCGGCAAGCGGTAATACTTCGCTTGCATCTACAATTACATCAACCAGCCCATCAGCATGCGCCTCGTTTACGTTAAGCAGTTTACCTTCCAGTAAATATTGATACGCTTTACGTTTACCTATCCAAAAGGAGTAGAGTTGAAATACCGAATCGGGCACAATAATGCCAACCGGGATTTCATTCAGCCCGATAATAAACGGACCATCTGCCATAATCCTGTAATCGGCACCCATGGCAATAATGCAGCCACCGGCGGGGCTGTGGCCAGTTATAGCGGCAACGTATGGTTTTTTAAAGGCTACCAGGGTTGCCTGCATTAGCAGAAAGTTAGTCCAGAAATCTTTGCTTTGTTGCTCATCGTAGCCGTAAACCTCAATCAGGTCTATACCTGCCGAAAAAAAGCCTTCTTTGCCTGTAATAATCATGCCGCCAACCTCGTCGTTGGCTTCTATGTCTTTTACGGCAGAGATCAGGTCGGTTAACATCTCTAAATTAACAGGGTTAGCCCGACCGCGATCAAGCGTGATCACGGCAAGTTTATCCTTTATATCGATTTGTAATGTTTTCATTAATAAATGAGTAGGAAGGTGGAATTAATTACAGAAATTTAGTGCGCATAGGTTGGATTACCAATGTCGCTATACATCTTCTCAATCTCGTTTTTGTACTTCTCTAAAATAATACGGCGTTTCATTTTGCCGGTAGGGGTAAGCTCGCCGCCATCGATGGTCCATTCATCTGGTAACAGAGTGAATTTTTTCACCTGCTCCACATGGTTAAATTCGACATTAAACGAATCAATAACAGCCTGGAACTGGGCGATAACTACCGATTGATTTACAATATCCTGGTGAGATAAAAAACTGATCTTATTCTGCTCGCACCATAACTTGAGGTTAGGATATGATGGAACAATTAAGGCCGATGTAAACTTACGCTCAGCACCGATCACCATCATCTGCTCAATCAGCGGGCTTTCCTTCATGCGGTTTTCGATAGGCACTGGCGCTACATATTTACCGCCGGATGTTTTAAAGATCTCTTTTTTACGATCTGTGATCCGCAGAAAACCTTCGTTATCAAGCATGCCAATATCGCCTGTAGAAAACCAGCCGTCGTGCAATACCTCGGCAGTAAGTTCGGGGTTCTTGTAGTAGCCAACCATAATATTGGGGCCTTTGGTTAATATTTCACCGTCTTCAGCAATTTTAACTTGTACGTCTTTCAATAAATGGCCAACTGAACCAAATTTTCGTTTGGTAGGATCGTATTGATTTACCGATATAACGGGCGATGTTTCTGTAAGCCCGTAACCCTCTAAAACCACCATCTTGGCTGCCGTAAAGATTCGCTCAAGTCGCACAGGGCAGGCTGAGCTACCTACAACAATCGCTTTAACATTGCCGCCTATGGCAGCACGCCATTTGCTATAAACCAGTTTATCGGCTATGGCCAGTTTCATGTTATACAGCGCGCTGGTACCGGTATGCTCAAACTGCTCGGCAACTTCGATAGACCATAAAAAGATCTTTTTCTTGATGCCGGTAAGTTTATTGCCTTCGATCATGATCTTCTCAAAAACCTTCTCCAACAGCCTTGGTACGGCTGTGAAAATATAGGGTTTTACCTCTTTCATATTTGGGCCGATGGTATCCATACTTTCTGCGTAATAGATAGAAAATCCATTAAACAAATAAATGTAGGTACACATTTTCTCGAAGATGTGATTAAGGGGTAAAAAGCTCAGAGCCCGCTTTTCTTCTAGTGGGATCTGGTTTAATACCTGGCTCGATCCATAAACATTACTCACAATATTTTTGTGGGTTAACATTACACCTTTAGGCCTGCCAGTGGTGCCGGATGTGAAGATGATCGTTGTTACATCATCTTCTTTAATCTGATCACTGATTGATTTAATTTTTGATTTTTCAACTTCAGTTATAGGTTGAAGCAAGGTTTCCCACGAGTTACAAATATCTAATTTATCGAAAGCAAAAATTGATTTCAAGGAAAGCACATGATCGCGCACAGCATTAATTTTACCACACAAATCGGCATCGCTTACAAACATGCACTTCACATCAGCTTCGATCAATATTTGTTCTATCTCTTTTAAGCTGGTGTTAGGGTATAGCGGCACCAAAATGGCTCCCGTTAATTGTACAGCAAGGTCTATGATGATCCACTCTGGGCGGCCATTACTAATCAGTCCCACTTTATCGCGGCCTTCGGTAGTCCCGTCGCCGGCCGAAATCCCCATTTCCAGCAGAGCAGCAGCTAATTGATATACTTTATCATGCACTTCGGCCGTGCTGTATGATTTCCATACACCATTCACCTTCGCATTAAGCAGGTCTGCTCTTGGATTTTGAGCCTGTACGCTGATACAATCAAATAATTTTGCTGCATTCTCCATAATAGTAGTAGTTTATAATTGGTTCTGAAGATGTGCTGTTTAGAAGCAGTATTTATTCTCTTCTATCAGCTTGGCTGCAACCCTTCTCCTGGCCGCAGTTGTATTCATATCTTCAGTTTTGGTAAAGCGTTTCAGGCCAACCATAATCATCCTGCGCTCATCCCCATCAGAGAACGCATTCAGAGCTTCTTTGCCCGATTTAAAAATTTTATCCGCAGCATCGCGAATATAAACCTGCATCATATCGATCTGATCCTGTACAGCCTCTTCTCCACGCTGACCGGCCAGTTTCTCAACCCGCAGTTGTAATGATTCGCTTACGTAAGTCTCAATAACCATATCGGCCAGGTACATCAAAACTTCCTGCTCCTTGCCCAGGCTCGCCATTAATTTTTGTACAGCTGCGCCCGCTACTAAAAGAACTGCTTTCTTAAAGTTAGCAACATATTTCTTCTCTTTGGTGAAAAGATCCTCTTCTTCGGTATTAAAATCTGGAATAGCCATTAATTCTTTGGCAACCGCTTCAGCAGGACCCATCAGATCAAGCTCGCCTTTCATAGCACGTTTCAAGATCATATCAACAGTAAGCATCCTGTTGATTTCATTGGTACCCTCGAAAATACGGTTGATGCGGCTGTCGCGATACGCACGATCCATTGGTGCCTCGGCACTGTAGCCCATACCGCCATAAATTTGTACGCCTTCATCTACCACGTAATCCAATGCTTCTGAAGCATGTACTTTGATAATAGCAGCCTCGATAGCAAATAGCTCGGTACCTTTCAGTTTAGCTTTTGATGCTTCCATACCGTTTTCGATCAGGTTATGGGTAGCATCCTCAATGTTTTGGCTGGCGCGATACATAGCAGCTTCGGTAGCATAAGTACGGATAACTTGTTCGCCCAGTTTATAGCGGATAGCACCGTATTTAGAGATAGGGCGACCGAATTGCTCGCGCTCATTAGCATAACGAACTGAATTGGTAATCACTGATTTAGACGCACCCAAAGCAGCACCGCCCAGTTTAATACGACCCAAATTCAGGATATTTACAGCGATTTTAAAACCGTTACCTCTTTCTGATAACAAATTTTCTACCGGTACCTTGCAATCGTTAAAAAATACCTGGCGGGTCGAGCTGCCCTTGATCCCCATTTTATGTTCTTCTGGGTTTAATGATAAACCTTCGAAACCACGCTCGACGATAAAGGCGCTCAGATTCTCATCATTATCAATCTTAGCGAAAACGGTGTAAACATCTGCAAAGCCTGCGTTGGTAATCCACATTTTTTGTCCATTGATGAGGTAGTGTTTACCATCGGCAGATAACGTTGCACGGGTTTTGCCCGAGTTTGCATCAGAACCAGCACCCGGCTCGGTTAGGCAATAGGCACCTTTCCACTCGCCGCTACCCAGTTTAGGGATATATTTACTCTTTTGTTCTTCATTACCGTAATATAAGATGGGTAGCGTACCAATACCGGTATGAGCCATTACTGCCACAGAAAACGATGCACCCGGGCCGGTTTTCTCGCTGATCAGCATGGCGGTAGGGAAGTCTTTACCGAAACCACCGTATTCTTCCGGTAGCGAAACGCTAAGTATACCCAGTTCGCCGGCTTGCTCAATCAGGCTCACCATCAGCCCTTCTTCCTGATCATCAATACGGCCAATATTGGGTACAACTTTTTGCTCCACAAAATCCTGACAGGTTTTTGCGATCATCATCTGCTCTTCGTCCCAGTTTTCTGGAATAAACACATCTTCAGCATTTGTTTCTTTAATCAGGAACTCACCGCCCTTTAAATGCTTGTTTTCTGCTATAGTGCTCATAGTGCTATGTCTTTAATATTTTGAGTTTAATTTAATAGTTCGAAAATCCCCGCGGCACCTTGGCCGGTACCTACGCACATGGTAACCATGCCGTATTTTTTGTCGCGCTGTTTCAGTTCATCGAAAAGTTGGACTGAAAGCTTAGCGCCGCTGCAACCCAGCGGATGGCCCAGTGCAATAGCGCCGCCATTTACATTCACGATATCCTGGTTTAAGCCCAGGCCTTTAATTACCGCTAATGATTGAGATGCAAAAGCCTCATTCAGTTCAAATAGATCGATATCATCTTGTTTTAGACCGGCTTTCTTTAACACTTCCGGTATCGCATATAGCGGTCCAATTCCCATAATCCTCGGAGGAACGCCAACTACCGAATAGTTAACCAAACGGGCAATAGGAGTAAGGTTGTTCTGTTTCATAAAACGCTCGCTTACAACCATTACAAAGGCGGCGCCGTCACTGGTTTGTGATGAATTACCTGCGGTGACCATACCGCGAGCATCGAACACCGGTTTCAATTTGGCCAATGCTTCGATAGAAGTATCAGCACGTGGGCCTTCATCGGTATCAATTGTGAAGTCCCTTGTTTTACGCTTGCCTTTTTCGTCAACATAAGTTTCAGACACAGTTACCGGTACGATCTGATTTTTAAATCTTCCCTCTGCAATTGCGCTAATGGCCTTTTGGTGAGAGCTATAAGCAAACTCGTCCTGCTCTTCGCGGCCAATGTTGTATTCTTTGGCAACAGCTTCGGCAGTTAAACCCATGCCCCAATAGTAATCGGGGTGGGCAATGGCCACATCAGCATTGGGTACAATGCGCCAGCCGCCCATAGGTAAGAGGCTCATGCTTTCTACGCCACCGGCTATGATACAATCAGAAATACCTGCGTGGATTTTGGCCGACGCAATAGCGATAGTTTCCAGTCCTGATGCGCAATAACGGTTCACCGTCATGCCTGGTACTTTATCTGTATCCAAAGCCATCAAAGAGATCAACCGGGCTACGTTTAAGCCTTGCTCGGCTTCTGGTGTGGCGTTGCCTACGATCACATCCTCAATCTGCTCTTTATCTACATTGGGTACACTTGCAACCAAATGTTTAATTACATCTGCGGCGAGTGTATCTGGCCGGGTGAAACGGAAGCCACCGCGGGTTGCTTTTCCCACTGCACTGCGGCTTGCTGCTACTATATATGCGTTCATTTTGTTGTCTCGTTAATTAGTTTCTTAATACTTTACCGCCTGTGAGGATAGACTGGATGCGTTCCAGTGTTTTGCGCTCGGCGCAGAGTTGTATAAAGGCTTCGCGTTCCAGGTTAAGCAGGTAGTCTTCGCTTACCAAAGTGGGTTGCGACAAATCGGCCCCTGCCATTACATAAGCCAGTTTTTGAGAGATCTTTACATCATGCTCGCTGATATAGTTACCGCTGAACATAGTATTAGCCCCAACATATCCCAAGCCTAAAGCTGATTTACCAAGCACTCTGATATCTTTACGCGGAACCGGTTGGGTATAACCTTCTTCGGCCATGGTTAAACACTGCTTTTTAGCCTCGGCCAGTACGCGGTTACGAGATACTACTACCATATCGCGGCCTTTTTTCAGGTATCCCAATTCAAAGGCCTCTGTTGCTGAAGTAGATACTTTAGCTTGACCAATGGTTAAGAACCGGTCGCGGAAATTATTCATCTCGATATCGCCTTCCTGCAACTCATCGCTTAAGCGCAAGGCAAACTCTTTAGTGCCGCCACCGCCAGGAATTAAGCCTACACCAAACTCAACCAAACCCATATACAGTTCGGCATGTGCAACTACCTTATCAGCGTGTAAGCATAGCTCACAACCACCACCTAAGGCCATTTGATGTGGTGCAGCAATAACCGGGATTGATGAGTAACGGATACGCATCATGGTGTTCTGAAAAGCCTTGATTACCATGTTCAGTTCGTCGAACTCTTGCTCAACTGCCATCATGAAAATCATACCGACGTTGGCACCTGCGCTGAAATTGGCTCCTTCGTTAGAGATCACCAGGCCTTTATAGTTTTGCTCGGCAAGGGTAATGGCTTTGTTGATGCCCTCAATTACCTCGCCGCCAATGGTATTCATTTTGGTGTGGAACTCCAGGTTGATGATGCCATCGCCCAGATCCGTAATCGTAATGCCGCTGTTTTTCCAGATGGTGTTGGTAGCGCGGATATTATCCAGCAGGATAAACTCTTCTGTACCCGGGATGATCTTGTAGGTTTTAGATGGTATATCGTAGTACAACTTTTTACCATCCTCTATTTTGTAGAAGCTTGTCGCGCCGCCGGCCAGCATATCATAAACCCATTGGGCGGGTTTTAAATTATCAGCTTCCATTGCTTTAAGCGTGGCTTCAACTCCTAATGCATCCCATTTTTCGAACGGACCGGTTTCCCAGCCGAAACCTGCATTCATGGCCGCATCTATCTTGTACAGATCGTCAGTGATCTCAGGGATACGGTTGCTTGCATAAGCAAACAACTGGTAAAATATGGCACGGTAAAACTCACCGGCTTTATCTTTGGCAGCAAACAGCACTTTCATGCGATCGCTTAGTTTATCAACGGTTTTAGTGGTTTCGAGCGATGGGAATTTTACCTTTTTAGAAGGTTGATATTCCAGCGTTTTCAAATCTAATGTGCTGAAAACGTTTGCACCGTTCACTTTATCTTTTTTATAGAAACCCTGGCCGCTTTTACTACCCAACCAGTTATTGGCTACCATTTTTGTCACGAATTCAGGAATTTGGAACAAATCTTTAGCTTCGTCATTGGGTACACCCTGACTTAAGCCGTTAGCAACGTGTACCATGGTATCCAAACCAACTACATCGCTTGTGCGAAAGGTTGCCGATTTTGGGTGACCGATTACCGGGCCTGTCAGTTTATCAACTTCTTCAATGCTTATACCGGTTTTCTCCGCATAATGCAAAATGCTCATGATGCTAAATACGCCGATACGGTTGCCGATAAAGGCGGGCGTATCTTTAGCCAATACTGTAGTTTTACCAAGGTATTTTTCGCCGAAGTGCAAAAGAAAATCTATTACTTCCTGCGAAGTTTCCTTAGTCGGAATAACCTCCAACAGTTTTAAATAGCGTGGGGGATTAAAGAAGTGGCTTCCGCAGAAATGTTTTCTAAAATCTTCGCTGCGTCCCTCGGCCATTAAATGGATAGGGATACCCGATGTATTAGAGGTGATCAATGTTCCCGCTTTGCGGAATTGCTCTACCTGTTCAAATACTTTCTGTTTAATATCTAAACGTTCAACCACAACTTCAATCACCCAGTCACAATCGGTAATTTTGGGCATATCATCCTCGAAGTTTCCGGTGGATATATTTTTAGCCAGCGATTTAGAGTAGATAGGAGAAGGGTTTGATTTTAATGCCGCGGTAAGCGCATCGTTAACCAGCTTGTTTCTCGATTTGGCATCGGCATCTTTAGGTACAATATCAAGCAGCAATACCTGCATGCCTATATTGGCAAAATGGCAAGCTATGCGGCTACCCATTACACCAGAGCCAAGTACAGCAACTTTCTTTATAATTCGTTTAAAACTCATTTTAACTTTTTAATTAATTGTATTGGTTTAATTTGCTCTATCCCAATGCGTTGTTCGACCAAATAATGGGATCATTACATAGCCTCTGATATGGAGCGTTTTACCTTCGTAGGTAATTTTGCACATGTACACCTTGCCGTTCAGCGGATCGTAAATGGTACCGTCGATGTACTTGTTGTCATCGTCCGGATCTTTTACAAAATTGGCCAGCAGGTGTAATCCCAATAAAGGCCGTGCCCGTAAATCTTTATTCGGGTTTTTGATGTCGGTTCGAGGCTTACCGGCTTCATCGTTAGTTACCTTTAACCAAATTATTTTGCCATTAAACTTTCCGTTATTACCCTTCGATATCTGAATTTTGGCAGTTTTGATATCATTATACCAAACACCTTCAAGCTTATCAGCCTGGGCATGTGCTGCTTTATTAGTCAGCACAAGAGCGAGCACCATTAACAAACAGTACACCGAAAACTTTTTAAAAATGCGCATATCAATATTAGGTTAAGTGCAAATACTAAAGTCTCTCTGTAGAAAATACGCCACGGTAAACGCGTCCGGCACCGGGTGGATGATCTTAAAGCGACATCAAATTTTCCTCATTGCGAGAAAAAATCAGGATACTGTAAATGACTTATTAAGTGGTTTATCTAGAACAAATATCCTGATTGAGAACGATTAAAAAAGGTCTATACATCGGAATCATTTGTCAAAAGTTCGGTTATTTATACTGAAACCGGTTTATGCGCTCTTCAATTGGTTAAAAAGAGCGATATATTGTTCCATTGCCGCTTCGGATGATGTTCCGCTTAATTTCTTCCAGGCGTCGTGTTTGGCTTTATTTACAAAATCAAACATACCGGGTGTAGGAGTATTGGGGTCCATATCGCCTTCGGTTGCCTGTTTGTATAAACTATACAGTTTTAATAAAGTTTCATTGTCAGGGCGCTTGGTTAATTCCTTACTTTCTTTAACGGCAATTTCGAAATTTTCTTTTAAATCCATTGTTTAATAATTTATTTATGGTCAGTTAGTTAGCTTTTTAGTTGTGAGTGGTTGATTGAGTGAGTGGTGAGTTGTTACCAATCAATCTCAGCTATCTTTTAGTTTCGGTATATCCTCCACATAGTCAACACTTTTGGGCGATTCTGAAAACAGATCGCCCAGTTCGGCAGGCAATAAAGTTAGCTTGCGTTTATCCATGTCGATCCAGGCACCATCTACATTAATAATGGCAGCTTTGATACCATCGCCCCGGTAAACCTCATGTCTGATGGTCCAGCGCGAACCATCAGCCCGTGATTTTACCAGTTCGCAGCTTACTTTGATCATATCGCCGAGGGCAATCTCGCGCAGATAAAACAGCTCTTCTTTAAAAAGAACCGGACCTATGCGGGCATTTAACAGCGTTACCGGGTTTAAACCCACACCGCCCAGCATGTTGAGCCTGGCCTGTGCAGCAATATCTGCATAAGCAGAGTGCCGCATGTGCTGGTTGGCATCTATCTGCGACCACAAAACCTGGCCTTCATAATAAACGTGCATATTAATGATGTTCTGCTTTAAACTTTTTAACGGCCTCGGTAAGGCGTGGTAATACTTCCATTACATCGCCCACAATGCCGTAGTTGGCTGCTTTAAAAAACGGCGCTTCCGGATCTTTATTGATCACCACGATAGTCTTCGATCCGCTTACACCAGCCAAATGCTGGATAGCGCCAGAGATACCTGCTGCAATATATAAGTTAGGGCGGATAGTACCACCAGTTTGCCCCACATGCTCGTGATGCGGCCTCCAGCCAGAATCGGCCACAGGGCGGGAGCAGGCCGTTGCTGCGCCCAATGCATGGGCAAGGTCTTCGATCAATCCCCAGTTCTCAGGGCCTTTCATACCACGGCCGCCAGATACTACGAGCTCCGCATCAGATAGCGGAACCTCGCCGGTAATTACATCAACCGATTTTACTTTTACGCCGAAATCTTTATCCTCAAACGCAATGCTAAAGTTCTCTATAATAGCGTTTCCATCTGCTTTAACTAAAGGAAAGGTATTGGGTGAAAGCATTACCACTTTAACATCACTTGTGGCATTAATGTAGGCAAAAGCCTTACCCGAGAATGCTGACTTTTTAACCTCGAAACCACTACCGGTTTCGGGATAAGATAAGGCACCGCTGATTAAGCCTGCTTTAAGCTGTATGGCTACACGTGGAGCAATTGCACGACCGTTAACATCATGAAGTGTTATTACTACCGGGCTGTTTTCTTGCTTGGCAGCTGCCACCAAAATGCGAGTAAAGGCACGGGCATGTAGTTCATTTAACCGATCATCGGCAACATATAATACCTTTTGTGCGCCGTAGTTACCAGGGTTTTTCAACTCGGTATCTTCAACCTTACCGGCAATAACTGCTGTGGTGGTTGTGCCTAATTTTTTTGCTATTTCTGATGCGTATTGCACCGCTTCGAGGCTCTTTTTTTTAATTGTGCCTGCTGTATGTTCTACTAATACGATTACTGACATTTTCTTAAATTTTTAGTACACCTTAAATAATCTTAGACTCTGTATGCAAGAGGTTTACCAATTCATCCATCTGATCTGCTGCAATTAATTTTACACCCGCTTTGGCTGGTGGCAGTTCGTAATGGGTAACGCTGGTTAGGGCTGCAACGGCAGCAGGTGTAACGGTTTTTAATGGTTTGGTACGGGCCGTCATAATGCCGCGCATGTTAGGGATGCGGGCTTCGGCCACACCTTTCTGGCAGGAAATTACTACAGGGAAATTAACCTGATCTGTTTCTTCACCGCCATCAATTTCACGTTTAACGGTTGCCGTGTTTCCTTCAACCGCAATGTTTGTGGCGAAGCCGATAAAATCGGTATCCAGTAGTTCGGCCAGCATGGGTCCAACGGCACCGTTCGCGTAATCGATAGATTCTTTTCCGCAAAGGATCAGGTCGTATTTCTCGCTTTTGGCGTATTCTGCGATGTAATTAGCAATGGAATATGAATCGGTACTATCGGCATCAATGCGGATGGCTTCGTCGCCACCAACAGCCAATGCTTTACGGATAATTGGTTCGGTAGATGCACGGCCAACCATAATTACATGGACTGCTTCAGCAACACCGGTTTCTTTTAGTTCTAGGGCGCGAACCAGGGCGTACCACTCGTCGTACGGATTGAGGATAAAGGTGATGCCACTTTCATCAACAACAGTGTTATTATCTTTTAATACAATTTTGGCAACCGTATCAGGCACTTGACTGATACAAACTAATACTTTCATTCTAATTGGTTTTAATTGGCAGATTGTCCCGGGTTTCAGATCGCCGGGCTCAACTATATAATTACAATTTCAAAAGTAAGTTTGCCTGCTGTGTAAAAAAGGGCAGGAGCGCGGAGATTTTGGTCAATTTTTCGGTTGTCTGTTATCGGTTGTCAGGAGAATCGCGCGTAAAGTTTCTTTAGGTATTATTCGCTTAGAAGATGAGTTTACTGACAACGTACAACCGATAACAGACAATTAACTACTTGCTTTAACCCGATACTCCGATGGCGAAAACCCTGTTTGCTTTTTAAAGTATTTGCCGAAAGATGATTGATCGGGGAAATGGATCTCATCAGCAACCTGGGCAATACTTACTTCGTGGTTGCGGAGCAGTACTTTGGCTTCGAGAACCACGGCATCATCAATCCATTCGCCTGCTGTTTTGCCGGTTGCTTCTTTAATAGTTTCGGTGAGGTGTTTAGGCGATACGCAAAGTTCATCGGCATAATACTGTACATTGCGGTGCTCTTTATACTGGCGGAAAACCAGGTTCTGGAATAGCATATTCAGTTCCTGCTTACGGGTTTGCTTGCTTTTAATGATTACGCGCTCGTGCTCATAAACGGCGGCTACTTCGTATAAAAGCGTACTTAGTAAACTACGGCAAATCTCGGTACGGTAGGGGTGTTCTTCGCGTTGGAGTTTTTGTTTAATAAGTTCGAAAACTTCGCGCATTACTTTACCGCTTTCGGGTTCGGTGTAAATAACCGGGGTTGATGCGGTTTTAAAGAAACTGAACGATTCGAGGAAATGACTATTGGTATTGTTTTCGGCCAAAAATGATTTGGAGAATACCACAAAACGGCACAGAAAATCGGGGCTGCTGTCATAAATCCTCAAAATGTGAAAAGGTGTAGCCAACAGCATAGCATCTGGCCGGGCGTCATAAACCTGCAGGTTTACTTCAACTTTGGCGCTGCCGCGTGTGCAAATGCCTATAATATAACCTTCGGATCGGTAAGGATACTCGCTGAGGGCTAAGAGGTGTTTTTCTTCGGTGATAAAAAAATCGGTGCCTATGGACTTGTCTGCATATAGATCAACAAATTTTGGAAAGCTTAGCTGGGCGATTTTTTTACTCATATATATCGTTAACGGTTTAAGATAGCCAAACATATTTAATTCTGCCGAAATTATAGGGCTGAATTGCATATTAACAGCTAAAGAATTGTTGGACGTTGTACGTTACACGTTTTACGTTGTATTTGAATGCGAGTCAAAACGTAAAACGTGTAACGTACAACGTTCTCTCAATTGCCGACTTTTTGACTAATATCTCCGCAATCCGACCCTTTTTTTAATCTTTTATGAACCTAATTTTATCTCATGCGTTGTTCGCTTCAAAACCAATTATAAGCCAGATACAACCTAACCAATTTTATTATGAGAAAACTACTACTAGTGCTGCTGGCATGCCTGCCTGTTATGGCATTTGCACAAGGCTTCCAGGTCAACTTGGAGGGCCAGAAACAGATCGGTATGGGCCACACAGGCACAGGCCTTTTACAAGATGGTGCATCTGTATTTTTTAATCCCGGGGCTATGGCTATGCTGCCCCAAAACTACGTTCAGGGCGGTATTAGTCCGCTAATCTTTAAGTCCGATTTTAATCCCTCGGGCACTAATGATCAGTATTACACTAAAAACAAAATTGCTACCCCGTTTAGCTTTTATGGCGTATGGGGACCTAAAAGTAACTGGTGGAAATTTGGTGTAGGTGTGTATACACCTTTCGGTGGACTAACCGATTGGGGAAACCAATGGCAAGGCAAATACTCGCTGGAAAGCCTTAATCTGAAAGCCATTTATATCCAACCTACATTAAGTATTAAACTAGCAGATTTTGTAAGCATCGGCGGTGGCTTTGTTTACAATATTGGTAGTGTAGATTTAACCAGGGCTTTACCTGTTTCAGACGCTAGCGGAAATGACGGACAGGCACGCCTTAAAGGCACAGGCCATGGTTACGGCTGGAATGCGGGTGTATTCTTCAAAACAGAATCAAACATTACCGTTGGTATCGATTACCGTTCAAAAGTTAACACAACTATTAAAAATGGTGACGCTATATTCGGTGTAGCACCGTCTTTGGCGAGCAGTTTTCCGCAGCCAAATACCTTTACGGCAAGTATACCGCTGCCTTCAACAACCAGTTTAGGTCTGGGCTTTTATCCATCAAAACAATGGACGCTTGCTGTCGACGTAAACTATGTGCATTGGAGTGTTTATAAAGTTTTAGCTTTTGATTACGCACAAAACACGCCTACATTGCAAGATACCTACTCGCCAAGAAATTATAAAGATGCTGTGAGCTTACGTGGCGGTGCCCAATATGCCGCCTCCGATAAGTTGTTTTTACGTGCCGGTGGTGGTTATGCTACTACAGCAGTTTTAGATGGCTATGTAACCCCCGAAGCGCCAGATGCTAACCGCTATTATTTTACAGGAGGTTTAGGATACAAAGTAGCGCATCATCTGGATTTAGATCTTTCATTTGAGTACGAGAAGTTATTAGCTCGCACCCAAACCAATATCGAATCGCAGTTATCGGGCACGTTTAAAACACACGTTTATATCCCCGGCATATCTCTAGCTTATCATTGGTAGTCAAACCTTATTACTTAATTAGATGAAAAACTTTAAATTATACTTATATATATCGCTGGTTGCCGGCCTTGCAGCCTGTAAGCCCAGCGTGCAAACGCCAACCCCAACCCATGGCTCGGCCGATTTTTCTAAATACATAGCAGTAGGTAATTCGCTTACGGCAGGTTATGCCGATGGTGGATTATACCTTGACGGTCAGGAAAACTCTTATCCATCTATCATAGCCAAACAAATGGCCTCAGTAGGCGGTGGGACTTTTAACCAGCCTTTGTTTTCAACCGCGCAATCTAATGGCTCAGGCTATTTACAGCTGACCGGTTTTGATGCTACAGGTTCGCCAATTACAGCTCCGGTAACTACTAACCTGGCTGTAACCGGTATTGTACCCATCCCGGGCTTTGGTAATGTAACTACCTATGCCAAATACACTGGCGGCAATATCAATAACTTCGGCGTACCGGGTATTAAATTACTACATGTAACGCTGGCCTCATATGGTAACTTGAATGGTTTTTACGAAAGGTTATTGCCAGGTGCAGAAGGCACCCACAATACCGCTTACCTGGATTTTGTAACCGCTAATCCCTTTACCTTTTTCTCTAACTGGCTGGGTAACAATGATGCATTAGGCTATGCAACCTCTGGCGGTGCAGGTGATGTGCTTACGGATAAAGCAACTTTTTCTGCCCTGTACAATTTAGTAATGACCAAACTAACCGCAGCCGGACAAAAAGGCGTGGTAGCAACCATCCCTGATGTAACCGCTATCCCATATTTTAATACGGTTACAGTGGGCGCCATTTTAGCAGGTGTTCAAAAAGCTAATCCAACAGTTCAGGCTTTATTCATTAACGCTAAAACAGATGCTTCAGCAACAGGCACAACTTACGCTGCCCGTCCGGCAACAGCAAATGATTTAATTGTATTAACTTTCCCAACCAAACTTATTGGCACCCTGGTATCAACCCCTGCCGGGATGTTGCCATATGGTTTAACCCCATACAGCCCGATCGAAAACCAATATGTACTGGATGCTAATGAAATTGCTTTAACTAAAGATTATGTAAACTCCTACAACAACACCATTAAATCGGTAGCATCAGCCAAAGGTATTGCGGTGAATGATATGTATACCTTCTTAAATAATGTAAAAGCACATGGTTTAGTGGTAGATGGTGTGAGCCTGAGTTCTGCTTATATCAGCGGTGGTTTATTCTCGCTGGATGGGGTTCACTTAACCCCGAGAGGATAT
>Ga0116227_10009187_pt1 | contig 18088 bp, 8 predicted proteins | sample S1TSphgellanicum_FD_89693 | JGI IMG/M metagenome (GOLD analysis project Ga0116227, IMG submission 89693) | Host-associated microbial communities from peat moss isolated from Minnesota, USA - S1T2_Fb - Sphagnum magellanicum MG | ecosystem: Host-associated > Plants > Peat moss > Unclassified... | reverse complement strand
AGAAAACATGTTTAAAGTTTATGAAGGGCATTTGACAATATGATTTATTGTTGACCTTGATAATTTCAAAAGCATTCCATGCAATAATCTCATCCAACACAACAAACCAACTCTTGTTCATTCGATGAAAATGCCAAAACATATAATGGGTTACAAACAAGTATGGTAAAATATGGGCTTTTATAATTGCATCCAAAGAACGGTGGTAAAAGGTGTCCACTTAGTTGGACTTATATGTAGAAGCTAGGGCAAAGTATTAGGTTACCAAAAGGCAATAATTCAAGTTCCAAGTTAATAATCAAAGGGTTGGATCCAAGTTTCTTGAAGGAGTTTACTAGAACTGATGCAATTAAGGTTTATACAAACCCATAGATTTTGTCATAGAGATATGGTCAATATGATGTTAGAGAAATAGTAGCTTATGGTATTTTGAATAATATCACAAAATAAGATGTATATGCAATGATTTTAGTGGAAATTATCTTTCTTATATGGGGGACTTCTCTTAAGTGCAATTCCCTAATCTAGGTTAGCACAAGGAGGTGTCATGCACATTCCATGTAATATATCTCCAGTGAGTTGTTTTTTTAGCATGAATTTTTTACTAAATTGATTTGAATAAATCATAATGATAGAATTGATGAGCTTTTTGATTGTTATATCAAGAAGGCCATGTTGTCATTGCATTACATTGTGTTCAAGGTCCAAGGCATAATGCCTTAACAACAAGGCCTTCCTCTCTATTTGACATCCAAGCAAAAGTAGATGGAGGTTATACTTTGTAAGGTTTTGAACATTAAAAGCTTTTTAACATGTCACAAAACTCAAAATCTACATAAGAATGGATACAATGTGCAAATTTGATTCTAGATAGGAGGTTCATCCATTGATATGGACTAACTCATTTTTCTTGATATTAGAAATGGGGAAATGTATTTGTGATATTGGATTGGAAGGTGGTCCACTGTTAGATAGTGATATATTTTGCTCACAAGTTGTGTTGAAGAAAATTAACAACAATTGCCTTAAATTGTATAAAATGTGGCTATATCAACTTCATTCCATCTTGTCAAGATTGTACTTATGGTAGTTGTAGTGATGACTAAAAGGTATTTACCAATAAAGCTTGATGCAATTTCTAAATATAATGATCATGGTTATAAGCCAAAGTTGTAAGCAAGTGAATCATTATTGAATGTTAAATCCTTTGCCTAATTATCAAAGATCTTCAAGTTTTTTGAACGGTTGTTTTTAGTTAACACATTGTTAGAACTACCCTTAGTGTGCCAAAGTGTATAACTTCATTAGGGTGGGGATCTTTGATGAAAGTAACACACACAAGCATAGATCATTCACCATAACGGTTCTCATATATGTATATTTCCTTCTTTTCATAAAATTTCATTAGTCAAGAAGGGGAAAACATTGTTTACTTCTTTATTTAATATTTTTATTTTATTGGACTTATTAAGCTCTTAAATTCATTTGTTATCAATTTGATACCTATATAATGAATGTTTCCTAAAATAATGAAGATTAAAATTTGTAACCTAGTTTGTTGGCCCGAGTTTATGTTGATTTAATGCACAACATGAATTATGAGTTTATACTATATATGGTGAATGGCATTGTCATGATCAAAGTTTTTTAGTGCAAATTGAGGTGTTCAAAATTGTGGCAACTATGGAACATGCTTGGCCTCAAGGTTCTATGTGACCATGGAATGAGATATCTATAAACATGAGGTGATGGATGATCAATTGTGATAACTATTGATGAAAGGATTAATGGATAACATACACATGTTTTAGCTATCAAAGAAGGTGTTGTTAATGATTGGGCCAATGTTGCATGTAACAATAGAGTTGATCATGTTGCCAACAAAAGGGTTGGTGTTAATGTTAATGAAAGGGTTTATGTTATTATCAAATGGGCTAGTGTTATTAGTGAAGGATATATTTCTTTGTTGATTTTCTCCCACATGAATTACAATTGAGATTTGTAAATATAAGTTCACAACTATCATAAAGGTAATAATAACAATTTGACATGATTTTTTTTCAAAAACAAGGATATCAAAATTATTAGTCTTAAAGTTTTCAAAATATGTAATGGATTGGGTTAGAAATATAGGATATCCATAAGAGGAGCATGATCCTCTACCTTTTGGCACCTTGACTTCATCATGTTCGATTTTTTTTCCCCAATGATCAATAGGTTCATGGATTTAAAAAACTCATTATTAAGAATCACATTTCATGCTCATTGTTATTCATATCCATATTAGGTTCTTGATGCATAGTTAGATGCCAAATCATTGAATCAACCTAAACTTAATTGTTGAACACTTGAAAAATACACACAATAATATCGATAGCCATGTTGCTCACAATCAAGAACGTTGAATTATTAATTTATGCAAGAACATGTTATAATATGACATACAATTATCAACAATAGTTCAACAAAATGGAAAGAGTAAACAAACAATCAACAACTTATAACTATTGAGATCTGCTTGATTTTCATAAACATGTAACCATAATACATATAGTTAACAACAACAAAATCATTGAAATAATAGATTATATATATATATATATATCCATTAAGTTGTTATTTGGGTACATTCACTAATGAGCCATAGGTGCACCTTGAGAGTCATGATTGATGTTGGGTAGTTCCTAGGTTCAAGGGGGGAACCTTTAGTTTTAGGTCTTAAAATTTTCAAGGAATTATTCCTATTTTTTGTTTTTACCAAAATGGGATTTGGTCCTAATTTTCGTTTTTAAAATTAGGGGTAGTTCCAATTTTGATTCCAATATGCAAAACATCAAAATTTCACTATGAATTTTATTAAAAAATTATTCCAAGAAAAAAAGATTATTACAAAGTTTTAAATTGTAAAACTGATACAAACTAGTTGATTTCTACATTTTAAACTACACTAGATGTTCCAAGATCCGAAACATTAAAAACAACAATGTGAAACCCAAACTTTTATATTTGGAAACAACTTGAAATTTCTTTATTGTCCTTTTGGGTAAGTAGCCAAATTTGGCTACGTCCTCTTTTGGATGATTGCTAGACCACACAACCTTACACAAATGAGAAAAAACTTTACTCTAGATATTAAAAATAAAATCAGCCATAGTTTAAGATAAAAATAAAACATGTACGCTTTTATTTCAATCACTATGATAATTTAATGATTAAGTGTTTTCACCTCTTTAATTAATGTGTAGGGTTTAATTAAATTTTATTGAGCCCCTACCTACTTAAGAACTAGATTTTTTTTTTTTTCAAAATTCCAATCCGGTTCCAATTTTCAAACTAGCTTGAAAATTGACCTTGAGTTTAGTTGGCCACCCAATACTAGTCTTAACATAGAGTCTTGAGTTTGTATTGACAAGTTGATGTGCCAACATAGATTGGCCAAAGATTTCTTTAATAGTTTGTTTGTTTGTTTTTTTCTATAACTGATTTATGGTTTAATTCCCCATTTTTATTCAATTTGACTAAACTTGTAAATGTAGAGATTTTTTCAATACTTTATGAGCATATGCATTGGTTCCCAATGAAATCTACATATTAGTGTATGTTATGAAGTTGACAACAAATAAATTTGCAATTGTGAGAGTTTTGATTCTTGCAAGGAATGGCTTAACATATTTCAAAACAATAACATTTCATCACATTTTGCCTACAATAATACATTATTTGGTAAATGTCCAATTTTAGGTCATTTTGTCTATAGACTACAATAGCACATTCTTTGGCTAATCAAATGTTTAATTTTAAGTTGCTTCGAACACAACTAGGGGTCTAGTGTAAGAGCATGCATTGTCATAATTGAGATAGGTTCATGAGATTTTTCATAACATATGGTGAAGATGGTTGTGACGATATTTTCTTTTCCTATTAAAAGCTTTGCAATGCTAATCATGTTCACCATTCAATGCAAATATGGTAGGTGTTTGGCCAAGGAATAAATTGGTTGTTTTACATTAAAAATACATAAAAATAATTAAATTTGAACAATGGAGAAGGCTTGAGGCCTCTTTACACAAGAATTGAAGCCCTAACTAAGATACTTTCAAATCGCTTGAAATTAATCCAAAGGCCATACCATAAAATACATGTTTAGAGTTTGAAATATAGTGTAATGTGGAAATGGATTTAATTGAAGGTGCTTAAAATGTAAAATCATGGTTAGGTGACTCATTTTTGATAATTTGAAGTTCTACATTTTACACTAGCTAAAATTCTTACATTATAGTAGTGATCAAACTATAAATATATAATTATCCCTTATTTTTTTTATCAAAAGTATTGATACAACACCCTCTAAATATCATTGGAAATGTGATTGGTCCAAAAAGTAATGTGAAAGTTTGAATATTTCAATGTGAAATGGACTATAAATTTGATAAAAATGATGAACATCATGTCGTTAAAAAATTAAAAATATAATTCTTGTATTAGGAAAGTTTCAATGCTTCTGATTCTTAAATTCTTCATTTGATGATAGTTTATTTTTCAATTTTTATTTTGACATTACTATGATATACTTTTTGAGTGCACATCTTTCACTTTAGTTTTGTCATGACAAACTTAGTGTTATCATTTCAAAAGTTCACAAGGAGTTCATTTTTTTCTTAAAATTCATTCATTTAAAAATATTTGAATCCCATTAAAGCTTATTAGAACATGAATAATTAAAAATTTGATAATGTTGATGTTGAATATGACTTTACATTTAAAATTCATTTACAATTTATATGAATTGCAATTGTGATACTCTAAATATTGTGTTACTTGAATAATTTCAGCAACAAATTGCCCTATAATTAATTAAATTCTAAATTTTAACTTCAACACTTGGTTTTTTAATTCTGAAATTTTTGATAGGTATGGGTATATAAAATAATAAAAAATTTCTTTTCAAGGTTGTGGAATAGCTTAGTGTGTCAACACTATCTTAGACTCAATACTTGAAGGTTTGCATACTAAATAATTTTTCAAAAATTTGGCAAAAGGAAAAATAATTTAATTTTATGCCGAATTTGTTCATGTACAATGATAATGTTTTAAACTATGTTTTCACCCATATTTTAGTGAGGGCAACAAAACGTAGTTAAAATAAAAAAATTCAAAACATCCAAGTTCATAAGGAATTCAAATCCTTTGTCCAAACTCGGTGCATTGTAAGGTAAAAGCCTAGGTTGGGGAATAGAACAAGGCAATTAAGTATCTTCTATTTTTTTGGAAGATCTATTAATGCGTATAAAATGCCCTAGGCGAATACTTTAAAATAAAATTTTCCAAGTGCATAATAAATAATGCATTTGAATAGTAGATAGTTAGACAATAGATTTGAATGTAATATTTACAAATTTTTAATTTAAAAACATCAAAATAATTTATGAGACTCAAGTTGTGACCACATGTGTTAACTATAATGTTTCGTTAGAATTAAAAATGTTAGTATTGAACACTAGTTCACACCTAAAATATTAATTAACATTAAAAGATAAATGATAAATGATGTGTCATTAATTTAAAAATGGTGTTAACATCTATTGTTAACTAACATTAAATCTTTGAAAAATGTAAAATTGAGAACCAAACATTGGTGTTAACTAAAGTATCAAAAATTGACAAATTAACTCAATGTTAGCATCATCCTTGTCTACCCTATTTCTCCATGTCTTTGTTTCCCCCCCCCCACCCCCCCTCTCTCTTATTATCTTTCTTTGTCTTCATCTATTTACATTGGAACTTGAAAGAAAAGACAAACAAAACATTAAACAACACAAAACAAAATAAAGAAAGACACAAAAAAAAAGGTTAGATGACAAAAAAAAACAACATAAAATGTCAAAGAGAAGAACATGAATCTCACAAAAAGAAGAAGAAAGTGAACACAAAAAAACAAGAGAAGAAGAAAACAATAAAAAAGAAAAAAAAAAACTAAGTATGTAAACTCACAAGACAACATAACACAAATTTTGCATGGAGTTAAAATACAAGAACAAGACAAACAAAACCTAAGCAACACAATGAGAAAGAAGAAGACAAGCAAAAGAAAAGGACAAAAAGAACTACAAGACCAAAAAAAAAGCACAAAAAAGAGGAAAAGAAAACTTGAAAGAAAAGAAAAAGAGAAGAGAACCTTTGGAAATGTGAACTAGATTACAAACACAAAGATGATAACTCAATGTTATTTACCTTTGACAACTTGAAATAATAATGTTAATGAAGTTGTGGATAACTCGTATTGTTATGCTCACTTATTTCTTAACAATTTGTTGGTGTTAAGGCAATGCTAGTTGCAAGTCCTAATCACCAAGTGTGGCCACACCTTATGACATACTTATTCATTTCTTTGTGATTTCATAGCCTAATTGATTTTGCTTTAGACATAGAGACAAAGTCCTTGAGGTAGGCCCATGCAATATTGGTTAGAACTCAAAACATGAAACATTATCCATTGTGAACATAAGATTCTTTGAATTTGTCACAAATTTGCTTGCAACCCTAACCCCAAATGTGAAGTAAACTTGGACCATTATGCACTAGATTTCATTGCATTAAATGAAGCTAGTCTACATAACAGCCCAGAAAAAGAGGGTGAGTTGGAAAAAGAGGAGTACGGTAACAATACACTTTGTCCAAATGGCAGATTATGTTTGGTTTGTGAGCGGATTAGATGAGATTTCCTTTCCCTTTTAGGCCATATTTCTCGTTGCCACAATTGCAGTGTGAAACCAAATGCTGCCTCCTCCTCCTCCTCCTGCTGCTGCTGCTGCAGCACCTCAGTCTGCAGTCGTTGCCCCTCCGCGCGCGCGCGCCTTACCCAATCCTCTCTGCTGCGAGTGAGCGAGTGAGTGACTCGCGAGGGAGGGACGGAGGAGCGAGCAGTCTGTGGCAACGGTTGCAGCAAAAATAGAGGAATTTTTGGCCTGCGGAGAGAACTAGATGGCGGCGAGTATGAGGACCTCAGTGTGTTGTAGTACTAGTGGCTGTGGATTTGGAGCAATGGCATCTGTTGCCACTGATCTGATGACTTCCCGTCAATCCTCTCTCTGGTTACACCGGAACAATCTTGGTGCGTCAGGCGTAGCAGCTTGGAAGCAGTCGCATTATCTCCTTTGCAAGGTATGTATGAGGCGGGCTGTTTTTTCGCCATTAGAAGAGGTGGTGGTTGTTTGGGTGGCGGGCGGGTGAGGATCCTTCAGTCAGTAGCTCATTTTCCCTCATTTTTCTTCTTCTTCTTCTTCTTTTTGGTTCCGAGAAATTTGAGAGATGGAGAGCAAATGGGTACCTAATTGGCCTTCGAAATTCTGTGTGCGAAGAATTGCAGCAGTATCACCCTCGTGAAGCAAGCTACAGTTTTGATGCAAGTAGCAGTGAAGGTGAGGGTTGCATTGTAATATTAGGTTTCTGGCAATGGATCAGGAAGCTGCAGCGTACATACACGACCACCATATGGAATTCTGTGGGTTTTTTCTTTTTAAATTAAAAAAAGAAAAAAAAAATTCCTGTTTTGATTTTTTCTGGAGATAGGTTCAAATGTTTGAAATGTGTGACAGTTCTGAGTACTTTGGAGTTGTTTTTCAGTGCCAAAGTCCCAATTAAATGCAAAGATGAAATGTGACAGGGTGTAGGAGGAGGGAAGAAGCATCATCTCAAAGGAGCAACTGAATCTAGGACTTCTTTAAGACCATGTCTGAAAGTGGCAGCAAAAGTGTCAGATGTGGACCTGGTGACAACAACACCCTTAGAAACACCAGAGGAGGAATTAGCACAAATGTCAGATGTGGTGGACCTGGCGACAACATCATCTCCGGAGCTTGCTGATATGTCAGTGACACCAACACCCTTAGAAACACCTGAGGAATTAAGCCAAGCAACTTTGATTTGGAGAGCTGTTAAGCTCCCCATCTATAGTGCTGCCCTTGTTCCCATCACAGTGAGTGAATCCAGAATGTTTTCTTTTTGGGTTTTTGAAGGAATGGTTTTTTCTTTGAATTCCTTCCCATTTCATTTGGCCAAATGCTGCACCACAAGTGTTTAGGTTTGCACCCTGTTATTGAATTTATAAGAGAGGCTAATTTTTTTCTGGATCTGTGTTGAGAGATCAATGTCCCTGATTGTTGTTGTGTTGGGTGTTGGATAAAATTTGAAGGTGGGAGGAGCAGTGGCAAGTCTCCAATCAGGAAATTTCCATTGGGGTCGTTACTGGCTTCTTCTTGGGTCTTCTGTACTTGTGGTTGCTTGGCTTAATCTTAGGTCAGTTGGATCTTTTGATAAAAACTTTGACAACTTTTTCTCTTCTCTTCAGTGCATGTCAGGAGCTATCTACTGTGACCCATAGATATACTGTGTGGGTGGCAGACAAAGTTCTACTATGGGTCACCAACATCATTTACTCCTGTTTGAAATGTCTTTTTTTCTCTCCTACTGAAAAACAGTCTTACTTTGTGTTGTGCAGTAATGATGTTTATGACGCAGAGACAGGAGTTGACAAAGACAAAAGGGAATCAGTTGTGAATATGACAGGAAGGTACAGATGAGTTTTGGAATCTGGATCAGATCCAAGTCAATGTAGTCACTACATTGTTGGGTTCTATCAGTATTGATGTTGATTCTCTTAGCTCTATGATTAACTCTATGATATTATAAGCTTCTAAGATTTTCCATTCAATCAAGGACTGACCACGTGTTTGGTCGCATTATATATATCCTAATTCCTAAGTTTCAAACCTGTGTTTGGAATTTTGTCATCACATGCAGTCGAGAGGGTGTATTGCGAGTTGCCTATTTGTTTCTTCTTGCTGGCTTCTGTGGGCTTGTGCGGGTGGCTCAAGAAGTTGGAGATATTCGTGTTACTGCCCTTCTAACTGCTGCCATTGCGTGTGGCTATGTCTATCAGGTGGGGACATGATCTGATGGGCTGCTGGCTCTCTCTCTCTCTCAACTTATGTTTTAGTCCAAAGTCACAATCTTTAGTTCTGAGGGAATCTGAAAACCTGTTGATCTTTCAAGAACATTTTTGTGGGCCAGTTCACCTTTTCTAATACTGGCTAATTGGAAAATAACTTGTGGGCAAACAAACTGTTTTAGGTCAATATTTGTTTAACTTAAGCTTTTTAATCAAAGTCAGTCTACTCTACCCATGCTCCTTCTCCAAAGCTTTCTATCAAGGATGCAGAATGAGTCACGAGGCATTTTTGTAGCATTTTGATATTGGCACTGTGAATGCTCCCTCACTAGGGTGGTTGACTTATGTGCGTGGTGGCAGTGTCCTCCTTTCCGTCTCAGTTACAAAGGTCTAGGAGAGCCACTTTGTTTTGTCGCTTTTGGACCTTTGGCCACAACAGCCTTCTACCTTGCCCAAGCCAGGTAGGTATATCTTTACATACAATCTCTTTGTTTTTTGTTCCATGAATTCACAGGGATGTTGACATATAACAGCTTCATTGTAGTTTGATTTTCATCAGTAGAAAATATTCCAGGAGTTTTGTCATAGAAGGATAGAATGGCATAAGACACCTTAGTTTGAAATGGCCTAATTCCTGGGTTGATTGAATGTGGAGCAGTAAATTAGGGGCATTGCCAGTGACACGGACAATAATAGGAGCCAGTATTATTGTGGGCATCACAACATCCCTCATTCTCTTCTGCAGCCACTTCCATCAGGTTAAAAACTCTTGTTGTAATCCTAGAGGAGCTATGGAGTCTTGAGATTTGGGTTCTGCCCGCTTTTCCTTTTAGTGATGTTGTATGGTCCTTACAGGATGCACTTTAGCCTCTGTGGAACATTCTAAGAGTCTTTGTATCCTAGTTTCCTTAGTCAGGTTTAGGGTTTAGGGTTCCATTTGATTCTATAGGTTTTGTCTATCCTTCTCTGGAAATTTCTGTGACTTGATGAAGAGTTGTTAATCTTGTTTTGCCTTTTGATAATGGTGAAAATGGAGATTTCTTGACTCTTATGAGAGATATTCCATTTGGATTCTATAGGTAGCTAGTTTGATTTGTTATCAGGTATTTGTTATTGCGCACTCTCATGCTGGATAAGTGCAAGTTTGTGTCTGAAGCTAATTTTGTTAGTCATGGCATCTGAACAGATTGAGAGTGATCTTGCAGTGGGTAAAATGTCACCTCTGGTAATTTACTCTCCCTTTGTCAGGACTCCAAAATGTTTCATGTCAAGGAGCTCTTTCAGCTGAAAGCCTGATTTTGCAGTACTTGAAGAAGCTGGATTGATTCAATCATGGCACTTGTAAGGCCATCTATATTATTGGTGAACTGTTTTTTAGTATTATCTTGCTGTGGTTGAAACAGCCTTGAGGAAGGACCCATAGTGCAATACTGAATAAGACTGCCTTGAACTTAGGAAGAGAAATTGGAATACTCTGTTGAGGAGCTCAGGCAAGTAATGCTCCAATGTTGCATTGGGTACTGCAGGTGAGACTGGGAACGGAGAAAGGGGCGAAGGTTGTACAGGCAGCAGTGGTCACGCTGTATTCCTTAATCGTTGGCCTCAGTCTTTGCAAAGTTTTTCCCCTCTCTTGCACAGTATGTTTTTTTCCTTCCATTTTCTACACTTTTGGCATTTCTAGAAATCTGGCGTTCCTTTTCAGCTGTTTTACACTGGGATTGAAGTATGCTTTTCCTCCAAAACTTGCTCAAAATTCAAGCTAAGTGATATATCTGATATTTTTGCATTCGCTCACTCTACGGGACCCCCATATGTTAGAATCTCTATTTCCTGCTCATCTAGCTATGTCTTGGCTTTTGGACACATACAATTGGCAGTAAAGCTCTGTTTGTTTCTGATTTGTAATGCAGCTCTTTTCTGTATTGACACTGCCAATTGGGATACTTGTCATGAGATTCATCAGTGAAAATCACAAGGTTCAATTTTGCTCCCTCCTGACAGGAGTATTTTTTTTCCTCATCATTTGTTGATTCTGTAGCCTATGTGGTTGCAGCAATTGCTGCCTTTAGTTCTCTCGTTCTGTGAAGTTCTCATTTCTTTTGAAAATGTCTGTGAGATGGTTCCTCATTGTTTGCTAGATTGAGAAACACTGGTGCCAGCCAGAATCAACAAGAGTATGGTAATGATTCTGGAGAGTGGTTAAATGCTACATACTGATAGTCTGCACAAAAATTGTGGGATTGTGTGGTTGTCATATTTGGTTGCTGTAGAATATATTCAGTGTTGCTTGCCACTAATAAATATATCACTCAAAAACTGAAAGGTAGGTATGAAGAAAGGAAGGCTAATTGTTGTTTGTTTACTTTTGAGCAGAACAAGAGCCTGATATTTATGGCCAAGTATTATTGTGTGCGACTTCATGTAGCAATCTGTGCTGCTCTTGTTTTGGGTCTCTTAACTGGTCGTTCTCTACCTGCACCCAATTTCTGGTGAGATATATCTCCTGCTCTTACTCTGTTGTCTGTCTTCACTATTCATCAGCAAATTGATCTACCGAATTTGGGTTCTGTCTCTGTTGCTTAGTTATTCTCATAATGAACATGTCAAGCTGTTGAATTGTCACTATTTTCAGATCCCCTCCATTCTTTTTAGTTTAGCTTCATCGCTGGATCAGTATAAGACCAATGTTATTTCTGTTTCTGTTTGCTCTTCAAATTCTGGTACATAATAAAATGCATGGATCTTGATTTGGTCTTGTACAGGTGATAATAGAGGTTCTACAATCAAAATCTTTTTTCTTCCCAATGAATTGGATGAGAAGCATGTGAAGCGACTGCTCTTCAACATGCTAGTCAGCTCAGCATACCAAGTGACTGCTCTTCAACACTGTAGTGAGCTCGGCATGTGATCAAGCAAATGCTCTTCATCACACAATGTCAGCTCAGTTCAATTTAAAAACATTTAATATAACTGGATGTTGCTGGAGGAAAATTAATCTGTAATTTTATACAAACTATTCCCAAGAGGGAAAGTACCAACATGATCTATACAAGGAAAATTGATATCGATAATCCCACATGGGTGATGAACCATGAGTCTTGACTTGAGCATATATGTACTGTACTTCAAAAGGCATGTTGATTCATGGATGGAGCTGTTTTATTTGGGTTTTACTCGTAGCATGTATGATCTATATGGTTGAGGTGTAATATTAGGCCTTTCTCTTTGTTCTTTTGTCATTTTTGTTATCACTGGATCCAATCATATGTATATATAAAAATTTGCACACATCATGAAATTCAACATATTTTTTAATGGATATATTGTAAACATCTTTCTGAAATATATTGAATTGGGGGTTTTTTCTTGTGAACAAGCTTATTAATGGCTTAGGTAGATAAGAATACAAAATTTGGTGCAACACACATTGAAAATAGAATTTTATGTATACCCATTGATTATCTCTTCACACCAAAGCAATAAGTGACATCAATTACAACAAATTCTCATATGTTCAAGCTTGTGTCATCCATGATGTTCATCATTTATGTTCATCTTGATAGTTGAAACTTGACCCACGAATTCATGCTTCTTCAAATTGATACATTGTTGCAATGTCACAAACTGGCTTTGTCAAACATGTGCATGTGTTGTGACATTTCCAACACGTATCCTGATTTGTTCTTCATTCAATTCATTTTCTATGCACAATATTATTGCATTCCTAACATGTTTAGAGGTTTGTTTTGTATGGTATGATGTTTCGCACAGCACATTACATTTTGTGCCATTGTTCTCAAGCTTAAATAATCTTGTTTGGATTCAATGTGTGACTTGCTTAATGTAACTTGTTGATTATAGTGTTGTTCGTGTCAACATGATTGTTGTCTTCAACAAAGGTATTTGATTAAAGTATGTTAGCAAAGTAGTCGTCAATAATGAAAGAAATGAAATGCATGAAAATGAAGCTAGAAAGTATGTGAAACGTTTTGACATCGAGTTTTTAAACCATATGAATAAAATACAACGTGGACATGCTTTTACAAGCTTGACATGTTGTATCAACATTATTTTCAATGTATTTTTGCAAAAATTGCATACTTCTTCACATTGTTGAAACGTAAATTTTACATCAATAAATTATAATTAAAATTTCAATGCATATGGTGCACTTGGAAATAGTTAGGGGTCTCAAATAAAAAAAAATGACTTGCATTTTGCATACATTAGAAAAATATGATTTTATAAATGCAAACAAGTATGGAATCTACTTTCGGAGTGTAAATTTTTTGTTTCAAAAGTGTGTTAAGTATGGATTAATAAAAGAAAGTAGAATACTTATTGGATGGAACCATTGAATACATGATGATCTTTATATCTTAGTTTAGTACACATCTATTTTATTAAAATTTTCAATATAAAAATAGGTTTGAAAACCATATTGACAAGTTAGTTACAAATGTATTTATTACTTATTTTTATTACATTAAATTTATTTGTTTAACTGATGATAAATGCAATGGAAAGCACAATGATTTCTTAATAAAATTAAAAGAGATTTTGAATCTACTTAAAGAGATTTTGTTACATATAATCTACATTTTATAACTTAATCATTCGCATGGATGTTGTAAATAAAATCAATTTTTTACTTGGTTGATGATTGGTCACTTGCTTATGTATGCATTAAGATGTCCTACTACAATAACATTTAGAGTGATGTCAATTCACAACAACATATAAAAGTTAATACATCAATTGTGACACATTTTCATGTTAAATAATTACATTTGATAGAGTCATGGTTAATGTCACATGTATGAGATAAACTTGATGATTTAATCAAATTTTTATAAAAGAATATGTTGTTCATCATAAATTTGACATTTATGTAACATGTTTTGTTAGCACATTCAAGTATCAATGCTAGTACCTAGGTGGATTTGGAGCTTGTGTGCCCAACAATTAATATATTTTAAAATTTTAATTTCAGCATATGAATTTTTAATTCTAAAAATTAGGCATCTAAGGAATATGATTATTAAAAGCACATTATTAATCAATAGTTTTTTTTTTTTTTGGTTATCTTTATGGTTAGATGATTCACAATTAGTATGTTTGAATGGATTAGACCAGGGTTCAAATTTGGCTACCTTCAAACATAGTTTTTATGCTTTTGACCTCATTTCTGAAATTTTGAACCTAAAGGATTAATAAAATTTCAAAAAATTTCAAAAAATTAATTTGTGCCAAAGTCACCCATGTACTATAATATTGTTGGAAAGCCATATTAAGCTGTAATGATTACTATGTCACTCATGGTTTTTTTTTTTGGCCAAATTCCTCAAGTAGATATATTGGCAAGGATCCTCGACATTAACTAGCAATAAATGGTGACTATCTTGGTGGACTAGTAGATCTTTTTTGGAATCCTGCCTAGTTCTCTTGACCTAATGGAACACATTGTCTAAAATTGGTGATTTCTAATTTTTTTTCTTGAGATATGACTATTTTTAAAAAAAAATCTCAAAAATCCCTTTGTTGGATTCACTAGCCCTTTCAATTTTGCCTTGTGGTTGTTATTGCAATGCCCATGTCACCTTATAAGTTTTAAAATTTATTAAAATAGACTTGGTTTAACGATCTTAATTTGAATATTTACATGATACACAAAATCATTTTACACAATTATAAAAATCGTAAAAGCATGGACTTTTGAATTCAAAATTCACAAATTGCACCTTTGACTGCCATTTTTATGTGGACTATGCTAATGGACTGATGGGGTGTGTGTTATGGACTTGAAATTAATAAGATATCATATCAAAGAAGCGTAGGAATAAAATAAATAATGAGTTAAATTTTAAAACTATACCTATGGATTTTTGAATGGGTTAATCAAGAACATTTTTTCATAAGTCCATATCATATTGGAGGAAGAAACATTTTATGATTTTTTTACTTAGATGTTTAAAGAAATAAAAATTCTAGATGTGTCATTAACGACATGACAAAATATGGAGGAAATCAATATAAACTAATGTAAACTAGTTGGCAAAAGGTCACTTCAATTGATAGTCATGACTTTGATCATGAAAATTGATAACTAGTGATTCTAAATTAACTTTTTGGAATACAATACCATGTGTAATTCAATTTAAATTAAAGAAAAAAAAAACTACTCAAGCTAATTATGAAAAAAAAGAAATAATGGTCAACATTAGTTTATACCTATGAATATTGGAGTTATTGTATTATCATATGGTGTGGAATGGGCCAAGGGGAGGAAGATGAAATGACAGACAAAATGTAAGCATTAGTGTATCAAACATTTTAAATTGGGGAGCTTACACAAGCGTCAAGTAAAAAGGAAAAAAAAGGAAGTTAATTAAGACTTTCAACCAAAACAAAACAAATAAAATAAAAATAAAAATTATATATAGCATTGACAAACATTATCAAGAGGAATTTAATTAATTAATTTATTTCCCCTCCACATATAGGGCATGTGTTTCATTTTCCCAAACTAACCACCTCTTTTTTTAGATTTTTTTCATGTGATATTAATGCCAGGTGTCATGTGAAAAAATGAATTTATTTTTATGGGTAACATTTGAGGAGTGAAACATTCTAAAAATAAGCACTTGCCCGAGATAGAGTTGAGTTTATTATTATTTCATGCTGGGGATTGAGGTGGGGAGTGAGAAAAATGAAGGAATGGAGGTTTTTAAAAAATGAAACTATATAAGTGAGCCCTTTCATTTTGTATTTCATTTTCATTTTTTCAATTTGTGGGAGCTCCTTTGGTTTTCATTTGTTTTTATATTTTATATTTTTTTGGTTGGTAGGTAGGTAGGTTGGTTGGTTTATTTATTTAGTTAATATTATTATATGGTTTTCTTTCTTCTTTTTGTTCAAGTGGGTTTCTCATTTCTTGCTTTCTTTTCTAATGATTTACATTTGCTTTCACTTTTTCATTGTTAGGGTTTGCCCTTTTTTTTAGGTTTTTTCTTGGGCTTGTTTTTAAAGTTTTAAAAAAGTTTATGGGGGGAGTTTTTCCTAGTGTTTGTTTAATGTGTTTTTTCAATTTGTTTTTGGAGTTTAATCTAAGGTTTTTTTGTAAGGTATTTTTAGGGTTTAAAAAAATGTTTCATGGTTTTTTTGTAGGAGTGATTATGATAGTTCTTTATGAAGTAGTGATGAACAAATGTATCAAAATATGCACAAGCAACATCAAATTGTTATGCACGGTTGTAGGCATTAATACATTGGAGCTATTCAATGCAAATGAGTTGGAGCCAAATGCTAAATAATTTGGTCGATTGAAATGTGAGTGTTTGGGATGTCTTCAACACAATGTGAATAATTTTAGGGTTGTTCAAGATTTTAACAAACTTTAATTCGTTAATTTTGATGATCTAGTTACACTAGTGGTCCCCATCGGCCCATGCCATCGGCCCATGTAAGATCTGTTGGTGAAACTCACATTATGATAGAACGATCGACTAAATTGAACCAACAATAATTTTAATTCATTTTATACGTGAAACATGACATAACAACATAGTCATGTATGATACATTCTTGTGGAATTGGAGCAAAATTGAAATTTGCGATGATGTAATTTTCATTACATCTTGCATTTGTGAAACAATAGGTGATAAGATTAGTTAGTTTATTGCTAAGGAATGGTTTCCTTTAATATCCACTTCCTTAAGTTCTAGGGTGGTATTGAATTCATCGATGGGACTTTCATTTAGATCCACAAACTTTGGAACAATGATGCTTGTTATGGTTCAATGAATGTAAGAAAATGTATTTTATGAACAACATAGTGGTTTTGGATCACCATGATCTTTGATTAGTGTGGATTGTTCATTTACTTAACTATTGGGTATGTTGGTTCATTTTATGATGTGAACATCTTGTGCAAGTCGGACTTGTATACAAACTGACATTTGTTTTTTGTACATATAGATGAGTACTTTGAGTGCTTATTGAGGGTTTTATTTCATCATAAACTTCCCATCTCATGATCGGTAATGGAAATTTATTTTTTCATGGGTTTGTATGTTTTGCACACAAATGTCGTGCATTTAAAACATGGATGATGCGTGTTTAAGTAAGATGACATATTTTCATATGGATTTCATTTCATGCAAATAAGTTCATTTCATGTGGATATTTGCATGAAATAACTTGTTGTAGAAACCAAAAAATAACCATATACCCAAGAATAATATTTTTAGAAGCTGAGTTATCCATTGCAACAATCGTAAAACATTTCATCTCCTTTTACCAAACTTTCTACTAAGACCATGATGCTACTAAAAGTTGAAAAGCTCTATCTTCACCTCCAAAACTTGGCAATCTTATGTTCTAATTTGGAGCTTCATAAGAAAATGCGATTGAGGCTCCTCCCTTTCTCCCAACACTACTTTCACCAAAGCTCCTATTGCAATGTTCGAACTTTCCAAATTTTCATGCCACCCTACCCACATGAGCACCAAACTCTTTCAACTAAAAACAAAACATGAGACCAAACTAGTTAATTTGACCCCAAATATTTGCAAGGCAATTTCATACAATTAATCTCAAATGTGCTTAAATCCCCCTTATTACATATGTCCCTTGCAATGGCCAATAATCTGAATATTTTGTCCCTCTAGGTAATTTTGATTAAAATCATCAAGAGACTCTTCTCTATAATAATATTATGAATATCTCCAATTGTTAATTGCATGCTACTGTACAAAAAGCCAATGCAAACATTTTGAGTTGTAATTTTTCCTATGTTTCAGGGTTCTTTGCAAGAATACTTAAATTTTCTTCAAAAAAATGCTTCAAAGAATTGATTATATGCTTTTATAAAAAATAAATTGGCTTTTTTAAAAAAAACCTTGAAATGGGGAACCCCAAGTTCATTTCATGCAATCATGCCAATAGAAATAATGACTTCCCCCTTCTTCAACCTTCAAGAAGGTAGACAATATGGAAGCACTTTTTTCTTTTTCTTTGTTTTTGAGAAAAGGGATAACACCCAACCAGTCCTTTTTTTTTTTTTTTTTTCCCCTTTTTTAAAAAATTTTTTAAGGGAAAAAGAAAAATTTTTCCAAAATTTTAACCTCCAACAATAATATT
>Ga0116227_10009186_pt1 | contig 18090 bp, 5 predicted proteins | sample S1TSphgellanicum_FD_89693 | JGI IMG/M metagenome (GOLD analysis project Ga0116227, IMG submission 89693) | Host-associated microbial communities from peat moss isolated from Minnesota, USA - S1T2_Fb - Sphagnum magellanicum MG | ecosystem: Host-associated > Plants > Peat moss > Unclassified... | reverse complement strand
TTGTAGTACTCCAGTCTCGGACGTCCCGCAGCAAGCTATATGTGGTTCTAATATTGCGTATCAAGCATGCATGCGCAAATTTTGATTTCTCTCCGTTGCAGCCCAAATTTTGCCACAAGACTCATGCTGGTCATCAACGATGGAAATCTTGAATCCTGGGTACTCTTCTGCGCAGGGATGCGACGCGTCCATAATGCTGGATTCTGCCAACGGTATCACAACGGAGTTGGATGCGAGTTCCAGTTTCAGTATCAGGAGGCTGGACATCATTGATGGGGTGAAAGCAACGCTCGAGGAAGCTTGCCCGAACACAGTATCCTGTGCCGACATCATCGCCATGGCCGGCCGTGAAGCAGTGGCTTATGCTGGTGGTCCCCGAATCACCATTCCTTTAGGGAGGAGGGATTCAACTTTCGCGAGCACCTCGGAAGCATCCGCAAGTCTCCCGCAACCGAATATCAGCATGGACCAATTCATGAACCTGTTTGCTACTTACGGCATGAGTCTTCCTGAGAGTGTTGCCATCATGGGTTAGTACATTTTACTCATCAATTCTTTACAACATCTGGAGGGCCTTGCTTTCTGGCTGAATGATGGACGGACGCTCGCTTTTCCATTAGAGAGTTGCAACTATGTTGAAAATGTGCAGTCAATCAATGTTAGAAAACTATGGAAACATGTTTCCACGAGGAAAAAAGAATGACAGATCTCACTTTGTGGTGAGTCACAGTTCGACTCACAGCTCCGACATTTGGTCACAATTCATGCATTTGATTGATGCTTGATCAATAGAGCTGTGCGGTGAGTGTGAGCACAGGTAGCTAGGCGGATAAAATAATAATGGAAAGCTGTTGTGATCAACTTCGCATTGATCAACTAGACTTTCTAAGTTGAGCTGATTGGGAGAAAGAATCCACACAGGATTAGTTGATGGGTAGTTATATAATTTATGAGATGGTCTGCGGGTTGTGGATTTTGTGTGCCTGCAGGGGGTCATACGCTGGGAGTAGGACACTGTAGGAGTTTTGAGAGCCGGCTTCAGGAATCCGATCCAAGTCCGGGATTGGCATTTGGTGCGGAGTTGGAGGCAGCATGTGCTGCAACTGAGCTAACAGATCTGGTAGCTCTCCCCAACGACCTTACCAACTTTGTGTTTGACAATCAGTACTACATTGATGCAAGAAATGGGCGTGGCCTTTTCACTATCGATGCAGAGCTTGTTTTGGATTCTAGAACTGCAGATATTCAGCAAACTTTTGCCAATGATCAACAAGCCTTCTTTGACACCTTCACTACTGCTTTTGTGAAGATGACATCCAGGGGGGTGTTGACAGGAAATGAAGGCCAAATTAGGCAAAACTGTCACTTTGTTAATACCTAATCCTGTGCATATGAGTTTTCCACTCATATGTCCATCCTCACTGGGGATCTTTGTATAGTTAGTCAAAAAAGACATAGTTAATCATTTCAGTCAAATAACATACATTGGGCAGACATGGTAGTCCCAATACCCAACACTGAAAAACAGTAAGAAATTTCTTGCTATTTCAAATCAGTTGTATTGTATGTGTGGGGGGACAGCCCAAGGTCAGGGCATTCTTGAAATAAAAGGCTGAGGCCAGGCAAAATTACTCAACGTAAAGCATGAGACAAATCATGAATTTGTGACACATTCATAGATTACAAGGCGACTAAGGATGTGTATACATCATGAGGTATCACCCCTCTATGTGTGGGTGAAGATTACACCTATGCTTTAGGTGTGGAGATGCCTACAAGCCTACTTGCGTACAGGTAGGCATAAGGTGGGAGATGCACCATACGCCTATGCTCTAGGTGCGAATGGCACCTAGAGAGGCTTGATTCATTGATGTAAGATGCCTTCCTCTAAGACTAAGAGAAAAACAGCCCCTACTTTTATGGCTATGAGAACAATTTCACAGCCATATAGGGTGGCTGTTTCATGTTAAGCTCTACAACATTTGTACATTTCTTTAAAAATGTTTGGTGAAGGAATTATTGTACTCCGCCTTTATGGCTGCACATACTGAAATAAATAGAGGTTTGAGATCCCCTGACTAGATGACCCAGTCCATCTCTTACTTCTGTGAGTCGAGCCAGTGTTTTCTTTAGGAATTTTAGTTTGTAGCCAAAGTGATTATGATCCATAGAAGATGTAAAAGAAAAAAGGTGACATTTGCATAGCAAGATTTAGCCAAATCTGGCCATAAACCAGATATGAAATGCAAACTTGTAATCATCCTTTTACTTTTTGGCTACACAGTGAAAACTAACAATGAAAACCAAGTATAGAAATCTGATGCTTTTTACTGTTTTTGTTGTGTCTTGCTTCTGATCATTGATTTTTTTATTCAAATTTCAGATGTTGTGTCATTGGCTAGCACAAGGGGGATTTAGCATTAAATGGTGACAGGTTTTCGCAAAAATTAAAAAACTGCTACCAAGATACAAGCACAGTCCAAATATGGCAAAAACCAATTCAAAAAAAAAATCTCGAAATTTGTTGATTATTTTCATTAAAAAATGAGAATATTGTGATAGAATATTCCCTTTTTATTTTTATTTTTCGCACCAAATCATTGAGTCTGAACTCTCAATGTCAAGCCAGACTTGTGCAAGCAGAACCACATCTGTCAATTTCTGATTTTCTCAGTAATTATCTAGTTCACCTGGAGAGAAAAGTGCATGCACAAGGCCTGACCAAATCCTTTGGAGCTCAGTAGAGGTTGGAAGATCTAGGAGCTTTTCAACATATTTCAGTTTCCCTTGATTGTAGCTTAAACTGATAGAAGTTGCTATTCAAAGTTGAAACTCTACTAAGTGTAGTTTAAGGATGGCAAAAGTTTGAGTAAAAGTCGTGACATGTTATTGGCAAAAATTTGACAAAATACCTAGTCTCAGAGCTATGTTCTCAACTCTTTTGCATTTGCCTTCTCTATGTACTCATATTTTATAAACTCTAATTCTTTTTTCTTTCACCAGCGCCAGAAATTTTTACAAATAAATGTGTGAAATTGTGCAAAAAACATTTGATGTGTAAATTTGACTATTTTTTCTTTTCTTTTAAAAGTTTGAAAAAATTTCAATATCACATGTTTAAAAAATAACCCTGGTCAATGCACTGCAAGCCCTACAACAGAATTTGGTTTTCTTTTCCTCACAGTAGCAAGCTGGGACTCATGACACGTGTGAGAAAAACTCTCGATTCAAGCCTTTACAATGTAAGCTATTGTGAGAACATCTCTAGTCATTAATACTACAGTTTAACATTAGTGTAATATGTCAAACTACAGTAAAAACTTTGTGCTTTCATCCATTATAATGTAAAATATGTGATCTTTATTGTGGCACATATTACACTAACATTGTAGTTTCACCTTTTGACCTTTCACACTATGTAAGATGTGCCACAATGAAAACCAGATGGCGGAAACCAGTAGATGGGGTGGTTCTTAGAATTAGATACTTCTACTTAACCTGGGTATATACCCACCTGCTCACTAGTTCTCAAAATTCTCAGAGACTCAATTTTGGTTCTCAAAAAAAGGAAAAGTCAAGGAACCGACCAAAAAACCAGCAGTTCTTTAAGGTTTTTGAATAAATGAAACTGGTGGTTCTTTGATTCTAGAATAATCAAAGAACTGGAACTGGCAGTTCCTTAAAAATTCAAAGAACCACATGACACAGGAGGAAACCACAAAGTTTACATGCACATGTATTCTGAGCCAAGTCCTAATGCCATATGAAAAACCATATTGTGCTGTAATGAAGGTTGCCAAAAACAAGGTATTTCAAATTTGTCTTAGACCTTTGAACAGCAGAAATTCGATGTACTGAAATATTTAAACACAGTAAAAGTACATACAAGACCCAAATTTTCAGTTTCATTTTCAGTTTTTACAAAACCCCATGATGATTGCTCAATTTTATTTTAAAAATTTTCTCAAACCAAGTCCAAAGTTCAAACTAATGTTGTGTGTGTATATGGTATTATGGAATTTATTTCCAATCCATGTAAATGTATAACACAAGACGTGTAAATGTAAAATAAATACAATTCAATAGTTTTAATTGATTGTGTAAAAATGTGTAACTTCTATTTTAGGGGGAGGGGGGCTGCTCAAAGTTTCAAATTCCTTTTTGTTGATGGGCTAATCAAAATGAGCCATTGCAAAAAGAAACAAGCTTTGGGATGCATCACAACTAATCAAACTAATTAATATGAATCACAAAGAAGTACCTTGGCTCTTGGAAATGCCTAGGTAAAAAATGATGATAAATAAAGTTACAAATGAAAACTCTACTCAAACAATGAGCTGGGTCAACATGTACCCAAGATGCACTCAAGAGTGTGGATAAAAAATATTCCCACAATAGTGTCACAATTTGTCCCATATCCTTTGCCCAAATGTGAGGGCTTGTATTATATATAGGTGAGCAAAAAGAGCCCTTTCCACTATAACATGTTGCAAATAAAGCTTCTATTTGGAGATCATTAAAAATATTAGAATTTTTGTGAAGGGCCTATCAAAGTAACCCATTGCAAGATATTAAACGTTGAGCTTTGAGATTCATTCATAACTAAGTAATGCAGATTGCAAATACACATAATCACTAAGGATATATCATTTATAAGTCCCAAAAACATTTAGACAAGGTTGTATAAGTGTAAATTGTTTTATTTTTACACTTACCTAAGTAATTGTAAAAACACTTATTTACACATCAGATAAGTTTTTACATTTATCTGATTTTACACAATGGGTATATATGTATTTACACTTATTCACATGATGTAGCAATCACATGTCTTGTATCGCCACCTCCAATGGCCACACCATTAAGTTCAGGTAAGTCCTCTTGTGGACAATAAGCCAGTTCACTTACCTCACAAAATTGGAAAAAAAAACCTTGATATCAAGCTCTCAACACAATTTTGATAAATAGGCATCCAGAGAACAACCCATAAATAAATTCTCAAAGACTTTCCTTTCTCTTTTTTCTTTGGGTAACCTTTGCAGTTTAGAAACTTCTGAATGCCCTTTAAGGAAGATACTATGAAAAAGGGGTGTATAAATGTAATGCAATGCCCACTTCTCACCTGCATCAACTACAAATAAATTGTTTTGTGTTTTGGATGAATGCATGGCATGGAATTATAGCTGCTACAAACTTGGATCTGCATGATTTGAACTGAGTCAGTGTCATGTTGACTGTGATTTTCTTGATTGAAATTCCTTTCTAGTTGCATTTAATTTGACATTCCCAGTACATGCCTTTGACTTTCATAACTACTTGGATACTTTACAAAACACCAAGGGTTGCCATTTGATAAACCTCCACTGGATTTAAGTTATAGGGGAGGTTCCCATTCGAGTGCATTCTCCTTAGGGAAGGGCACTCAAGGGCATGAGCCCAAGGGTGTTCCCAAAACTCAGGAGAAGGCACAAATACAGGAACCTCCCCTTATGTTATCAACTCTCACCTTTTGTTTCCTCCCTTCTTTCTCATTTCGTAGAAATGAAATATTTCCATGGGCACACGAGAACATATAAAATTGTGGGGAGATTGCCCAACATAATGCCTTGCATTCTTCTACTGGGGGAGATCCCTAAAAATACACACAGAAATAAAAAGGGAGTTGTTTACATAGCCACCTAAATGAATACTTTAAAATGGAAAGCAACATCTTGGCCTAAACCCAAGATCCAAGATATCATTTTTTCCCCCTAAACCCATTGGCAGTCTGACTACACTCCACAATTTTATTTTGGTGGAACAACTGGACAAATCCATTGCAGAGAGGAGCCAGTATACAGAGAAAGTTCAGACAAGGCTACTCCCGACCCAGGCCGCCCATAGAAACCAGTTACCAAACAAATCTGCTGCAGGTGGGGGGGGTTAGCACCAATGCACCTTCAATGCACACATGCAAATAGCCTGGTGAGGACACCACAAATGCTTAATGGAGTCTGTCTTTGTCCTCTGGATGTCTCTTAATAAGCTTCACTGTATGTTGCCACTGAAGCGTCTCGTACTCTAAGAGGCCATCCCATACAAGCTTTCCCAATTTGGCATCATGCCAATTGGTGCTATTGAAAACCAGATTCTTCCTCTCAATCCATATAGCCCATAAAGTAATTCCTCAGAGTAGAGTCCACAAGGAATTGAATTTCCTAAGATTGCTAGGTAGCCACTTGTTAAAGCAGCATTGTTCTATGCTAAGAGCCTTCCAGGTGCAACCTGGGCTGGTACAGAAAGGTCATTGCTAGCTTTCCTTGCTCTTGGACAATGCCAAAACCTTTGGGAAGTAGATTTGGGTTATGCAAAGTCACAAGAGGGACACTCAATTTGAATACTACGATTAGCTTTAGCTCTCCATGTGTTGATGGCAAGGACTTGGTGTCACAGTGGGCAAATAAAATCGAAGTCTTTTCTAGCTCTTTTCTTTACCCATATATCCTTCCATTTTAACTGGATGTTGGGGGGAGCACTTATTGCCATTTTCTAGGTATGCTCTAAGTGAGGGTTTTGGGTTCACTTTTTACCATCCTTGAGCTTGAATTTTTCCCTTGCCTCTGTCCATTGGTAGAATCTACTAAGTTTTTCTGTTACACAATTCCCCCACTTAATAATAATCCTGCTTGATGCAATTATTGGGCTCATAAGATGGAAATCCCCAAATTCTCCACCTACAAATGTGTTACCCCACACCACGCACCTACTTGTTGGATAGATTCTACCTGACTAAGGGGAAAATTGGATATCAGCTCCCATTTGTTTTCAAGCCTTCATGATCATAATCCAAACTTCAGGCCTAGGTGAAAAGAAATGTTTGATTGACCAACGCCCAATTTAGATCCAACTCCCCCCTAATATTTTGTGAGGTCTTACAACACGCCAATTTGAACCTTGATAGAGCTTTGAGTCACTTGGTTCAAGTGCAAACAATACCCACTTACAAAGTAAAGCAAAAAGTGCCTCCCCAAGATTGATCAAACCCAATCTACCAATTTTTTTAATGCTTATAGCAATCAAATCAATTCATTCTCGTTCATTCTAATCTAAGTATGATGTTCATTTCTTAACCATAAAAAGTTTCATATAAGTGTTTTGCATTTGTTCACTACCTTCTTGGACAACACCCCCCCCACCCCCCCCATAAATTTAATAAAAACAATAGAAAGGAAATTAGTATTCAATTAATACTCACCCCTCTCATCTTGCTAGCAATAGATGCACTACACGTCAATATTTTAGCTTCTTTCTAATTTTTTCTAGAAGAAACTCATCGACCTATTTCATATAAGTAGGACTCCTAATTTAAATAAATCCTCATCACTTGCCCATCTCCAATTGAAATTTTCAATCCAATTTGGTCTGCTCTAACATTTTGTATTTTCAAAATGCTATCAACTCCTCCTAGTTAAAATCTCTAATCCACCAATGGATAAGAACAATTTTAACAAATTGTACACATTCCACAAGTTGTCTTCATCCCTTATGACTAAAATTGTTCTGTCATGTGCATATTGCGACAAGGTTTGTTGTTTTACTCCTACTAGCAGAGTGATGACTTTGATTTCCCACAATCTTTGAACTTCTTTCATCATGTAGTTTAAACCTCTCTACAATGATAAATAGTTAAGGGGCTAATGGGCACCCTTGCCTAATTCCTCTCTCAATTTCCAAAGCCTTTGTTATATTGTGATTCAAGCAAATTAACACTTAGCATTTTGGAGTAACAATCTCACCATACCAATGAAAGTTTCTTGCCATGCCCATCTTACTTTGTCATAAGCCTTGGCAAAATCCAACTTGAGAAAAACCAATGATTAGTTAAACCTCATGTCAATAGTTTTGTAAGGTAAAATGACATTGTCCACAATATATTTAGGGGGAAAAAAACAAATTGATTTGCATCAATCACTTCCATGAAAATTAGTTGCAATGTCAATCATAAGGCTTTAACAAAACTTTTGTAAAAGACATTTAAAAATAATCCAACACCAACTACTTAAGTTCTCCTTCTCACTTGATTTAAATGAAAGGGTTTTTAAATTTTTATTCACTCTATTGGGCAAACATCCTTCTTTGATTGCTACCTCTCTCATTTTGAAAATTTCTTCCTCAATTATACCCAAACAAATGTGTAAAATTTAATCACAAACTTGTTCAAGCTTAGGGACTTGCCTTTGGCCATGGATCTAAAAACTAGATGAACCTCTTTTAATGAAATTGGTTTGCTAAACATGAATTCATCACATTGCAAATAATTCCTTGCGATGGATTTAGGTGCATTAACCCTTAGTTTTTCTTGTTTAAGGGATAACTTCCCAACTTTGTATAACTTACTATAAAAGCTACAACAAATCTTTTCCAAATGTTCTTTTTTAGTTACAACAACTTTGTTTGTGTCCTTGAGAATAGAAATCATTGTCTTACTAGGTTTTGTTTTAACTATTAAGAATAATTATTTGATGACTACATTAGTACTAAAGGTATAAGACTACTATACATAGCTTAAATAAATATATTGAATGTACTAATGTGGGTATGTATTAACTTGAGCCATGATTTTATGACATGTGTCCATTCTGTACATTATTAGTTACATGTTAGTTGAATGAACAATCATATGACCCAAAGATTAAATAATATTAATTTTGTAGTTACAAGCACAACCAATTTAGTTGTGAATGACATGTAGTTGCATGTAGTTACAAAATGACTAATTGTAAACGACATGAATTCTACAAGTGTTTTGTGAGTTTTATAAAAAAATTATCTTGTGATTGTTCCTTAAGTTGACTTCAATAATCATTTTTTCATTTGCAAATGGTGTCACATTTTTTTCCAAGGCTTTCTACTATCATTTTACTTCCTCTTAATTTCCTTGGAGACCAAATCATGAGTGCAACATCCTCAACACCTACTTGACATTGTTCTTTTGGCAAATTATCCTAATTTGAATTTGTTTAAATGTGTAGGCTGTCTACACTTTCATCTTGCTACCTAAATGGGAATTTTTTATGTTCCTTAGTCTCTTTATTCATCTTTTCAACTTGCAACACAATTTTGATTTCTTAAATATGGGGAAAAGGTTTGAATAATAGACCTTTCACATTTGTAAAAAAAGTTTGACTTTTACCTTTTTATTTCTAATGTCTTTTGTTGTAACATTTGCCTTAAAATAGATGCCCTAAAGCATATTTCATGAGGTCATTTTTTTCTTTTAGCTTTTGCAGTTTACTTTATGTTTGATTTTTTTCCATCATCTCTATTTTTGTTTCACCTTTCATTCCTTTAGAGCTCCATTCTTTCCTTGCATGTTTCATTTTCTCACATTTTGTTTCATTTCTCATTATTTTGGAATTCTCATTCTTTCATTGTCTCATGGTCACAACTTTGCTTTAAAGTTTAAATGTGTTCTTTAATTTTAGAGCTTTGTTAGTTTGTTTTTACAACACTCAAATGAATTTTCTTTAGTTTGTGACTATAAGATCACAATGATTTATATTGACATGTTCAAATTTCTTCTTCACGTACGCCAATATTAAACACTTCCAAGTTTTCTATTTTGTTGGATGTTGTTGAAGTGCCTTTTGCTCTAATGTGTGAAGGCTATTATTTGTTTTACGTGTTGCTTAAAAATCATAAAGATTTTCTTTTTCTCCATTTGTGCCATCATCAAAACACAGTTTTCTTATTCAATCCCAATTCGTTGTTATCTTTTCTTTGTGCCATTTTTCATTTTTTCATGTTTCTTTTTTGCAAAAGTTTGTTATTTGTAGCAATGTTTTACCTTTTTTCCTTTATGTGTAGGTGTCTTTCAATAGTTTTTTGTTGCTTTGTGTTTTTTTCATCTTGAACATCATGTGTTTTTTCAATTTACAAAATTGTTTTTATTTTTTCTTTTGATATACACTATAAGTTTCTCTTTTTCTCCTTGTTTTTAAAAAAAAATTCAATGTTCCATAATGATGAACCAACTTCCAAAAAGCCTTATAGTGAGTCTTTTAAATAAATTGTTGATGAAACTTTCAATAAATTTACATTAGAATAAAAAGGATAATAAGGAAATTAGATAGTGTTGTTGATCCATTGTTTTTGTTCATGTGGGAATGAATATTTTTTTCTTTACATTTATTTTTAGTTAGTGTTTTGTTTTTGTAAGAAGCTCTTGTTGAAAATCAAACTAATATGGCACCTTTCAATTCCATTGTTGTTGTTAATGAAAGTCCATGAACTACTATTTGTTGTTAGTATTATGGCTTTGAAATCAAAAGTTTATATTATTGTTAATCTTACCTCATGGTTGAAAGTTTTTACTATGATGATGTTGTTCAAAAGAAGACTATAGTGCAAGCTTAAAATTCAAGTGAATCCATTGTTGATGTTGATGATAACTTCTTTAATTAAATGTTTGATTTCAGATTTCCTAAAAACAAACCATAGTTAAATCCATCCATGGTCAATAGTCACTAAAGGTTCTCAATGTAACATGTCCAAACAAGTTTTTAGTCATGTTGTCAAGATTGCCCAATAATAATTAACTTTATTGTTGATCCAAAATCCATTTCTAGTTTGACATCAAATGCAATCGACAAAATAATATGATTTTGTTTTGATTATTTTGAACTTTCACTTGAACTCATCATACATTAAATTTGCAAATTCATGGTTGATACATGTGTAGATTTGCAATTGATTCATTTTTTATGTCTTTGTTACAATTGTTGGCCCATGGAAGATTCATGGTTGGTTCAATATTTATGGTAAATAATAAACTTTGATTGTATAAATGGTGTGACATAAAACTATAATTTAAAAAATTTAAGGCAAAGCTTGTAAGTTGTGTGACATAAAATTAAAGAACTAAAAAAATTAGAATAAAAAGATAATATTAAAAAAAGAAAATTAAAAAAAGAAGAATGATAAAGACAAAAAGGAAAAAGGATCAAAGATTAAAAAAAGATTAAAAATAAAAGATTAAAAAATTAAAAAATTAAAAAAGATGAAAACTAAAACTATACCTTCCAAAATCTAAAAGGCCCAATTGATAGGTTATGTTAGGCCTTCCAAATTTTAGAAAGTGAAGTGCAGAATTTAGGCCAAGGAGGTGCTTAAAAAAGGTTTTGGAGGAGGGTCAACATAATTTGAAAGTTTTTTGTGACTCAGTTTTGTTGGATCTTATTCGCCTTGTCATCAACCAAAGTTGGGTATCTTGTAAAGGATTTTTTGTTTAAAAATGTGTGATATTTTCCCATTTAATGTGTTAAGTTGTTATATTAATGACCACAATCCACATTTGTTAGTTGAGAAAACCTAAAACTTCTTTAAGTGTCCCACTATATTTTAGAACCCATAGTTATCAAGTTAGGGTCTAGGTTAGGATTAGAGTTTAAGGTGAAAGTTAGGTTTTGTAAACAATAAATAGTTTAAAAACTTTCAATTTATTTAATTTGTGACCTTAATAAAAAATCAATTAAAAATATTTGATTACAATGATATCAATTCGAACCATTTAATAAATAGGTATTTGGGATAGAAAAAAAGTAGACTTTAAAGAACCTCCATGATTATTTGATTTTAATTATTTTTTAAAAAATCAGCATCAAGTGATGTTTTAAATTAAAAAACTGATCTTTGCCCCACATGTAAAAGGTGAAGGTGAGTGTTTTTGCACTTGATAAGGGTATCCTAAGTCCTTTTGATTTGCATATCATCATAGCCTCATGGTTTATAAATGTCTAATTCATGATTCTTTTCCTATTATAAATCAAATATTAGCCAATGTGTAGGGTAAGGATTAGACATAGGTTTGCACCCAATTACCATTTCACTTAACACCTTTTTCTTGTGATGCCCTCGACTAAGGGCTTTATTCCACACATAGTATTATCAAAATTTGAAAAAACATGGAAAATTTTGGTGGGAAAACAAATAATGCCTCCATGAAATAGAATTTTGTATGATTTCTCAAAAGTCAAATTTTGGTGTAGAACACGTTTGAATACACAAAAACATTTCAATAAGTTTTTATCAATGGGGGGGAGTCCTAACATGCAGAGGCCTTTATTTGGAGAATTGGATGTTTTATAAATTAAAAGGAATAGAAAATTTTAATTAGATATCCTTTGAATGTGACAACACTTGAGTGATAAAGCTCTATAGGATCAAAGGAACATATTCTTAAACTTTTTATTACCTTCTTAATTACATCTAAAGTAAGGGTCTTGAGGAATTAGCATGTTTCGACTTTACTTTTAATGAGCCCACTAGTTTTGGTTTAGGCAATTCAACAGTCCATAGACATCCACCCATGACAATCATTAATTTGACTTTCCAACACTAGACAAAACCAATGTCCTTCATAAGTAACACCTCAAGTGAGAAAGCTAAAAAATAACATCATAAACCCAACCACATTCCAACAACCATCAAATTTGTCCCCAACAAGATAATTTGCAACAAAACCTACATGATTTGAGATTGTGGTAATTAACAAGGTAGAATTTTCTATCTAGATGTATCATTAGAAAATTCCCATAACAACAAAGGTTTTTGAAGCTAATTTTCCTTTTGAAACTCCCATGATAGTGTATACTTTTTCTCCATGTATCATAAAATAAACACATTTCCCAACAAGTTCCCAAGACAACCCAAACCCATCACAAGTTGAATTGCTTTGGATTGTTTTCAAAAAATTTAGAATGTTTCATTAATTCCCATTACTACAAATTATGGTTTTTTAAGAGGTTCAAATTGACTAACCTTATCATTTTTGACTAATGGACATGTGCATTTGATTAAAGGCCAAGGGTTCAAACGACACATGTATTTATTGACCGATCAATTTGACTATAACAGATTATTTGAATAGACACACATAGTCAAGTTGTATAACTTTAATCAAAATGGCTATTGGTCTTTAGTTAGTTGATTAATTAATCAACATGGCTAATGATTTTTAGTCAAGTTAAACATTTAATCAAAATAACTAGTGATCTTTAGTCAAATATGACATGGTTTATTACCCTATATATCTATTTCTTACTTACGCATCCACCTATTTATTTAGTTAATTATTTACTTACCTACCTATCTATTTATACCTTCTCATTTACCTACCTACATACTTACTTACATAACTACCCACCTACTTACATATTATTTACCTATTTATCTAGTCATTTATCTACCTAATTTTAACCATTATGTGTAACCATTAGGTTTAGCCATTATGTTTAGCCATTAGATTTCACTAATAGATTTACCCAAAATTTTGTCAAATTTCTACCATTACATTTAATTTAAATTTAGCCATTAAGTTTAGCCATTATGCTTAACCATTAGATTTGGCATTAGGTTTAACCTAAGTTGAACCATTAAATTTGGCCATGAGATATAACTTAAGTATACCCATTATGTATAACCTAGGTTAACCATTGTGTTTAGCCATTAGATTTCATCACTAAATTTAACTAAAGTTTAACCATTATGTTTAATCATTACTTTAAGTCACTAAATTTAACAATTAGGTTTAAGCATTATGTTTAGCCATTATTTTAAGTTATTAAATTTACCCATTAAATTTAACCATTAAGTTTAACCATTACTTTTTAAATCATTAAGTTTAGCCATTAGATTTAGCCATTAAGTTTAACCAATAATTATTTTAAATCACTAAATTTAGCCATTAAATTTAGCCAATAATTACTTTAAATCATTAAGTTTAGCCATTAAGTTTAACCAATAATTATTTTAAGTCATTAAGTTTAACCATTAAATTTAGCCATTAATTATTTTAAGTCATTAACTTTAACCATTATTTTAAGTCATTAAGTTTAGCCATTAATTATTTTAAGTCATTAACTTTAACCATTATTTTAAGTCATTAAGTTTAGCCATTAAATTTAGCCATTAATTATTTTAAGTCATTAACTTTAACCATTATTTTAAGTCATTAAGTTTAGCCATTAAATTTAGCCATTATTTTAAGTCATTAAGTTTAGCCATTAAATTTAGCCATTACTTTAAGTCATTAAGTTTAAGCAAGTTTAGGCATTATTTTAAGTCATTAAGTTTAGCCATTACTTTAAGTCATTATGTTTAGTCATTAGGTTTAATCATTAGGTTTAGCCAGTATTTTAAATAATTACGTTTAACCATTATGTATAGCCATCATTTTAAATCATTAGGTTTAACCATTATGTTTAGCTGTTATGTTTAGTCATTAACGTTAAATCATTAGGTATAGCCATTATGTTTAGTCATTACTTTAAATCGTTAAAAACATTAAGTTTGGCCATTATTTTAAGTCCTTGAATTTAAACATTAGGTTTAACCATTATTCTAAATCATTAGGTTTAATCATTATGTTAAACCATTATTTTAAATCACTAGGTTTAGCTATTATGTTTAACCATTATTTTGAGTCATTAGGTTTAACTATTATGTTTAGCCATTAACTTTAAGTGATTAAATTTAACCATTATGTTTAGCCATTAACTTTAAGTGATTAAATTTAGCCATTATGTTTAGCCATTAACTTTAAGTGATTAAGTTTTGCCATTAATTTAAGTCACTAGGTTTACCCAAGATCACTAGGTCTAACCATTATTTTAAGTCATTAAATTTAATCATTATTTTAAATCACTATGTTTAACCACTAGGTTTAACCATTACTTTAAGTCACTAAATTTAACCATTAAGTTTAATCATTATTTTAAGTCATTAAGTTTAAACGTTAGGCTTAGTCACTAATTGTCATTTACATTTTGCCATTGTGTTTAATTATGTGAAACAAACATATGAAATAAAAAAGTTGATAGAAGTTAAACAGCTTTCATGGTGTCATCCATTGGTAAGGATTTGATTTATCATTGCAAAGGTTTAGGGTTCAATTCCTTACACTTACAACCTATGTGCATGTTTAGAAAGTTAAAGTAAAGAGGTTAGATTAAAGTAGCTTGGTGAAGTTATGTTAGGTTATGTTAGGTTAGGTTAAGTTGGTTAGGCTAGGTTAGGCTAGCACCTACCTATCTAAAAGCCTTTTTTTGACCTACCTAAACCTATTTATGACCTAACTACCTATCTACTTATTAATTTTCTAAATAATAATTTAGAAAATAATTTTAATTTGGGAATAAAATTGACCCAATCAAATGGTCTGCTATCTATTAATCAAATGGTCCACTATCTACTAGTCATTTTGTTAGTTGCTCTGCTAGTCAAAATGACAAGGTATAATTAATTAAAATGGACAGTGTCAAAATCGACTTGTCCAAAATGGCACCTTAGTCAAGTTGACCAATGTCATTTTTGGGTCCTTTTTGACCAATTTCCCTAGTAAAAAAAACCATGATTTGTAATAATGTCCTTCAATTAGATTGGCCTAAATGTTATTTCTTTTTCTGCAACTTTTCCTTTGAAACATATAATTTAACAAAATGTGATATCTCCAAAGGTTAAACTTCTACCACAGTAAAGAATTCATCCCACATTGTCCTCCTTTTATAGTCTCCACTAGTCCTCCTTATCACCGAGGTAGTTAACATTATTTATGCAAAAGGAAAAGAATCACTTAAATTCACTAGCGTTCCATATTTTCTTTAACCTTTGATATACTACTAGTTTTTAAACTCCATAATGCACATCCTCCAAAACCAACACAACAATGCATCCATGATTCATATTCATTTTGAAAAAAACACAAAAAACAAACAAACAAAAAATCAATGCCAAGTGTTGTTGAAATCCCAACTCACAATAATAAACATTGTGGACCATAACTTCCAAAAGAAAAAAACAAAGAAAGAAATAGAACACAAAGTTTACATTATCTTTTTCCACTTTCACCATCAATTGTCAAACTCTTATCACCCTTCTAACTTTCGACGATTGATGCTATTATTCCATTCAATTAAGGTTTATCAACCCAAATTTTATGCCACAATCTATGATCAACCCTGACCAGATGGAGCCAAAATTGAATGTCATTGATGAAAAAGATGGAAAAACAAATGGCAAAAAATAGATACTTACTTTCTTTCTTTTTGACTACCTAAGAAACAAAATGTGTGCTGATTTCTTGTTTAAAATAATAATTTTCAAAATCTAACCCAAAAAAGACACTAATTTTTTTTTAAAAAATTCACAAGAATGTGGAATGTGGTGATTTCATGAAAATTTGATGTTTTAAAAACCATCATTTTAAACACTTTGTAATATCAATCATTTTGTTTTATGCACCAATGCTTTTCTTTTTCTTTGGTGAATTTTCGGTGACAATAAATCGTATGCAAATCATACAAAGGGTTTTCTTTTGCAAAAGTTGCCATATTTTGATAAACAAAATGAGAAGTCATCACATTGAAATGCTAAGTTCATGAAGATCACTAAAACAAAAGAGGATTTAAAAAGAAAATCTACTTTCTTGGTTGACCTCTAACTATATTAAGCTTCATCCTTTTGTGGATGATAAGATTACTAAATTTTTATATATGGTTCAAGAAAATATCCAAAAATATACAAGGTGTTTAAATTATTTTATTTTCATATTTTGTTAATACCCAAATTTGATTTAATCAATTTATGGATAATCATCACCTCCTTTACATCATGAAATTGAAAAAAAAACTAATAAACATTACTTGTACTCTCCATCCATATTCAACATTCAACCATGTAAAAATATTTTTCTCACCTTAAATCATTTATTTATTGATCTTGTAACTTGATGTTAATAGTTTGACACTTATGCAATTACTCAAAGGTTAACTTTGGTAATTTATTAGGTGGTGAAATTTTTTAATTAGTAATGATTTGGTGAATCATCACCAATTAGTTATGGTTTCAATTAATGTGCATGACTCAAACATGGTGACTTATAAAATAAGTTTTTGAACAAATTAAATTGCATGACTCAAAGATGACAACTCGATATAAAAATTATGTTAGAAATTAATGTGCATGTTAAATCACATGATTTAATGTAAGACTTTAAGAATTTATTTATTTAAATTTTTTTGGCTAGTATATAAGTGAATGTTTGAAATCTTTGGAAACACCTTCATTTGATGAGAACAACTTGTTATAAAATTGCAAAGTTTTTTAGAATAGACTTCTGAACAGAATTGAAAATCTAGTTTTTAAAAGTTTCGATATAATTTGTAAGTGTGTATAATTCATGATAAAATGATGGTTGTGACATAATATTTGTGCAAACAAGAACATAAATTTTCATAATTATATAATAAAATACATAATTTCAATTCGTACTCATTTGTATTCCATAGTCTCAAACCACACCCAATGATAAACATGAATTTTAAACAATAAAAGATAAAAAGTCAAAACCTAGTAATATCAAACCACTCAACTCACAAAAATCAAAACCTATTAATATTATACCACTTGGGTGATAAAAATCAAAAGTTACTAATATCAAACCATTTGGACCAATCAAGAGTAGGTATTACATTGTGCGACTATTGTTTTTGCCAACCTCAACATATTGAGCAACCTCAACATACCAAAACCATTTCACTAAGCTTGTCACGCAAATATTTCCTGACCTTCAATTAGAGTATGCTATGTGGTGCATTGTGTTGGTGGAGATGCTCTAATACAAAATTTCAAAAATACAAATTTTCACACGTTACAATATAGAGTGCATTCATCCATTCCCTTAGAGCATCTCCAGTGTTTCAATGGAAAATGGCCTGCATTCAATATTTTCGCATCCTAATTTTGTGTTAAAAGTTTTTTTCTCACCACATACAAACTGTAAATATCAAAGCATCGAAACATTTAAACATTGAGGAATCATGTAGCGCTCACAGGTACTGTAACCAATTAGTGCGACCAGGCAATCAGTAGCAGCAAGTGTGTGAGCAGTAAATGTAAATACCCAACCAGCAGCAGTGTTTTTTGTTTTCCCGTGTCTCCTCAAAACCCTTGTATTGTGCACAAATTTAGTGTACCCACACCCACTTTTACACTGCTCTTGTGCATTGCTTCATCCAAAAGAGGCGTGGAGGCCATTTTCCAGTGAAACGCTGG
>Ga0116227_10009185_pt1 | contig 18091 bp, 7 predicted proteins | sample S1TSphgellanicum_FD_89693 | JGI IMG/M metagenome (GOLD analysis project Ga0116227, IMG submission 89693) | Host-associated microbial communities from peat moss isolated from Minnesota, USA - S1T2_Fb - Sphagnum magellanicum MG | ecosystem: Host-associated > Plants > Peat moss > Unclassified... | reverse complement strand
CCCCCCCCGGCCCCCCCCCCCGGCCCCCCCCCGGCCCCCCCCACCCCCCCAACCATGCCAAAAGCCTACCCCCACCATCGAGGGAGCGGTTCACGACCGAGAGGAGCTTCGATAGGCTGGGATATACATATATATGCATTTTATTTTATCTTTTGCTTATTTTATTTACAATTTTTTGTTTTGTTTTTTTAAGGGTGCCCACCCTTAAATAGAGGGGGGCGGCCCAGGTTCCCTCCCTTTGGGGGGGGGGAGAAAAAACCCCCCCCCCGGCCCCGCCCCCCCCCCCCCCCGCCCCCAAAGAAAACCCCCCTCCGTTCTTTGCCTGTTCTTTCAGGCTTTTGAGATAACTGGAAACCGGTGGTCCTTTTCATTCTGAACTTTTTCAAATCTGGAACCGGCCGTTGTTAAAAAACTCAAATACCCGACCAACACTTGTTCCCTTTTCCGAGTTCGAAGTTTCTGGCAGAGGGCACATTAATGCAATCCGTCATTACTTTAGCACAGCAATAATACAGGAAGGGATCTCTGATAAGGCAGCAGAAGGAGGAGTGGAGTAGGGTTGTCAGGGGCGCGGAGGGCTTCGGGCGGTGTGCAATGCTGTGCTGGAGCTTCTGGACCTGCTGCTTTTTCATGTCTGGCTGACAGTATTTCAGGACATATGTATAATAACAACTACCTAGCCTGCTGTAAAGGAATGGCCACAACTGCACGCTTATTAGTACCCCACAGCTTTTTCATCACAAGCATAAGTAGTGGTAAGTAGTGGCACCCGGTAATTGAAGAAAATTCCAGTGTATAATTTCTTGTTGTCGTTGGATTGGATTTGAAGCTATGTTATGCCTACCGGTCCAGCTTACCAGATCTTTTCTAAACTTTTTGAAAAGAATCAACCATTCTGTCTGCTGTTGGTTGTTGTTGGTCACTCATGAGGCTCTGGAACCACCACCCACTCCCTGCCTGTGGTGCTGTACATTTCAGGCTAATAATTTAGTGGGGGGGATCATGGGTGATGAGGGTAATGTAGACTTGTCACTAAAGTGTCATAGAAAATGTCTGCAAGAGAGGGGGGGAATGCTTGCATTATTTTTCAGGGAGCCTGTTTCAGAAGTTCTGTAGGCATCTGCCTAAAACTTTAGAAACCAATGTCGATTGCTTTTCCAGGAATCTGTCCTAAACAAGGCTTGGTGCTAGCATGAGAGTTCAACACATTTATCCAGAGTATCGATCTAGCGCACTCAGATGAACTTAATACAGCAAGAAGTGAAAATTTGAAAAGTAGTTTCCCGGCGCCCCCCGCACCCCCCCCCGGCCCACATTCATACTGAAAGATTCAATACAGAACAGTATCCAGACTTCCTCAGAGATTATTAGGTGTATCGTTGGCTTGCTCACAAGTATTTACGTCTACGTCACTTGTGGTGCCAAGTGACATAGGCTTTCGGAATGGAGTCTTTGTTTTCGCAATTCTCTGAATGTACGAGGGTATATAAGAAGCCTTATATGAAAGTCATAGATTCCATTCCACCTCTGTGGAGAAGCACTCTACTTGTACAGACAAGCGCCATCTTTGAACTGTCCGTGAATTTTTTATAATTAGGACGGGTCTGTAAAAAATTTCGAAGACATGATGAAGACTTGCTTGAATAAAACAAAAGAGCTGCTGCTAACATGGGCATGTCAGTCTGTGCCAATGAACCTTTACTGGACTCCAGTGGTTGGGGCCGGGCCGGGGTGTGGGAAACTTGACTACTTTTAATTGGAATTTACTGTCACTAGATCTTGCATGTACAACGGGTGGGGGCATTCATGGTTCAATAACCCTGCATGTGGTGGAGCTAGCTAGCTAGCTACATGTTTGATACTCCCGAGAGTCCAGGGCCACCGACCCCTTTTTCTCCCCTCGTTATTAGACAGGTCCTGATGACAAGGCCCCTCATGTCTGTGTCCCTGCTGCACCCTCACTTATTGCTTGCCAAACGAGATCAGCTCTTTATGAACTTTGTCTGGAAAAAGCCGAACTATGTATGATACGAAGAAACGCACAACGAACTGTTTTAGAGTCAACGGATTTATTTAGAAACAAAGGGCAGGCTGGTCATGAAGGAAGGAGGAAAGACTTCACATGATCACAAGATGCAATCCAATCCACCCAAGAGGACATGTGCAGTCTGGACAGACCGAGGCTGGTATAGGCCCATTTTCTTCCTTATTCAAGCTTGCTGGGAACAGGAGTACGGAATCAATAGACATTAGAACTTGACCAATTTTCTTTCACATCATTTGAATCACTATTTCTTCTTTGCAAGACTCTTCTGGCCACCCGATCCATAATTCACCAAATTTTGTGGTCTCAATTGCTTTGGTTCCTCTACACATTATGCATAATTTCAATAAACTTCGTTGTGAACTTTGAAAGTGGTTTCTTTTGAAGCTTTGAGAGATCTATCCACAAGCTGCTCAAAGATAGCATTAGCAGGAGTCAATTCTCCTGAGGCCTTGGAAACATCCTAAAATGCCATAGATAGGGAAGAGACCACCCCAGCTTAAGCATACTATGCTAGTATGCAGTTTCTGTTATGCAACAGAGACGCACAAAACATATTTTTCTGTCCTTTCAATGGATCAACCAGGATGTGTAATTTGAGGTTCAAATGCATGGAGAAAATTATTCTGTAGGAACCTCCCTGCAGTGTCAATTCAGGAGAATTAACCAAAATAGGAACCTTAATCCTCAGAAAAGATCCGAGACAGTCTCCAGAGCGAAGTATTATTTTGTAGGGAGAAAGGAGCGACACAGATCGAATGTGCCACCCTACAAGCAAAACTGATCGAGCATTGGTAAATTATCTGAGCTCAGATGCGGTCAGCACAAATGTCAGAAAGACTGCTGGAGGCCATACACAAGATAAACTGAGACATGGGCACGGACAAAGAAATTCCCTGATGAGACTGCCGCACCACCAAGATGCTGTTTCCAAATGGAAGAAACTCCGTTCTACGACTACTAGGAGAGAGGAAAGTCTAGTGAGGATCATCTGTCGTAATGAATCAGGCAATCAAAAGAGTTAATGGCAAATTCTGCTGTGCTTGCCTGACACTATTGTTATTATGCCACTACACTGATTCGCGCTCAAGTGCCACAAACAAAGAATTCCCTAAGTACTTACATATGCAATTGATACAACACGAGAGGATCTGTCTAATATACTCTTTTGCTAGCGAACCTTTGGACCCTTTTTGTTGGGCCAATGAATTTTAATTACAAAAGCTGTCCTAGCACCCTGGCTACAGTTCGCTGTGGAGGGGAGGATGAAGAAGAACTCTCAAGGCAAGGGTTGGGCGGGCGACAATCGCTGGTCGGTAGAGCGCATGCCACATAGCCTGCTACATGCTTGCAGCCCAGGCTAGAATTTGATTGTGGACCACGTTTCGTGCTCTCCCTGGAGATGTGTGCATCATGCATGCACGTGTGGTGATCAGTATCTTATTTTGCTCAAACACGCACTTTGTGCCCTTGCTGAATGAACGCTGTACAACCTCTCTCTCGTACCCACACACACCTACTAGATTAACCATGCTGATGATCTTGTTTAAGTTGTAATCTATGAAATGTATGACAAAAGTGCATCTACTAGATGCAACTCAGCTTATGGAATCCAGAGCCGAAAAACCTGGAGTTGATGTACGCTTGTTATACCTGCTGCAAGATTGATCTTGTTTGTGCTGCAAATAATTTAATGACACTAGTTGATTGATCTTGTTTGTGCTCCAAAAAAGTTGATCGAGACACCAAAGCTGATCGATCAGGCTTTAATCACCAACAGCCCGCTTGTGAACACGTCACCACCGAGTAGTGTACTGCAACTATTGAGAACCAGTTGGGTCATCCCCACTATCCCCTTGTTGTTGATGGGGCTCTGAGCCCTGCATCGGCCTCTGCGGATCAGGATTCTGCAAGTTACGATATGCATATTGCAGTGCTGCCAACATCCCTAAATTCTGTCCTTGATCCGGGCCTCCTAGGCCTAAGCCAGTGGGTGGATGTAGTTGCCGAACCCCAGCAGCTTGCTGCTGTAGTAACTGCATAGAACCTAGTGGCATGTGATGACTGGCCTGCATATAGCCGCCCTGCAATTCTAACCCCATTTCCCCTTGTACATTACTCCGAGGCATGAGAGTCATGGTTGATGCAGAAGACACATTGCCTCCTCCCCCTCCTCCTGCACCCCCTAGTGGGCCTAGCTGTATTGGTGTTCCTCCAGGTGCAACCATGCGATACTGTCCAGCAGATGAGGGAAACGACCAAATGTGTTGCTCAGATGGACCTGCCTGCATCACCCCCGAAGTTGATTGACCCGCGCTCACTGGTAGCATCCAAACGGTGCCAGGCATGTTACCGCTGATTCCGCTGGGCACTCCTGGCACAGCAGAAGCTACAGCCCACATTGCTGGCTGCATCATGCTCGACGACCCACCTGCAGCTCCACCTTGTTGCATAGATAATTGTCTGGTTGGTGATGTCTGTAGTGACCTTGTAGGTTCTGTTTCTTCCTTGAGACGAGTGAGCGGACCGGCTCGAGGCCGCTTCCTCGATGTATCCGTGCTGCCTTCCCCAATTTCTGAAGGGGCCCCAACCAAACCAGCAGCTTCGTGAGCCTGGAAGCCTTGCATCATTTCATGGGCGCCCGTGCTAGCCCCCATAGCAGCTCCTCTTGTTACATCCGTGGCTCTTTCCTCCGCACTTGGCATGCCCCATTCAATACTTCTACTCCGCATTTGCTCTTGTATGCGTGCGCTAGTCATCTCCAGCTCTGACGGTGGTCTGGAAGTTCCTGCGAAGCCTATGTTGCCTTGCAATGCAGCTCTTCCACCTGCTGCTGCTGCTGCGGCTTGCATGCTCGCTGAGCCCCGCAGTGGTCCAGCTATAGATGACGCAGAAGCTGGAAGAGTGCCTGTTCCCGTTGCTGCGATAATTGCAGCCTCCGAATGCCGCAGCAACCACTCAATAGTCTCTCCATCTGACTTGTGTCCCAGCTCGCGAGTCAGCTGAAAAATGCGCGCTGCACATGTAGCTGGCATCCGTATGCGTCGACCTCGTCCGTCGACCTTCGTATGGCGATCCTTGGTTGATGGACGCTTTGGAGCCTTTTTTTTGGCCGCCACTTGTTCTCCAGATGTTCCAGCTCCCAGCGATTCCTGCTGTTGTCCGCGAGCCATGGACGTGCCACCACCCATAGGAACTAAAGACCGACTAGATTGCCCTTCGGCGCCGTACTCTCGACCCATGCCTGCTGCCATAGCCAAAGCTGTTACATCCATCTGCGATGACCCTCCTGCTCCTCCCATGCCCTGACCACCCATTGCTGCCATGGCTTGTGCCAATGGGCCTGCATCATGTTGTTGTTGTAGTTGTTGTTGCTGCTCTAAACGCGACGAGGAACCATAACCCGTTAAGGCCCTCGATTCCGCTTGCTGATACTGTTGAATGAGTTGTGGTGGCAACCCCGTGTCGGAGGCTTCCCCACCTTGACCTGAGTCTCGCTGAGACTCTGATTTAGCTTTACCGTGCCCTCCTGGCTCCATGTAACTGTAATCGCTGGAACTTAGACCAAATTTTCAAAATGTAAATCACCCAACTCCTGCAGCCCACCTCCACATGTGGATCCTGCGCACGTGATTGTCGCTCTAAGTTCTACTTGCAGGAATTGGCGCTGCGGTTTTGGAATTGCTCTAGGCTATTTGCTGGGTGTCCATCGCCCTCCCTAGCGTTCACTCCTGCTTGATAACTCATCTATAACTTACGTGCCTACAACTCTGGTCATTTGCATCATCATCCTAGATTCATGCTGGTTTCGTGACTGTCCACAGGACGACAGGATCATCCTCCTGCCCAATCATTCTGCCATGGAGCTCGAGATTTTCCAGATGTTAATCCCTCTGTCGCCCGTCTCTTCACCAAACTCGATACGTGAGACTTGGAAATTCTAATCAGGGGGGGAATTCTCGTCGGAGAGCAGCCGGCATCCCATCCACAGTGGCCTGCACCCTTAACTAAGGAGCACCATCGACAATGAGCGGTATCTGGCGTACAGCAGCTCCTAATGACATCAGCTAGAATGTCCTCGCGGCTCGTCAGGAGGGGTTGCACCATCTCGAGGAGACTTGTAATCAGAGGCTCAGGCACTGCCTCTGTTCCATATTTTGTAATGCTTCAACCGACCAAAATTTTTGCCACAAAGTCTAATACACCTGCAAAAACAACAACCAACACAACCACCCCTTCAAAACGGGAACCAGACTTTCCATATTATCTAGAACCCTGCGAGACGCTCCATCTTTCCTAGCAGGAGCTATAGATCGGAAGTTCCGCTCAAGATGATCAAATAATGAGCAGAAAAGTTTCGAATCGTCACCATCCCCGGGGGCCTGGTCTAGCTGTCTATTCTTTTTTCTTTAGTTTTTCTTTGTGTTTTTGTAGAGCCCAGTAGCAATCCCCGGCAAGAAACAGGTTTCTGCTAATGATCACGAGGCACATAATCTGCAGCTGGCTGCATCATCGCTCTTCGTCTGCAAGTTTTGAACCTGCTTGCAAGGTTTCCGAACACACAATCGGTTGACAAGTACAGTTGACATCTTCATCTGAGCTCAATGTGACCGGGGAAATTTGCATAATCAAACCACACATCAATACCTGCTGGCACGAAAAGAACAGTTGAAATAGCCCTAGATCAGAGAGAGAAGCTTCGCGTCGGCTTTACTTGTCCATAAAATTTGAATCTTTCAAAGCCTTCTGCAAACCCACATGAGACATGTATACAATTGTTTAGACTATTCAGTACAAAGTTCGAAGCTGTTGCCTGCTGATCTGCACTTGATCATTTGTCTATGCCATCAGATGGGAAATTGTAATTGGACTAATAGACTCCACAGGTAGTAAGCATTTTATGCGAGTGCAAAGCAATCAGGCCGCGGGCCTATGTCTTCAGCATGATCCAATGCATAGAAACTTAGAACTTGTGGTTTTGGATGCGTGCGAGAAATCCGGAAACCTTGCCTGAATTACAAGGGTTATAGCCAACATGCGAATAGCAGCAGATTGCAGCTCTCCAAATGCTGCGACTTGAAGTTTAGTGTTCGCGCAGGTGCAAGGATCCATGAGGTGTATAAGCAGCGTCGTAGAAGAGGCATGCCTGCATCGGCTTGCTGCATCTTTACATTTTTTCCAATCCATGCTCGTGCACTACTAGCTAGCCAACGCTGTCGGAATTGGTTCAAGGAAGTGGCAACGACAAACGCGGAGGTGCAGCTATGTGTAATTCTACCAATCTCTACAAAACCCCAGCTAGTACCAGTACTCTTAGTTTTACTTATGTACAGAAATGAAGTATCTCGTGTATCGATTTGATCATCGACCGCTGGTGTCCTCCTGCTGGCTGGCATCAATAAGGTGCGAGAATATCATCACTGATGAGCAGGTCATTGTTTCAGGGCTTGGATCGTGAAAAGTCTGTCTGGCCTCTTTACGGGCCCGACAAAAGAGAAAGAAAGCACATGTGAATACGTGGACGGCTCTTAGCTCCTCAAGCGCCTGGTAGATCATCCTTTCCCGGCACTTGGCTGGAATCGCGGATGGACGTTCTTTTCTCTGGGTTAACCCCACTCAAAACAATGCCCTCAATATTGAATACCACGCTGCATGATTACATTATTATTAGATGCCCATGACGACCATGCCCGCCAACTAGGTATACGATTAAAAACAAGACAGTAATTTACTGTGTTCCAATTAGATAAACGGGCCAGCTTCATGACGGTTACAATGGGGCCATGAAATCCGCAAGGTTAGCCTCAGTACTACCACTACCACCGTCGGGGCACCTCGCATTCAACCTCGAAACTCGATAATCATGATCATCCCTGCAGCTCTGTAGAGGTTACATCCGAGAGCGGTTTTCAAACCCTCAATCTCCCTAGTGTAATTTCGCTCAACCATATCCAGCTTATGAGAAACATTTCACCTGAGTTCAGATAGGGTTTCTCAGATCCTCCCTATATCTCCTCTCTTTTTTTCTTTTTTTTTAAATTTTTGTGCGTGAAGGGAAATTACACTAGGGGACCAGGGGCTGGGAGCGAGTGTGACTACTACAGTAACGAGGCTACATGACCTCGCCAGTAACATTTTTCTCAAGGTCATAATGTACATGGTACTGCGTGAGTTGTAGACTCATTGGTGTGATGTTCGAAGATTACTACCTAGGGCAGAAAGCAGGCAGGAATATATAGATAGATCTAGATATGCATGAAGGAGCCATGTACTAATTGTAGTGTTTGATGCGTGTATACATTCACGAGCTGGACCCCACATGAGCTCTCTAGTGAACCTCTATGATTGTCTCGACCACGGTCCATGAGTGAAATCTTTCTTGGTTGATACCTGCAATCAGGCTGTCTCTAAGATGTCTAGAAATATATATATATATATATATACAATGGTCAAAAGAGAAAACGCTTAGTTTGAGCATCTCAATATACCACATGCATATGAAATTGCATGTTAATCATCAGACCCAAATTTTGGCCCAATTCCAAATTAGAAAAGTTCAAACTGTTTGAAGTCAAAGGTAAATGTATATATATATATATATATATATATATATTGAGAAAATTTGTTCTGAAATTTCCATCTACTGCCATTATAATTATTTCATTTTATTTTTCTGGAATTGTGGGATTTTGGATTAAAAATTTAATCGTCTTGTCCTAGACCATAAATGTGCTTTGAGACCCTAAACCTGCAGATTCAAAGAATGGTTACCATCAGAAGTTACCAGATTCCCGCAAAAGTCATTCCATTAAGACAAACTACCATTCACTCGCTTGTATATTCAATAGGAACCAACAAGGGAACGTGCCAGGGTGGAATTGCTATATTTAGGGTACTGAGATCCATTTAAAATCTTTTTGAGCACATGTGCTAAAAATAAGTTGCTGGTCTGAGCTAGACTTAAAAGACTAGCCATCTGCAACAAAGTCAGATTTCAAAATTGTTGAACTCCAGCCATATTTGCACAGGGAAGAGACTACAAATTGGTGTAGCATTGGGAATAAAGTTTTAGCTCCATCTTCACCCTGTGTGTGAGTGACATCTGGAGATCTGTGCATGTGATGGATGGGCATGTGTTCCATAGAAGCATGCATCTAGATGAAAAGTTCTAGATCCAGGATCATCTAGTTTGAAGTTTGAACTTCCCATAAAGGCCCTGAGTCGTATTAAGGGATGTTGAGCTGCTTGTTTTTTGGTTTTCTTTTCTTACAAAAACAAGCGCAATATTGGCAAGATTTCTTCACATGTATTATTGACCATTGGTAGAGAAACCGCGTTTCCTCACACCCAAGTTCGTTAACGACATCACTCAAGTTTTGGGCGAAGCTTACAGCTAATTAATTCAATGTTAATTATGCCTAATTTGTCTTCAAGATCCAGTAAATTGCAAAGCCTTTTTGGCCCTAGTATATTATTAGATACCGTAACAGCTAGGATGTGTCGGATGGTACAATGCATGATGGTGTGAAATTGGGGCGCTCTCTGGAGCAATGGTGCTCGTTCGGAAAAGGAGAGCACATGAGATTTGCAGCACTGCACATTTGTGATGGTGATGAAGCTTCCGGTGTTACCGAGGTCAACAAGAGAAGGAAAAGGACGGTGAAAAGTGAAGATGGTGTTCAAAAGCTGGTGGGAACCCTAACCCTGCAGGAGCCATTGAAGGAGATCAGAAACCTTCAACTATTTTCCAGTGGCTACCTCCCACTAATAAGCTTGTACAACGCCACCAAAATTCTGGAATATTATTATGCTTATTACTTGAGCAATAATTCTATTATAATATGCTTATTAGTGGATAGCTCCTTACTTATGCCAGGCAGAAGCTCCCTGCACAATAATTTTACATTCCAAATTTAATAATGAGCAGTAAATATTCAACTTAAGATGCTAATATTAAATTCATGTATCACTGGAACAGTTTTAGGAGTTGCCTCTAATTGTGGATCCATCCTTCGAGCCAAATCACTTCGTAGTGCCTCCATCTAAGCAAATAAGGTGATCAATCAATTGATCAGATGTAAATGGGATGTTGCTGCCTGAGGTTCTAACTGAATGCTGCACCACAATAGAAAGGCAAATCTGGATGCTTAGTTAGACCTACCTAAATTACATAATAGATGCTCAATTAGAGTGTAGTTGATCAATCTTTTGAGATAATCTGAGAAAGTTCTTTTAGTTGTGAATCTGTGGTGACCAAACCTGTCAAACTTTTGTTAGTGTCACTTGTGTTACTTCCGGTGTTGTCCAGTTGTGGTATGTTAAACTTCACCCCCATGCCAACGAATCATTCTTCTCTTTTCTTTTTTCCAGGGCTCTAACATGAGGATAAGAATCAAGAAGATTTGCAACTTAATTTATTTTTCAATTTAAGGTTCAACATTAATGTCATTAATTTTTCTTCCTAAATGACAAATATATGGATTTGCCAGTTTTCAAAAACAAAGTCCAAATTGGACAACCATTACATGGATGTCTCAATTTTCAAATTTTAGTTGGCCCATTGGCCTTGGGTGAACGAGTGCCTACATTAGAACAATGGTTTAAAGTTTAAACCCCCAAAATTTTTAATTCTCTCTAAACATCATATGTAATTTGTCCTAAGACTAAATCAGAATCTTCAAGTTCAAATTTACTCTTTCTTCAACCAAATTCTGGTCGGACCCCACCTGGCCCAATGTATATATATTTTATTGCAGTTTCCAATTCTGGTACTAATCATTTTTCAACTTCTCATGCCTTTTTCATAGGATAATAGAGGAGATACGTATCCAGAAACCTTCAGACTCTAACAAGTGGACACTAAAATTATCTACGTCTGGGAGGATATGCATACATGGATAAGTTAATAAAGGGGATGCACTCCACAGTTGCATTTGATGTCAGATATTGAAAATTACACAAGTTCCAAATATGGTGAACTATCCATATCCAACAGTAATGCATATTCATATTCCAAACAAAAGTGCAGAAGTACTGTGCTAAAACGCTCTCAGTAGATAGCTATCGTGCACATTGAAATGTTAGTTCACACAAGATAATAAAAAAAACAAATTCAGACCACCAGATCCAGCAATCCCATTGGCATGAAAAAAAAAATCTTCAAGCTTACACAAACCCCTATTTTGCTGAACATTGAAAATAATCGTCTCTTTCTACTGGATTTCCATTGATCCTTTAAAATTCTCACATACCTAGCAAAGCCTATTATACATTTAACTATTACTTCACTCAAAATAATTGGGAAAAAAATTCAGACCACCAAATCCAACAATTTCATTGCCCACAACATTTTTTCTTCACACCTACAACCAAGCCTATTCAACACCCTCTATATATTAATAAATTGATACCTTTATCCCTGTCTTTGTACAGACAGGGTTAAAAAAACAACATGACAACACCCAGTTGCTTCATATTATACAAGCGTGGTACTTACAAAACAAACACCATTTTTGTAAAACAAATTGAAAACAAAATGCGCCCTGCTATGGAATACCATTTGCACGTGTTAAATTCCCACTTGTTGAGTTTACTTCTTTGACAAGTCAACATTCAGTTAGTAGTCTGTTGAGCTCACTTTCAGCTAGGTCTTCTAGTCCACATCACCAAAGTTGTGAACTTCACAAATCCACTTCATATTGTGAATTGCCCTAAAGTGTCATGAATTGCTCACAATTGGAAAATTATGTGCGCTACCTAATGCCCAGGAAACTTATTCCTTCCTCATGTTATTCTAGAAGGTGAAGTCATTATTAAAGGAGTCAAGGATTATCTGTACTACTAGAAAAATTTACACCCCCCTGATTTTGAAAGAGGATTACATGAATTTCATTTGTTCAAATTTAATGATATTAGGACTCAAATAAGCACTTGTTGACTAGTTAATTTGAAGCTTGAATGTCTTTTATTTTATTTGAAATTAAACTATTCATTATCAAAATACATGGAAAGTCATATAATAATGATTATGAGGACTTGGTATTGAAAAAAACATCAAAATATATGTTTTAATTCGGTTAATGTCAATAAGTTTTCAATGTGTTTTTGATCCAAAAAATACATAATTTAAGAAACTTCTTTGAAGAAAAATGTTATTTACTATGGAAGAGAGGGCCAAGTTGCATTTTCATGACAATTACATGTGTTATTAGGCTTGTGTGTATATTTGAATAATATCCAAGTTTGAAAAGTGTATGGATAATTGTTAAATTGTGATTTTTAACGTAAATTTTGGCATAATATAGAAATAATATATAGCTAAATGCACGTTATTTTTGTTTCAACATCGATTTCATATACATTAAAACACATGAGGCCAAAAATATTGCTATAAGAAAGGTTCATAACGAAAAAATTATAAGATTATTTAAAAAATCATCAAATGGATGATAAACACATTATATAATTTATGTTTTCATCAAATTTTGAGAGAAGTTATCAAGTAAACTGAAGCCACATGAGTGCATTAAAAAAGAAAAGGACTTTGGTTCTGGGTTGGGTGGCTTCTTTGTGTGATTGCACCCAAGAGACTGCTACTGAATTCCAAGTTTGTCAAAGCAGCCCTCCTTTTCAAAGCTGCTTGGGTTCTACTCGATTCTTGCTTGCTTCCAAAAGTGTACAAGTACAATAGCACCCCCTTCGCTTGCATGCAAATTCTTGGTGACACAATTGCTTGGATATTCCACACAACATGTAATTTCAAATCATGCTCTATTTAACAACAGCATTGTTCAAACTTCAAGGCCATATATTCAAGTGATTGTTGAAAAGGACAGTGAGATCAAAAGCCGGAAAAAGTTCCATTTGCACATGGGCAGATTTGCTTCCTTTGATTCTATGCAATGCACAACCCTCTAGAACTTTATACCAATGTCAAAACAAATGATTATTTTTTTACACGCTTTGTCATTTTTTGGACAAATGTTTTCGAAAATATTGAATACATGAGTTTTTTTTAGTGTAAATTCGATTAATTTTGCTAATTTCAAGGGGGGAAATTGCAAAAAAATTAATATCAAAAATTTGAGAAAAAACACAAATCCTGGTTTAAATAGTTGGAGTTCCTTGATACCTACAAGACATTACATGTCAGCCTACTTTAAAAGTATCTGGATCTCTAAGCGCTTTGAAAAGAAATCCTAATCACCAATACTAATTATAGTATATCCTAACTCAAAGTACTTCTGAAATGGCCCATGATGTATAGACTATAGACAGGCCTCTCCTAATCTCAGGGTCATAGACTTGAGGGTCGTAACCCAAGGGCAGGCGCCCAGAATTAAGGGAGGCCCCAGGAGCAGGGTTTATGGGCAGCACAAAGTACTAAAGGTAATTTACATAAATGGCAGGTCTGCATGCAAATGGGGAAAGGTCACTTCAATTGACAAAAGCATCTTGTGTGTAGGGAGGTGATTTCAAATACAAAGAAAGACAGGGTGCAGTCCTCTTGAGCGTGCACCAAGTACAAGTTACACATTTAGAAAAACCAAAAAGAACAAAGATCTTTCTTACACTTCAAAGTTTGGCTCATGGTGAACTTAGCCTTATCTGCGATGCAATGGTTGCCTATGGACCAAGAAGCTCCCTACATACGGACACAACATAGACCATCCTAGCAACCAAGTTTACAGCATGCACATCATATCCTTGCAGATTCGTGCAAATCAGATTTTTGGCTAAGTTATTAAAACATCAAGTGTCAAGATGGGTTGATGGGACCACAAAATGTCATCAATGATTATGGGTGCTCCTATAGACATATACATGGGTAATCTTGCACATTCAAAAAAAATGATCTACAGAATAACTTTACTTTCTATCATGTATGACCTAGATATACAACTAGTTCATAGCCTATACCTTTTCCCTTTTCTGCCTTATACTCCCTCCCAATCGTGCAACACCTAGAGCTTTATGTAGTCCACTTCCCTCTCCTGCTTTGTTTCCACCCGATCCTCTACTATACATGTTTGTTTTATTCCTCCCACTTCATGTTCAAGTTGAAGCATATCCTTAAAGTTGTGCAATTGGTCACATTCCAATCCATGATGCAACAATTTGGCACATCAGCAAAGGTGGTCACCACCTTGCTTGCTCTATTCAATTACATTTTGTTTTCCTATTATGGTTAGCTCTACTCCCCATAGTGTGACACTAAATTTGCTCAATTAGTTGCCCCATCACAAGGGCTTTCCACATGGCCAATCCTCTACTCACGACAACATCCACAAGGTGTTCCTCATGCTAACTTTGCCCCACCACAATGGATACTTCTTTTGCTCGCTTCCCTCATAATGGACACCTCTTTTGCTCACTTCACTCCCCACAGTGGGGCACCCCTATGTTTTGCCCCCTCTACCTCATGGTTCTAAAACTACTAGATATACTCACCCTCAACATTGTGTTTTTCATGCTGCTGTTATACTGGTCATTTTAATGCTCCACCATAATGTCCATACTGGTTTTGCTCACTACACTCTGCATAGTGGGGCCCTCCTATGTCTTGCCCCCTCTACATCATGCTTCTAAAATTTTGCTAGATATATCCCCCCTCCCACCCCCCAACAACATTTTGTTTTTCATGCTACTTCTATTCCCCAATTCGTTGTGGTCCTTTTAATGTTTATACTTGGCATGTTCTATTTGCTTAGGTCTAGCAATATATAATACCCCATGTTACATGGCAATTTGTAGCTAGTTTTGTTCCCTCTACCATATCTTGCTAATTTTACTCCTTTGAATCTCATCCTCCTTTAGACCATTGAATTTTATATATTGCACATATAAAAATCTTATTTTAAATGTATATAAATCTTTAATTATGTGCTTGTATGTTATGTTAATGTAAGAATATGTTTAATTGTTTTCAATAGATTTTCATTACCTACCTTATTGCCTTTGTACGTTGAATAATAAAATTGGATTGTCTAATGCAAGGTGTTGGTTTGCTTGAATGGTTCAAAAATGCTATCCAAAATACTAGGTTGGAACATAATGAATATGTGAACAACTAATAACCACATGAAAACTAGGAAACAAAAATTAAAATCTTGTGATTCAAAGAAGAAGGTCAAAGGCATACCATGGCTTTTATGGAATCTAACTATAGTGGTGGTGTGAATATATTGTTTGAAAAGAAAAAACTTCTGCACAATATTAATCCTTTGTGTTTGAAAATGAAAACTTTGAAAATGTTTCATTCAAATGGGATCAACTAATACTATTTAGTAAGATGATATGTAATGCACCTTTTAAATATCTTATTGGTTAATTTATGTTCAACAAAGGGCTCGAGGATGTTAGGAATGTGAAGTGATATCACATTTTTGTTCACCTAGCAAAAACAAAATTATATATGCATTTGAGGCCACCATCTCTCATTGTATTATGTACAATATGTGCTAATAATATATATCTTGTTTCTAATTGAAGTTAGGCATAAACCAGTTGTAACAATGTAATTTATTGAATGATCACCTAAAGAATAGTCATGATTTAAATTATTTTAAATTGGTATTTAAAAAAAAAAAAATTAGTATTTTCAAATATAGGATTACATGTCCAAATTTGAATCATTCAAGCAAACTAACATTTTGCAAATGTATTTGTGAAGATTACCCTACCATCATATTAACCAAACATTATATTTTCACCAAATCAAACATAAGTTATGACGCGCTCCTAAGTCCTTGGTTAGTCCCAAGTTGGGACTAAATTACTCAAGTTGCGGAATTAGGGAGGACTCAAGGCATGCTCTCAGCTCTCAGCACTAAATGGGGTAAGGGGGGGCGTGTTGAAGCTCCGGGATTGGACTAGGAAAAGGGACAAACTATTCACTCATTCGAACTTGCATCAAACAAACCAACAAGTTGGTTAATTCGCATTTTGGAACACCCTTGGTGCTAGAACAAGCCATGGACAACCTCGAACTCACTAGACTCACCACGGCCTGAATTCGGGGGAAGCCATCACCTTCCTCCATATAGTATTCTCTGCGTCTCGCCGCCGCACTTGCATCCGAATGGCACTTTTTCCCCAAACTCCCAAAGTGGAGTCTCGAAACTATCCTAGTTTGGACTCCCGGGACTTTGGGCATTCATAACTTTTCGTTCTGATCTCCGATTGGGACAAAGTTTGAAGCAAACTTGTAACTTTCCTTCAGAGCTTTCCAACGGTGTGTCGCACTCCACATGCACACACTAGAATAGGGTCGATTCCCACTTTTAGTGGTCGGGAGTCAAACTACCAACCATGCGAGGTTAGTGGTCGACTTTTAGTCAAATGGCTCATGCGAGGCCATTTTGGACATCTAAACTTGAAGACCTTTCAAACGATATAAAAAACACTTCGATGCAAGGTGTTTTGACCCCTGCAATCGCATTCTGAGTTTTCAAAAGTCCCAGAGGACTCCCAAGTCCCATTTTCGGGAGTGTGAGTGGCGACCTCACACTTCCCTTGAAGTGGGATTGCGACACTCTCCCCCACTAGAAGAAAAGGTTAATGTCCTCATCGACACTTAGAAATTTCTCTTCACAATTGTAGTCGCTTTCTTTAGATCCTTGGCCATCAAATGCTAACTTTTGCAACAAGACCTTACTTTAAGCTAACTTAGGCATCCCCAAGTTTCCAACATTTTCTTGGCAAGTCCAAAGGTATCTCATAGAAAACCCTTAACTCTTGCTTCATCAAAAGACTAAACTAGCCTAATTAACAAAGCCCCTCATTTGGGAGGCCATTATTTCAACCTTCCCCTCATGAGGAATTCAAGTCAAGTCTAATCTTGACCTAAGCTACTTAACATGACTCCTTTCCCACCCTTGCACCTTGATCATAACAATCAAGCCTTGACTAAAAGGTTTGTTTATCAAGGTACGAGAAGCGACATTTGGGTTTTGCCAAAACCCAAATCCCAAACTACATGATTAAAGTACGCGAATGGGGTCATGACTTCCCGCGTTGGCCGCCACTACCAACCAACCCTTTGGGATGCACTTAAGGCTTGTGCATGTCCCTGCAAGTTCACCTTGCTTGCTTCCTCTTTTGGGGTCGAGATTTCTCTTAACCCCAAAATAGGAATCCGATTTTGATTTGGGCCTACGCAAAAAGTTCCATTTGTCCAATGCCAACTTGACAACCCTATTTGCACTTATACATTATTCTCGTGATACAATCTTTTGGAAGTTTTTAAGCTTTTATTTCACTTGCAACTTGATGTGGTACATTTTATGTGACACCATGCCCCACTAAAAGAAAGGTGATGTCTTCATCACGTTTTATGTCTCTTCTTTGCCAGTCTAGTGTGGAATTCTTTTATGGCATCTTGGGCATGTTCCATATCGGATTCATTCACCCAAGATGCCTCTATTGGATGGTATCCTTTCCACTTCACTAAGTATTCCCACTCTCGTTCTCTTAGCTGCCTTGACTTGAACACGGCCTCCACCTTAAACTATGGTTCATTATTGATGCGCTCCCAAGTCCCTAGTTAGCCCCAAGTTGGGGCTAAATCACTCAAATTGCTAAAATGTGGGGGACTCGGGGCACATTCTCAGCTTCCAACACTAAACGGGGTAAAAGGGGCATGCTGAAAGCTCCGAGATTAGACTAGGAAGAGGGACAAGCTACTTAGTTATTCGGTCCTGCATCCAAAACCAACCAACAAGTTAGTTAGTACTCATTTGGAACACTCTTGGTGTTGAGACAAACCATGGGCAACCTTGGACTCACTTGACTCACCACGGCCCAGACTTGGGGGAAGCCACCACCTTCCCCCATATAGTATTCTCCGCATCTCACTGCCGCACTTGCATCCGAATGGCACTTTTTCCCGGGACCCCCAAAGTGGAGTCCCAAATGACGCACCCCCAACTCCTCAAGGGACTCAGATGTGAGCCCAAGTAGAAAACAGCGGAATAAGGAGGAGTCGGAGCACGCTCCTTAGCTCACAACCCTTTGAGGGGTAGAGGGGCGGGTTGGAGCTCCGGGATG
>Ga0116227_10009184_pt1 | contig 18092 bp, 18 predicted proteins | sample S1TSphgellanicum_FD_89693 | JGI IMG/M metagenome (GOLD analysis project Ga0116227, IMG submission 89693) | Host-associated microbial communities from peat moss isolated from Minnesota, USA - S1T2_Fb - Sphagnum magellanicum MG | ecosystem: Host-associated > Plants > Peat moss > Unclassified... | reverse complement strand
TGTTTTGGGAATCAGATGACATTGCGAAACCTTTTGCGAAACTTCCTTCTCCAGTAACCCTTTCACTAATTTGCGAGGTAACGCACATCACAACTTGCGATACGTCCACCACCAGAAAGTTTTGTAAAATTTTGTGATGAAGTTTGCGATACATATTCAAACGCAAAATGCGAGGTGTCGAATAACGCAAGCTTGCGATGTCTTGTGACTCTCAAAGTTTGTAGCAATAATTTGTGTATTGTAAAATGTGCGATGTTTTGAGTATGATTAAACGTTGCGAAGTGTGGAATATCGCTAGGGTGGACAGAGATTGAGCGGGTTGCAAAGTTTTTTTTGTTGTATATGTCGCAAAAGTGCTACAATGATTAAAGGTACATTATAAATTAGCGATGGGTGGTGCACCACAAGTTGCGATGCGTGTCGCATCGCAAATATGGCAGATTGTTTTTGTTTCGCAAACCCTTTAGGTTTTTTGTTTTTGCTTCGCAAACCCTTCAGGTTTTTCATTTGGCCCTTCGCAAAAAGGCACAATATGTAGTAGTGGACCATGTATGTTTGTTGGGCTTGAATTACATTAAAAGAGAATGAAAATGCATTCATGAAGTGCCAACTTGTGAACATTTCCATGTCTAAGCAAGACAAGAAGCTTCAACAAATGACAATTTTTTTAAAAAGAAAGATCCAAGGATTATATGTTTATAACTTTTTAAAAGACAGTTAATGAAAGCTTCCAAAAAGATAATTAATAAAAGTTTATAGAAAATATAATTGGTGAAAACTTATAGAAAATTAACCAGCAAAAAATTGTAAAATATTAATTGATGGGGACTTAAATTAATTAGTTAATGGAAACCTTTCGAAGGTTTAGTTGACAAAACTCCTAGAAGGTTTAATTGATGAAACTTTTTTAAAATGTTTCTTGAAGGCCTAGTTGACCAAAATTTCTAATAAACCTATTTGACAAAAAATTTTAAAATGTTGAATATCTTTTTTAAAATATTCCATGGGATGTTGATTCTTTTAGGGTTCATTGAGTTCATGAACACATTCCTAAAGGAGACATGAAATTTAGTTATTATCCTATAAAGCTTATGATTGCCAATCCTAAACACAAAAAACTTAATTGTTATATAAACAATTTTCATTTTCATGTTCCATAATTCAAAGTTGAACATTTCATATTTATATTAAAAAAAAGCAAGAATAAAAAATAACAATAGTTGGTGACAAAAAGATGGCCTTTTAGGTTTGTATACATCCACTTCTTACACCAATAGTTGGGAATGCCATAATAAATTGATGTGGATGAATTGAAGTTCAGTTATAGTGGAAAATTGAAAAATACATTAAAAAATATTTTATTCATGCTTGACTTATATTCAAGCTATTAAGATTATTGCAATTAAAATTTCCTTTAGCAATTAAAATATGTAAAATTATTTAAATCTTCATGAGGTAGGAAAAATGAATGTTGGGAAGAGTTTTGTACCAAATGTCAGCAGCCTACTCCTTGAACAATGTTCACAAACATGTAATGCGGGCAATTCCATCTTGGGTTGCTGTTGCATCAATGTCAAATTTGGAAGAAGCCAGTATGATCAATCTGACACACATACAAACCCTGAGAACAGTCATAAAACCAGTCCATTACAACTCTCATACAATACAACTGAGTCATTGGAATTTGTGGATCCCCCATGTTTTGTACATTCACCTGTTGATAAGATGAACCATGGAATGATATACTTGTTTTTATAATTAATGTCCAGGTCTGCATTTGTTCTTTGGACCTGTTGAATGGGTCAGAACACAGAGGTCACCTAGACAATGATCATCAGTTCAGGAGCAATATGGAAAGCAATTGTAGAGAGGAAATATTAGATATCAGTTGTTTTTTGCAAAACGGCATCAAATACAAGAATCTCCATTATCATGTTCTGTTGATCTTTCTTTACTTACATATTGAAAACTTCAATATATCTATTATGAGTAGAATTCCTTGCAGAATTTGATCCATGTTGTTAACTGGCTAGTTGGTTTGGTGAAGTCTCTGACCCAAAGCAGGCATGAAGATCTGTGACATGAAGATGGCACAATTCTAGAGGTTGTACAAATTTCAGTTTCTTTTATACAGCGTGTTGCTCGGAGCAAAGCCATAGACAGTCATGCCACCATCCACGCAAATGATCTGCCCAGTAGTAAATGCAGATGTGGGCATACATAGAAAGGCCACAAGCCCTGCAACCTCAGAAGGTTCTCCCACACGCCCGAGTGGTGTCCGACTTACCACATCCTCCAAAAACTTTGCATCGCTTAACAACTGCAAAAACAAACAAGTCAGTTCCCAGGTCCTTGAATGGAATCAGAATCAATACATACATGAACGAAGACTGATGTTCAAGTCAACAATACTAAGCAAGTGATGTGCAACACAACAGGAGGGCCTATGACTAACTACAGGACATAAGGGTCTTAAGGATGACTGGAAATCTGGGATATATATGTTCCTTCAGTGCTGGAACATGATGTGTGGTTGTCACTGGTACTTGAATCATTGTGAGTAGACAGCAACCTATAATTTGGTCTGCGGAGCAAGGATCAAGAAATTAGGGCGAAACAATAGGGAAAATAGAGTTCCAAAGTGGCTGCACCTTCTCAGTCAAATCAGTTTTAAAATACCAAGGAGCAACACTGTTGACTCGAATACCATCTTTTGCCCATTCACATGCAAGATTTTTGGTTAACTGGTTCATGGCCCCTGCATAATCACAGTGCAGTAACATGAAGATGTCAATTGACTTAAATGTCATCTTGGAACACACAATGTCTACTGTTAATTGACTTGACAAGAAGCATCCATGACAACACTACAAAAAATGCTTCGGAAACATTGCACCCTAAAATACTTGACTCATGGACAGATCAAACCTCACAATTCCAGCCATCCAACAGTATTTTTTGGCTCAATCTACACATTCAGTGCAACAACCAATCATCTAAGACTGCAGCACATCTGAGATATCTTGTGCTACATGTCTGAAATCAACAGTAGAGTTTCCTACATCTAATGGTGGTGGACCAAGACGAAATGTTTAGGCTCTGGAATAACAAAGAAAATTTGCTCAAAATAGATAGTCCTCAAGTGGGATTGTACTAGGAACCATGATTTTCAAATGTATTCAATGTTCCCTGTACTCCTAAACCGGGTCCCTGTCACAGTACTGGGTTGTTACAGAACACAAATGGACCATCTATGTGTTCAAATAAAAGGAAGATCCAGTTTGGTCACATGAATAGTTTCACACAGAGTTGAGCTATCTACATAGCTAGAAATCTTCAAAAAACCACTTCTCAAACTGACAGCACCATAGATGTCATCTCTGTAAGTCAAAGCAGTGTTGAACAAAAACATGGAAAAATCCTTCTGCCCTCATTCATGGGGACCATCCTGAGATCTTCTCATCAAGACTGCACCACTTTTTTCCTAGAAAATCATGTGGTCTTGGCTTCAGGATACTATGAGCAGAAAATGTCAAAACAAGAGAAGCATGGTCAATTACCTTTACTTGCAGCATATAAAGTGCCAGACCCAATTGCAGTCACTCCTGCTACTGATGATATGAATACAATACTTCCATTGCCAGATGCTTTCAAATGTGGGTGAGCAAGCTGACATGTATGATATACAGACTCAAAATTGGTTGCCATGATAAAGGCAAATTCTTCCGATGTATACTCCACTGTGGGCTTCCGGATATTTGTACCCACATTATTGACCTGAACACCAATTCCCATTCAATAATATCAGAACAGAGGGTCCTGGGAGAAAATTCCAGAATCTATATGTAGATACTCAAATTGTGTTGACTTTGAGATTACAGATTTCTCTCTAGTATCCATGAGGGGATATCAACCAATAAAATTGTTAGACCCATGTTGTAAAATCCATGAATTCATCAAAAGAATTCCATTTCATCAGTAGAATCTTGTCCTTTGTCTGCCTCAATTTCCCAGCATTATGTCAAAGTCCACACATGGACAAGAATTCAGTAAACACCCAATAACCTGTTCGCCCTGTCTACACCCTGCTTTATCCTGCAATCCACAAGACTTTTCCATTCCCCTGCATAAAGAAATAATGCCACGTACAAAGACATGTTGATTGCATCTTTCCAACATCCACAGAAACACAAAGGCATTGGTCATTATCAAGAGATTAAAAACCCCCTCCAAAATATCAGTTTGGAGATAAACATTATGTAGGTCCCAGCCAAACCAAAACAACCTGACAAGAATCACAACCCAGTGAGTGTCACTCACAATGTACGAGACTGTCACCTTTCATCACGAATGCCAGCTGCGATTACTGCCCACTGGCTGCTCCCAACAGAAGGTGTAGATTTTCAAGCAAACAATTATAGAAAACTCTGTGCCCTGAATTTCTGTCCCATTTCTGGAAGCAATGAGAAGACTAAATTGTGATATTGGCTAGAGTCAAGAGACCTAGAAAAAATACAATAAACTAAACAATGGATGTAAAGATAGAATGGCAGAAAGACATATAACCATATATTCCATTTCAGGCCTCCACTACATTTGCATACTGACATTGGCATGGTGAGATGGTTAAAAGTGCAACCAGCTTACCAAGATATCAAGCTTTCCTCCAAAATGGGCATCCACTTTGCTGAAAAGCTCCACTCGAGCCTCACGCACAGACAAGTCACAAACAGAGCCTTCAACTTTCCAACCTGCATCCCTCCAAGTCTCCAAGGATTTTTGGAGATCATCTGCAGATCTTGCGCATGTGTACACTGAAACTCCAAATGTGGCCAGCTCTTCCACAATTGCCCGTCTGGAAAGACACTCCCAAAATTGAATAAGTTAAATTCTCAAGTGAATTCCAACAGAAGAGAAAAACCAAAAAGAGGTATCAAAACCACAATACTTTCAAACAACACTAAGAAAATGCTGAATCCTGTGAGAAAGCAGTAAAGCAAAGGAAACAATGTGACCGGAAAATCTAACCCTTCATAGACCTCAATGTGCACGAAGAGAGAAGACCCACTGATACACATATGGGAACCAAAAGACAGACTTACTGCATCTGTCAAGGTTGCACCTAAAACTGACTGCAAAGAGTCCCGTTTGAACATTGTGAATGATGATACGAACTGTCAGTACCTTCAACTGCACAGTTGCAGTCTGAACATTACAGAAGTCGACACAAAGTGTCAGTACCTTCAACAGCACCAATGCTGTCTACATTGTGAATGCTGACACAAAGTGTCAGTACCTTCAACAGCACTGATGTGTTCTAAATGTTGTGAATGTTGACACAAAGTGTCAGTACCTTCAACTTGATCATGTATGGCAATGATCAATTGCCATCACTTGCAACTCCGAACAATGGGAGTCAGGGGCAAGTCACAAGAACTGCTAGCAATAGCAAGACACTTTTCTCCCAAGCATCCCCAATCTCCACCAAACCAGAGGGCAAAAAGATCCAATTACAGAAATCTAAATTTAACTCTCATGGGCATTGAGAAATTCTCCATACTCATGATTAAGAAAGCCAAGACAAGGTTAAAACTTCTCCTTTAAGTCAAAAGCAAGATTCCAGATAAGGACTTACAGAACTGGGAAGAAAGAACAACACAAAAGGGACAAAACTAGAATGGAAAAACAAAAAATACACACATGCGCAGTATGAACAAAATTGACAGTCTCTAAATTGTTCAAGGACCATCAACGATAACAGGTATGATGGCTACTTATCTATCACAACTTCCCCACTGACTTCATCAGCTCCCTACAGTGGGTATAGGCTAGTGTAACCACTAGCCTGTGTACCGAGTTGTGTACTGAGTTTCTGTTGCAAGTTCAGAAGCAATGGGAAAACTCAGCCATAATATTAGCTAGCAACTAACAACAAAACAACACAGAAGGGGAAACACAGAGAGAAAAGAAGAGGGGAAACCAAAACAGACACACAAAAAACAAAAAACAGTGGAAAAACAAACAAGATCAAGTGGACTTTAAAGCTCCACTTACAACGACTAGCCAGTATCATGGCTGAGTCTTCCTGTTGCTTCCGGACTTGCAACAGAAACTCGTAACTAAAAAACCAAAACAACACAAAAGGGGAAACACAGAGAGAAAAGAAGAGAGGAAATAAAACAGAGAAAAGAACCCTAAAATTCATATTGTGTTGCAGTCTCCAGAAACTCAAAAAAGGCAGCTCTGTTTCTATACTCCCCAAACAGAGCGTACTGTAGGCTTCACTTACCATACAGCATGTGATTCTTCAATACATGTCCACACACAGACAAAATGGAGCCAAACTTCCATCTGGAACAAACTCCAGATGCCAAGAATGCTTACAGATTTCAACCTGTACTCTGGATACAGCAAAGTCTACACCATGATCTCATCAAAGGAAATTCATGCCAGAAACAGCAACCAAGACAAAAAATTCTACAAATCAATCACCCGAGAACAAAAAACATCAAAAGAAAAAAAGCATAAAGGGAACTTGTCAATCGGAGTGCAACACAAAAGTTTCCACTGGAATTAACCACAAACCAGGCAGATGTAGCAAAGCGTGAAGAGCAAAGAGAGAACAAGAAGAACAGACTGCTGCGTACCCGATGCCTCGAGTACCACCCGTGACAAGCGCCGTCTTGCCTTCCAGACTCCATCGTTGTAAAACTACAGAGCTCGCCATGTTTTCCGCACGAAATCTCTTGGGTCTATTTGGTGTGCACACTGTGTGCGCGCTCGTGTGTACCTATAGTGTTTTGCCGGCTCTCTGGAAGGAGCTCATTCTGGATGGAATGGTACCAGCGATTTGGAGAAGATGACAATTCCAATTTTCCACAATTCTCAAAAAATTCCTTACATATGAAACGTTGTGGTGAAGAGGCTAGGCTATTCTTTACAAATGCCGTCTTTGGCATTTTTCTTGCATTTCTCTTGTCTCTCATCACAGCAGCCCAATGGAAATAGACCTTTATTTTAGTGCTTAGGAAATCCCTGGAAACTGCTAGGGAAAAATCTGCAGAATCAATGGAAAATACAAAATATGTATTATCAGTGGAAAATCTGCAGAATCCATGGAAACTACTACCAGTGCAAAATCTGTAGAATCCATAGGAACTACCCTGAGAAATGTGCAGAATCCTACAACAGTGCAAAATCTATGGAAACTACTCTCACTGCAAAATTTGCAGAACCCGTGGAAACAATTACCAGTACAAAATCTGCTGAACCTGTGAAAACTACTATCAGTGAAAAATTTGTAGAATCCATGAAAAATACTTATCAGTGCAAAATCTACAGAATCCATGAAAACTACTGTGAGTGCAAAATCTGCAGAATCCATGGTAACTACTACCAATGAAAATTCTGAAGTCCTTGAGAACTAATACCAGTAGAAAAGCTGCAGAATCCATGGAAACCACTACCTGTGGAAATGCAGCAAAAAAAAAAGTGTCCATTCACTGGTTTACACAACAATGGCCACAAGTAAGATTATGTTTGCAACAACCAAATTTCATGCAAAAATCTGACTGTCAACAAGAACATTGCAAGAGCATTGCAAGATGCATCATGTTTGCAAAAACTACAAAGTATTGCCAAATTGATTTTCAAGAAACATCATGGCAAGAGCATGACAAGATCCATGTTTGCAAACAACAATTCAGTGCAAAGTCATTTCATTCAAACCACAAAGATCAAATGCAAGAACAAGAAGATGATCATGAAAAGATACTATGTATTGAAGCTTCTCTAGTGTTCATTCTCTAGTGTTCAGCAAATTGAATCAAAACTGGTAGGCTCTGTTGTTTATATATAATTTTCATGGTAAGACTAAATCACATGCTTCTGATAATTGGCAACATCCACAGTTGCAAAAAGAAAAGTGAAATTTTTACGCAACTGTACAAAATAAAACATAATCCAAACCTCTTGATCATAGTAATCAGCAACCTAAACTGTGATGACATTCTCCCTTGGGTATTTTCCGGTTTTGGAGTGTAGTAAATACCTTCTTGCTCTGCAGGATTATTGTCCCTGCCAAGAAATGATTCTGCACCATGGCTCCTCACCAATTGCATCTCTTCTTACTTCAACTGTGACTGAATTCCATAATCACAAACAATGCACAAGATACAAGTTGGTGAATTTGCATGCCAGCATCATCATCCCACTCTCAAACATGATGAAAGTATAACTGGGAAGCTGTTTGCAACACCCATTCCACCACATAGTACAAACTGTACAGGTGTGATTCTTGAAGTGCTAAAGAAGACACCATGATGAGACCCTCTCTCTCACAGATTGCATCAAGGAAGCTCTTTCATGCTGGGATTGATGCTAAAAAGCCATGAAAAGCCACATGAAAAACATTAGGGAGCCAGAGGGGATCCAAAATTCTTCACCAAATTTTGGACCCCATAATCAACCCCAACATATCGAGCTGAAAGAATATGTTGCAAGTTGAACTGGGCTTCCTAATCATGTGTCTTATGGGATCTGCTCATTAGCAGCTTCAATCCCCTTTCTCCACTGTCGGTATCGGACTCCAAGCTTATCATATACAACAGGAAGGTTCCAAACATTGGCACCCCTTTGCATACGATCCTGCTGCCCCTCTACAAGCCTCAGATCTTCACCTAACACCTGTGAGCATTTACATCCCCCCACAATTGCATGTTCAAGAGCTCATTCTCCTTGAATGCCACTGACTGGTGTTAAGGTACTGCTGCAACAGAAATTGGACATGTACCATTCATATTCAATCAGGTGGACAATGCTTTGTGACCCCCTGCTTTACCTGGTTAGCAAGATGTTGCCACAAATATTGGATAAAAGGAACATGCTTGAGAAATGGGGCAAAGTCCAGGGCCATCCGATATAATAGCCTTGTCTTTCCCGGAGATGATGGTATACACACATGCAGCTGATGAAGGTGTTTTGGGCACAACTCCACATCTGAGCCATCCAATTTCCCAGGCTTCTCCAGTCCAATGGTAGAGAGCACCATGCATGGAGGTTGGAACTCCATGGCTATAGGATATGGGTCCCAAGTGCCTCGTAGTTTTGCCATTGGTGTCCTGAATTTCACAAAGCTGCAGAAACAGAATTTAGAAAACAATGAGCACAACTTTACTCTGAAGAACTGCAGTTTACACATTAGTCAATTAGCATGATCTGTGGAAGTCAGGTACAAGGAGCTGCACAGGCAGGCATTTTCATTCCTGGAGAAATACCTCTTGTTGACATAATGCAACTCGTAGCACAGACTCTCCTTGACTAAGGACAGAACTTCTCCTAGTCTTTTCAATAGGCATGGTATCACATTTACCATTTCAAGTGCAGTACATGTCCTGCTGAAAAAGTAGAATTACCCCCACTGTTGTACAGTAAAGATGTGAAAATGGGAAATTTTGGTCACAGCTACTGGGGGTACAGAGAACGTGTCTTGCAGGCAACTTTGAAACAATCATGATTGTGAGATACACACCTAGGAACCGTCCAGCCCCTTGCAAATGTGGTAGTGTGTGTGAAGGGTGCATGTGCCAAATCCAGCAGATTCTCAACCAACAAGCCATGCTCAACAGGCAGCTCCAACACAATCTACATTTGGCACACGCCGAGAGAGCTAAGGCATCATGACATTGCATTGTCTACTATTTTCAAGGACTGCTGTTGGTAGCTAGTGTTAATTTGGACTCTAATACATCAAACTGGTTGTCTACTCCTCTTCTCTTTGCATCATATCTAGGCAGAGGAATGTTCACTATCATTTCCTTTTCACAAACCAAAAGGGAAAGATGTTTTTTTTCTGGTGGGGAGCATATGATAAAATATTTTGGAACAAACCTGAGCATGAATTGTGTAGTTGGCAGGGGGCAATAAAGCAGGTAGTGTAATTGCAGGTACTGAACTTCCAGGCCATATCCACACCATGCCATCCTGCTCTATGCAAGGCAGTGTCTGTAGTGTTGCATTCACTTGCCTTGTTGATGGCATCTTCTCACATTTTCCAGTGTTCCCATACTCCCAACCTATCACCCACGCATTTTTCACACATCATTGATCAGGAAAAAGCTTCTCCTTCCAATGCAACATTGCTGCATCTTACAGAGACCATTTTCTACCTTCATCAAAACTGCAGATTGTCAACATCTACACCCTGACACAAAACTTACAGAAGAATGCAGATGTTTGAAGTGCAGTTTGAGCAGCAGAGATATCAAACTTCAGGGGAGTTCTCACCCACCATGGTAGGGACACTGGATGCGGCCATCTTCTACTTTGCCAAGAGACAAAGGACAAGACCTGTGCGCACATGCATCTCGTACACAGCCTGGGTGACCATCTTTACCCCGGAAAATCACCCATGATTCTTCAAAGCTCTCAAAGGGAACCTGTTCTCACAACACAAAATCAGCAACTTCACTTCTAAGGTGCATGGAATTGCAACATGCTTTTAGACTTTTTAGACTTTATTGAATCTTGCACCAAATGTATTCATGTGCTAAGTGCATAAGCAAGCTCTGCAACAGAGCACACTGCTACATCCAGTATGAAGGAAGATCATTGCAGCTACCTAGAAGCAATGACTCACCATTGTGCTGGAATCAATGTCATCTGAAAAGGCAACAGGGTACCAAAAGTCTTTGAACTTTGCAGGGTAGGGTCCCACAGGTCCAGAGACATCAAGTAACTTTCGCCTTGAAAAGCCTGCTGTTGATCCAGAAAGTTGGGAATCCTCATCAGATCTAGTGCTGACTCCCTGATCTGGTGTGACAATGTTTGCAGCTGAAATTGGCCAATCTGTCTTCTTCTGCTCTAGTAACTTGTCATTCACTACCATTTCCATTTCTGCCAACTTCTGCAATGTATGGACCACTCTTGCCTCTGACAGATGGACCTGCCACACACCATATGAGCACCACACTTACTATGTATCCCCTTCACAGCATCATTATGACACACAATCATTTGTCACAATACACGGTATGTGTGACAGAACCTCCCAAGATCATTCCATTTGACAGATGGACATAGTCTCACAATGTCCAACAAAAAAGTATTCTGTATCACTGAGAAAACCTAATGGTGGATAGGAGACTACTCTCAGAACAAATCCAAGAAATAGAGCATCTTCTGCATTAGAGAAGTCTTGGATTTTTGCAGAAGATGCTCTTATTTCTTGGAATCCAAGAGTCCACTCAATAGAGCATCTTGTGCAATGAAGAAAACCTAATGGAGGCATAAAGGAGAAAGTACGCTACTCCTAACTCCTTGACATAAAGAAAAGTACCTGAGTGAAGGCCAGACATGTACCTGAGAATGAGCTTGGGGTAGCTTCTCCTGCAAGCTGCTCAGATCAGCCCGCATAGTGTCCACAGCTTTCTGGTCCCGTGCAAGAGGATTCAAAACCTCCACTACCTGCACCATCATCACACCCGCTCGGATGGTATTACTAGGCAATAATAACCAACACCAAGCTATTTTCAATGAGAAAAGAGAGACTGTAGGAAGGACAGCAAATATATTACTCAAGTGTGTTGTGTCGAAGCCCTAATGCCTGACGCAGTAACAAGAGACGAAATGGCAGGACAATCCATTGCAAAGTCATGCCATTACTGCATGCAAATGCTGGAATTTCAGACGAAAAAAACGCACACACAATGCCTATCTTGAACCTTATCATGTGCGGCCACAATGGCGGAGACATCGTGGCGTGCCTTCCAATCCAGGTACAAAACATCCTGACGGAAAAGTTCCCACGCCAAATTCAAATCGTAAGCACCTCCTCCTCCTCCCTTCTTGGCAGCTAAATACACACACGGATCCTCCCAATGACCAGCTTCCTTCAAAACATCCTTCCATTTACGTCCACCCGTGTTTGTAGTTCCCGAATGTCCTATACACTGTACCACCAAACTTCCACTACTACAAACTCCTCTACTCCCGCTACAATTGCCACCAAATGCTCTGCCAATAACACGACTTTCTCCACAATAATAATGCTTACTACTCGACACTCCCGCTGCCGCCGCCAAAGTCGCCGCTTCCTTGCCTCCCGCTATGTGCGCCGCGGATCTTCTACAGGCTGGCGTCGAATTGAGCATACACTTCGAAACACAAGTCCCAATTCGGTTGGATTGCGCAAACGGTTCTCCACTAGACCTGGCAAAAGCTGGCGCAACTGAAGAGAAGCAGGAGGAAGAAGAAGAAGAAGAAGAAGAAGAAGAGGGAGAGTTGGAGGAAGAAGCTCGAGCAGAGAGGCAGAGAGGAAGAGGCGACGCCATCTCGCTCGCTCACACTCTCTCTCGCGCGCGCGCGCGCGGGCGCGCGACAAACTAAGATCGCGAGCGTAAAACGAAGAAACAAGAGGTAGAATGTCGACCAATCACAGAGCTCGAATTTGAGAATCGACCAATCACAGTGTCTCATTTCGATCGCGGGTCTTCCTTACCCAATCGCTCTGTATTCGCAATACCCCCTCTTATTACCCGACGTTTGTCAGCCGGGTGGGTAACCCGACCCAGCCCGGCGCGGAGCTGACTCATGACCGGTTATTATTATTAATAATATTTTAAGTATTTAAGTTGTTTATTTATTTAAATTTATTTGTGTATGTGTGTGTGTGTGTGTGGATATATTGAAAATTTGGCCAAAATTTTCAATTTTTTTGGAAAAATACGTAAAAGTAAAAAAAGGAAAAAAAGAACATCATGACACGACATTTCTCTACTTTCAAAATTTGCATATAACAAAATAATTAAATGAATGAACAAATAAATAAAGTAACAAATACCACATAAGTAAATAACCAAACAAATGAACAAATAAACAAAGGAATAAATAGTATGTGAATAAATACATTAATTAATGAAAAGATTTTTTTTAAAAAACCAATGTTGGGCATGTAAATTTATTTTCCTCATATACTCAAAGGTATGTCACATATTAGTAATATAAGTGTTGTGTGCAAGTGTTATAGTTCTTTTCATTGTGGTCTTGCATAGAAGGGTTTAGGGTTTGAGGTGAGCTCTCCCACTTTGCTCCATTTCATCTACATTTTTCGCAAAGGTAAATGGTCATTTCATACTCATCTTGCAATTCCTAACATTGCTACAAACTTCATTAGCAACTTGTTTCAAGTGAGCTTCATCCCTTGTCATCTTGCACATGCTTCCATCACGATAACAACCTTCTTGTTTAGAAAACCATTATTGTCAAATGATATGTGCGAGGTGCAATATGTTTTTTTTTTTGCAAACCATAATTTTGCATGACAATGAGAGGTGGAAGACCCCCACATTATTCTACAAACTTTAATGTTTGTGGGAGGATGATGACAACATCACAATTCTCTTTGCAAATGCATATTTCATCTCCTCTTTATGTGCTCTCTTCATAGACTATACAAAAAAACTAATTCTAGTTTACAAATGGTCTATTTTACTATCTTGCAAATGAAAGAAAAAAAATTATGATTCATGTTTTGGTTTTTATGTGTAGGGTTATGGCAAGTGGGCAAAGGTATTCGGACTTAAAGGTTTTAGGCTTGTGAAGAATGTGCACTTGAGGTGTGCATACATGTGAAGTAATGGAGTGTCTTTACTATAATTGCAAGAAGTTGACAACTATGGAGGATGATTCAACAAAAAAAGAAAGGAGAGAAAAAGGATGGGTCATAGGAGAGGGCATGCACATTTTCCATTGGTTTGTTTACATTGTTTTATCTAGTTTTACACATTTTGTAAAATTGTATGTGTATGTGTTTTTAATGTGTTTTGCACTTAAACCTACCTTTTCTTCCATGGGATGAAATAAGTTTACATAATTTTAACCTTACATTTATTTGAATTGTAACCTTAACTTTGGGCACATGACCAAGGCAAAAGGCTTGCAAGGGTGCAGGCCAAGATTAAGTTCGGGAGTCGCATTTTCATGCCCCTGAGAATGCAAAAGAGTGTGAGGGAAAGAACCCTCACACTCCAAAGTGAACTCCATGTTGGAAGTTGGAGTCTCAAAGGACTTTCGAATGTTTAGAAAGTGATTGCAAGAACAAAAACCCAATGTTTCGAAGAGTTCTTCATATCATTGAAAAGCTATTGAAACATAGATGTCTAAAATGGGTTCGCATGACCCATTTGGACATCTGAATCACAAGTTATGGCTAAAAGAAGGGTCGGGAGTCAAATTGGCAGTTTGACTCCTAACCACTAAAAGTCGGGAATCAACCCAATTTCCTTGTGTTCAGGTGGTGTGTGACATACCATTGGAAAGCTCTTAACAAGTGTTACAACTTTGTTTTATACCTCATCTCAATTGAAGGTTTGGACACAAAGTTATGGGGCCCCAAAGTTGCGGGAGTCCCAACTTTGGTAATTTCGAGACTCCCACTTAGGAATCTCAGGACAAAAAGCCATTTGGATGTGAGCTTCGTGGAGAGGCACAAAGTATATTATAAGGGGGAAGGTGATGGTTTCCCCCAACTTTGGGCCGTGGTGAGTCTTGTGAGTCCGAGTTTGCCCGTAGTTTGTCTTAACACCAAAAGTGTTCCAATTAGCACTAACCACCTTGTGTTGGTTTTGTGCAAGTTCATGTGAGTAGTTGATGCTTGTCACTCTTCCTAATCCCATCCCGCAGCTCTAGCATGCCCTTCTACCCTTTAAAGTGTTGTGAACCAGAGAGCGTGCCCCGACTCAATATACACACACAACATTAATAATAACTTCAAATATTTTGTATCAAAATAAATAAATAAACAATCTAGAAGGAAAGTTAATTTTTTCCATCTAATTTATATATATTTTAAAAATCACTTAATCAATTCAAATTGAAATTCATGAATAAATAAGTTTTTTAAAAAACCTAATTCTTATTTTTCTTTCCCTTAATTGATTCTTTATATCAAAAAAATTAATTAAATCAATGAAAATTGACATTGTGGATACCAATTAGAAATATGTGAAAATAAGTTAGGAAGTAAAGAAAAAAATAAAAATTCCCCATCTTAATCCATTTTAAAGTATTTTGAATTTACTAATCTAGAAATTGAAATGCTTGTGGTCCCCATAAAAAAATTAGTTATGTGAAAAATAAATTTAAAAATATTTTCTTTCCATGTTATTCAAGTTTCAAGGTTTTTAAATAAGGAAATTTAATATTGAAATTCTTATGCACATGCCAATCAATGTTTTTTTTTCAAAATTACACAACTTGGTGAATTCTTTAAAAACAAAAAATAATGATTTTGCAATGTTTTGAAGCCATTTTTTGAAGAAAAAATCAACACAATTTACCTAGGTCATCAGTTGTAACCATATTTCTAAAAATATGTTAACATCCATCATTAGTAGTTGCCATTTAATGTTAAATCTACTTAGGATCCTCATTAATGGACTATTTGAAAATTTTGAAAAAAAAACCTTGCTCTTAATCATAAAGTAATTAAACAACCAATTTTCAACGTTGGGCATATATTTGAAAATTTTGAATAAAACCCAAATATCAAATCAACTATCACACTTGATATTAGTTAAATATGACAAACAATGATATTCAAGGTGATATTCTATCCAATGGATTTCAAAGGTATGAAATCTAGCCATATAATATTAGATATAAGTCCAAATCTCACTAATTTTAAATCTGGGTAGGATATCAACATCTTATTTGGGTCTAGATATTAGGTCAAAGCAATTAGGTGATATATATATAATTTTAAAGTTTGAAACAACCACTGCTTCAAACCTTAATCATTAGGGCTCTTAGTTTCTTTCTAGAAGTATAAAATGGCCCAAGCTTAAGTTTGGGCCCCATTATTATTATTATTTTATTTTATTGTTACAATTTCATGCTCTCTGTTTGCACTTTGTGTTAACCCTACAAAACTTTATTAATAACACACCGCATATCTAGATTATGTACAAGGGAAAAAGAAAAATGAAAAGGATTAATATACATGATGTGAAACAAACACCAACTAGTTGTCAAAATATTTTTGTCTCAATAACCGACCACTTGTAAGAGGTCAGCTGTGGTGATGGGGGGTGCATCTTGAAGGGGTGGAAGTTAGGAAGTAGCTAGACTTACTGTTATTGCCCAATTTAAGATGGAGGATGCTTGCACCTTTTATAATGTAATTGAGATTTTTTTGTAGATAAAAGTAACCAAGACAGAGAAGAGGGCCTTTTGGCCCTTTGAAGTTCCACATGGCATTGGCACAATTGTGTAAAAACACATTAACTTGTTTGTTTAAACATCCAAACACCTCAATTATGAAAGGGAGGAAATGATTAATGGGGTGTAAGTCACGATACCTCCTTTTTTTGGCTTAAGTTGCTTTAGAAATAACAAATCGTTGGGTTGTGCAAGATTGGCGATGTAGATCCGTTCGTGTTGGATCAATAATGACAACATCGACTAAGGTGTGAATTTTATCTTTGGTGAATACAATGTCAACTTGTCGATAAGAAGAATGGAACATGGTTGAAAGAAACGTGTGTAGTTGTTTTTGTCCCACATGGAAGCTGACATTTCTTGGTCGAAAAGTTGCCTTGTAAGTTGCATCTCAACTCTGTTTTTGTGTGTATGGTTTTATGCAACCACATTTTGAGTCTTTTGACAGGAACTATTTTGTATAATTTTGTTATCCCTCAGGAACCACTAAGCTGGGAAACTCCTTGAAACTCCATCAATTGCCTCTGATCTAAAGGTAGCTCTTGGATTCCATAGGAAACTATCATCATCTAGAATGCAATGTCTACACCTGGGCAATGAAATTTATTACTTATGGGTGACTAATTTTAACAGTGCATGAACTCGCAAGGATGACTTTTAAAATGTGACTGACTGGAAGTTTGCAACTTGTTGGGTTCTTTGGACAATGTGGGTAAATAGGTTTGCAAACGTGGGTGATGCTGCAGTTGAAGTTGCTAAAAGCACTATGGAGAGGGTATAGCTCTACTCCCTTAATATTCACCATTTCAAGTTTTATCCATGCATCTAGGTTAACAAAAGTGTCACGAATTACATCATGGGTGCTTGTGTGTTCATTGCTATGGGCACAATGTAAAAGGTGGACACCCATAACATTGATGGGATGTGTGCACATGCATCGAAGGTTATTTGCAATTGAAGGATGTGGTAATCCAAGTTGCATTTGGAATGTTGTGGAAAAGGATGGGGAAGATTATTGAAAATCCAAGAAAACTGGTTGAATTACAAGCCAAATGCTTGCCATGGGGTTGGAATGCCCACCTCGGGGTTGGAACATGATAATATTTGAGCATGATGGGTTTTAGATATTTTATCAGAGAGCATGTTGGAAAAGGTATGATGGTGCAAACGGTCCAAAATGGAGTCTTGAAGTTGAACCATATTCAAAGGGAAGAAAACACATTCATGTTGGGGGTGATAGAAGATTACAAGCCATTTTGAGGTGTTGTTGTTGACTTGTGCTAATGCTTTAAGAAGGAAATGATGTTGATCATTCATAAACCTAACAACTATGATGGAAGCTACAAGGGCCTAACTCTTTAAATAAGTTGTTAAGGTGATGGCGGTTGTTGGTATTAGGCTATGTTATTAAAAATTATTGGGAGAAAGGTTTATGGGCTAGAGGTCCTAGGCTATCAGAGGATCTTGGACTTAAAGATGCTCAAACACTTGAAGGAGGGAGGAGTCAAAGGAAGCAATGGATAAATCAAGGTGGAAGATGGAGGTGTGCATCATAATAGATATGATAGTCGTTGCACGAAGCAATGGGTTTGAATTCAAAGCCTATCTGAATATCACCCATTTTAAAGAGAAATCAACACGTCGAACATCTTCCAATAAAACATCTTTGATGAAAGATGATGTGAAGGATGAAATACCTAATGGAACCCCTAAGGTCTCAAATCCTTCTGATGGGGTGTTAAACAAGGATGGGGTGTCAAAGTTAAACGACAAACTAGAGGGGGACCATGCTATACATTTCTAAGGTTGGATAGAAAGACTTATCACACAGAGTTCAATTTGGAAATGATCATATGCAAATGATATAATTGAGGGGG
>Ga0116227_10009183_pt1 | contig 18094 bp, 9 predicted proteins | sample S1TSphgellanicum_FD_89693 | JGI IMG/M metagenome (GOLD analysis project Ga0116227, IMG submission 89693) | Host-associated microbial communities from peat moss isolated from Minnesota, USA - S1T2_Fb - Sphagnum magellanicum MG | ecosystem: Host-associated > Plants > Peat moss > Unclassified... | reverse complement strand
ACATGCTTGTAACTAGAGCTGACCTGAGCAAAGATTAGGGTCAAGAAGGGTATGTCTCTACCAAAGACTCGGGGTTCATACCCTTTTGATACCCAAATGAGGTCATAAGTAGGTCAAGGTTAGGGTTTATGTTTTGTAATTTGAGCATGTGTTTGTCCATGTTTCCTTCATTTAGGGTTAGGGTTAGGGTTTTTTCTCACGATTTCAAATTGTGCTTCGTCTTGCTCATTTTTCATTTGCTCTCTCTTGCCAAGCATGAGCTATTCTCATGTCAAAGCTCTCCTTGAGCTCTCATGCCATATGAGTTCTCCTTAAGTTGTTCTCAAGGCTTGAAATATGAATCTTTGAATATCAACATTGCAAATAAAGAATTTTTTTTAATAAAAAACATGAGACTTGTTTTTTTTAACTCTACCCATTTTTAAAAAAAAGAGGTGTGTGAAAATATCAATATAGAGATTAGAATAAAATAACAAAATCACAAACAAATCACTTATGCAAGCTAAACAATGTAAATGATTAGTGCAAATGAAACCAACTTTGGACACCTTTGGATTTGTTTTGGATTCATTATATTCACATGGTTCAAATTTTTTGAGAAGAGACCATCATCTTCCTCCCTTCAATATATTTTGAATCTTTTTATGAAAACTATTGAAATGGTTTTTTTTTTTTAAATCTCAAATTATGACTATTACAACTTTGCAAAACCCTATTTTTTCATATTAATTTCCATTAAGGAGTTTTTAACTACAAAATTGTAGCATATTTTCGATTTCATGTCACATGTTTCCTTTGAAGGTCATTTAATTTTTGTTTATCAGGTGTTTTGGGTTCAAAAGTCAAATTGCAAGTTTGATTTCAAAATTAGTTTTTTTTGGCCATAATTTGTAATTTACAATTCTGAACAAAAAATGCAAGTTCATTTTCAATATCAATGTTGTGAAAGCTTTTTAATGATACATAGAATTCTTGATTTGAACAAGTTTTACCCCTTTTATTTTTGTCATAAAAATTCAGGATACTTCAAAACTTTTATCTCCCAAAGCAAGAATTCATCTTGAAAGTCTCCAAAATGTTTCCTTTTCATTTTCCCAACAGTGTTTACGGCTTTTTCTTACTTTAATTTGTTCTCAACCTATTTCCTTTGCCTTTGTCTTCATCATGAGCCCAAGGTTAAGGTCACAACATTTTCTCCCATTAAAATAAGAAATTAATGCCTCCATTAAAACTTACAAAGTTTATAAGTCACCATGCTTTGAACAAGTTCCTTTCTAAACTCAAATCCTTTTGAATCATCAAATTCATTCTATTTTATTTTTGTATGGCCATCACTTATCAATTTTTTGTGATTAGATCTTGTCTTGAGTCAACTTAAATGTCCCCAAGTTTCCACATTATTTTTGACAAGTCCAAGGGGTCTTGAAAGAAAACCTTCTATTTCAATTTCAAAACAAAAATTTATAGTGTTTGATCTATTGAGGCTTAATTTGGAAGGCAACCATCCAAGCCCTTCTCAAATGTATTTTTAAATCAAATCTAGTAATATTTGTTTAATCTGCTTGTCATAATTTTTTTCCCCACTTTGTGCCTTGATCACAACAATCAAGTTTTTTTTAAAGATATGTTTATCAATGCATGAAAAACAACATTAAAATTTCATTAAGTTGTAATCCCAATATACATTATTATAGCATACAAATGAAAATAGAAGTGTTTTGTGTTGATGTTAAGAAACATCAATGTATTTTTTTTGTTTTTTGTTTTTTTTTTATTCATTTTGAAAGTTAGATTTGGTGCAAAATGTTTTCTCTACTAAGCTATATTAATTTCCTCTTGCATTAGAAAAAAGGTGATGTCTTCATGATGTCTTAACTTTCTTTGCCAATTGGTTGTGAAATGCCTTGATGGCTTGTTGGGCATGTTCCATGTCTAACTCCTTTTGCTAAGATGACTTGATCACATGATAGCCCTTCCATTTAACCAAGTGCTCATACTCTCACCTTCATAATTGCCTTGACTTCAACATAGCTTCCACCTCAAACTTGGGCTCATTATCAACAAATTTTAGTGAGTGTCACATGTCATTTCCTTGTGTTGGTCTTTAAAGGTTTCAAACAATTGGCTTTAACATGGAGGCATGAAAGATTAGAGGAACTTTTAGATTTTTTTGCAATCCCAACTTATATATTTTTAGGTGTTCATTTTTTAGTACCTTGAAAGGTGCTTAGGACCCATGAACTTGTGATTGACATCTTTTTAAAGTTGGAAATTATTAATGTTCAATCAAACTTCATCTCCATCCTAAAATTTCATTTCATGACAAAACTTGTTAACATAATCTTTGTGTCTTTTATGGGCCTTTAAAAGGTTGCAATTGATGCATACTTGAAATAATATATGTAATACATGAATTCAAATTCATTTTCTCCTTCTAAAACTTTTGTTCAATTTTGTGCCTCTTTATGTAACATTCCATAGAGTTGAGTTTTAGAGTTTCATAGCTTTCTTTCCATTCTTATTAGTGTTTTCTTGAATCTTTTCCACTTATTTTTTGAAGTTCTTACCATCATAGCCTTAAGCTTTGAAAAAAATCCAATACATTTTCAATGTTCATCTTTCTTTTTTAGTTTAATTTGCTTTTGAGTTGTGAAAGTTTTTTCCCTTAAGCTTCAAGATGTAGTTTTCAAGTCTAACTTTTGACCATGTACAAATGTATGCAATCAAATTTTCTTGTTGTCATGGGGGTGTTGAATGTCAACATAGATGCACATAAAGATTAACGCAAATATGCTATGAACATTTTTTTAGCTAACCATTGAAAGTGGATGGGATTCAAATGCTTTTGTTGAATGCAACTTGTTTAACATGTTTATAAAATGTGGCAAATTGATTACTCATTTTTCAGTCAAAAAGTTCTAGTAAAATGAACAAATACAACATTATTGTCATTGTTTTTAGGTTTGATTTTCAAGGTCAAATGCACTCTCTACCTCCATTATGTGTACATGAACAAGAATGAGGGAAAGAACTATGAGACAAAAAAAAGGCAAAAATTTCAACCTCTAATTACAATACTTATACATAAATATTGTAAATATACATGTACATACACACACACATAATGTAATATATATATATATATATATATATATATATATGTTATTATATTAACACATATATAACATTATGCAAATATATAATGAATATTATAATTTAGTGCACATTATTACATTATATGTACATTATATTTAACATGCATACATTTAATAGTTGTATAAATATAATAATAATGAAATATATAAATTATTCACAAATTATTGGATTTTATTTAAATTTTGAATAAAAAATTGACGTTTGTGAATTACCTTAATGATTTTTTTCATTAGATGTAGGCATAAATGACTTAAATTTCACCCAAGGTGAAATGGCACAATGGTATGGTAACATCAATCATTCTTGGGTAAAATTGTGTAGTGAAATGGTAATGTGTGTATCACAATTTAAACAATTATAAAATGCATGCAAGATTTATTGGACATGATGATGAAGAATGGTGTCATTGCACAATAATACCTACAAAATTATTAAGAGTATAATTATAGTTTTATTTAATTTACAAAATATAATATTGCCAAATCCTTAATTGTTAAAAAATTTCAAAATATACTTCAAATTAATAATTACAATCATAATATAATAATTTATTAGTCCATTTCTAATCACAAATAGTTGCAATCTAATATCAATGATGTTTTCAAAACTTATAGCCTAATTGTTTCATAATTCTAACATTCATTCATAATGTTGATGAACAATGATTTACATAAATGCCATGACAAAATGGGTTCATTCTTTTCACTAACTTGAATGGCACTTGACCCACGTAAGCACCATGTTGGCATTGACCCAAACTTTCTTATTAACATATTCGGATGTTTTCACCCATATGTTCAAAATGGCAAACACGATCAAAATGTACAATATAAAAATGCATTCCATCACCATTGATAAACAACAAAAAATTGATTTATAATTATATGCATTTACATTCAAAGTTGGAAAATACATTGTAAAAATGTTTTTCCATGTTGAAATATAATTTGACTATAGATTTATAATTTCCAAACTACTTATGGCAAAGGTTTTCCTTTTCCTATACAAAAAAGTCATCAAACAAATGATGAACTAGAACAATCAAACATTGTTATCTAAGACATTCAGATTGTGTTTCCATTTTGTGAAATGCATTCCTTCATTTTGTTGAATGAAACAAGTCTTTTTCATTCCACATTGTTTGCTTTTGAAATTTGTAATATTTTGATACTCAATGTCACATGTGAAATGAGGTCAATAACATATAAATAACTTAGTAGTTCAAAGATATATTGATGTCTATACTTTCAACCTAAAAGAATAAAACTAATAACTATATATATCACACCACTAAATTTGTTATAGTAAGCAAAGATACATAAATTTTTATAACTAATTTATCATTAAATTGCAACATATGTCACAACACATTACAACTTTGTATAAATTAAAACTATAATTCACACTTGCATGCAATGGTGATTTTAAAAACAAAATGCATGACATAATTAGAGAATTGAGGTTAAACATCACCATATTTGGTCACTTGCTTCATTTAATTATTTTGACATTTGTTTTGCATGTTTTGGTTTAGCTTCCTATAGACAAACAACACATTTAATGATATAGTTATTACCAACCTAACAATATTGTACAACAACACATGCATTCTCTTCTAAGATTATATTTTTCAAACACAACTACAATTTTGTTTTTGAAAAAACCTTGCCTTCCATGTACAATTTTGATTTTGATGGATTCAAACATTATCAACAAAGCCCTATAGCAAAAAAAAATTAAAGTTGTCATAAATGCACGAAATAATACATGAGTTTAAACAAATTAATTTTACTTCAACTCCACCTTTCACCCCAAAATCCAAATGCTCAAACACATAAACAAAGATCACAAAATGTTTTTCATCACCAATTTTCTCACTATTTCTAAATCCCTTATCATTATAATTAACGTCTTACAACCTATCAATTTCTAAACAAAAATGAATTTTGTCCTCAAACCATTTTCTTTGATACAAAAAAATATTCATGGACGTTCAAGCCTCAACGTTTTCTAATTGAACAATAAAACTTACAACAACCTCTATTCTTTAATTCTAAATTGAAAGCAAACATAAAGGCATGAAGGTCATTGGTACAAAAGGAAAAATCTACTAACTTACTACCATGTCTCACTTACGTTTATGTATATCCTACCCAAATTTCAAATTTTAAGTTGAAATTTAATTGTATATTAATTCTTGACTTAGAAATAACTATATAGTTGAAAAGAAATTGCAAAGGAGTTGCTTGTAATGACTTCATGGGTGACATGGCAATGGGCATGCCAATTTGGATTTGTCAGGATCGTTATGTGCCAACAAGGCATGACCATGCAATTTAAGGTCATCCACATATTACAACATAATTACATATAACATTCTTGTGCAACTTGTAATAAAGTCAAAATACATTAAACAAAATTGTATATACAATAAAGTTATTTGTAAAGTACCCCAAACAAGGGATGGAATTGGTCATTAGGGGTCCAAAACATGTGAAAATGGTAGTTGAACATTAAATTGCCCAATTAATTTGCATTGGGTTTCATAATCAAGTTCAAATTGTTTTTTGCACCTTCACAAGTGCTAAAAGGAGTTTGGTTTTGGATGTAGTTCCCAATGTAAATCTTGAATTAAAAAGCCAATAGATGGCTATCAACAAAGTTGCATTAAAGGAAAATCATAATAAAATTCAACAATCTCATGTTGATTTTTGTTGTTTGATATGGACTTTATAACTAATGGAAAAGAGGGGGTGACAAAATGAAAATAATACCAAAAAAGGACTAGAATGGTTATGATTTTAAGGATAACTCTAATGTGTATTCTAATTGTGAGAAAGCATTGCACACCATTACTATGCAACAATTAATAGAACTTCTTAAATTTCTAACATAACATTGTATTTTTGTGGCAAAGATGCAACTTAGTCACACAATTATTACAAATGACACTCAATTGCACAATAATAAGGTTTCTTTGGACATGATTTCTCACAATGTATGTTGATGTTTGCAAAGTGAAAACACAATTATATTTGCATATTTTAATTAATGTCCTAACATAACTAAATTGGTTGAAGTTTTTTCAAAAATGAGCATGTGGATCCAACCATGCTGGGGGCAAGTTTGAGTATATTAAGGAGGATGTTCATGTGAAAAGGCTATTTGCAAATGGTGTTGTGTGTTTAACATTTTTTTTGGAAAAAATATCTCATGGCCCTCAATTAGAGTATGCCACAACATGTGAAATTGTTTTTCATGAGTTCACAATTGATTAGAGTTTATTGGATTATGGAGTTTTCGATGTATTGGATTGTGCTCTCGAACATTGTAAGGATGTGACACAACAATATATCAAAAAATTCATGAATTTTTTGGATTATTTATTTCCAAATCTTCTAATTTTTAACTCAACAAAATTATTCAGCCCTTAACATTATTTAAAGGATGTGATTCAAAATAAGAAGTGTGCTTAACAATGGCTGGATGAATGTTTAGACCATTTTGCATCAACAAATGTGGTAGCCACCAACTTTACAATTATCAATGTAACTTCATGTTGGAAAATTGTACACCAATTTGTTGACATTTTGTTGTTGTGAAATTTTCTTATGATTGAAGCATGGTAAATATTTTGTAGCCATTTTGGATGGTGTGAAAGGGATGGTGTTTTTACATTTCATGGGATTATGGGAAACAATCTTATATATTCCTTTGAATCAAATATAATGTGAAAGGGTTTTAGTACATAGAATTTTATCAAGAATATCAAGAGATCATTTTTGAGATTGGATACACTTGATGTTTTGATCTATGTATTGCTTGTTGGGCCTGCACCAACATTGTTAGATTGGGAGAAAATATTCATTGCATGGAAAGATGTGAAAAACATGAAGGTCCTTGAAAATATGTATTTGTTTTAATAAGCATTTTATATATTTAAAAAATTGTAGTGTTTGGAAAACATGTTGGCTTTTAAGAATCCATTATGTTTTATTTTAGATTTTCATTGTTTAATTTCTCACACTTCATTTTTTTCTAGGTCTCCCATGAATCAAATTGATCATTACTAGCATGAAGCAAATTTTACTTGTTGTAGAAGCATAAAAACTTATAAAATTGAGTTGACCAATTTTTTTTAATATGCAACTTTTTTGTAAATGGCTAATTAATTTTCCATTTGGACCTAAACCCTGGACAATAAACAAAGCTTTTCAACGTTGATTGTGTGGCTAATGGAGAAGTTCAAAAATTTGTATTTGTTGCTCATTGGCAAGATAACTAATTGAACACTTTGCCCATTTGAAATTTGTGTGTTTTTTAGTTATATTCAAATAGAAATGGCTTGGAATCTCCATAACTTTTCATGAACTGTAAAAAAAAATTTGGAGTCCAATAAAGGTCACACTTATTTGTTTTTGAGAATGGCCAATTTTAAAACGATCTTTCAAATTTTGTGAAGGGCAATTTTGACATGGGTAGTCTTTCAATCTAAGAGGCAATTATTGGAGTAATCTTTCACATATGAAAACCACATGGGCCTTTCAATTTGAAGGCTTGGTATGTGATTAGCAATGGAGGCTAATTATCCATTTATAGCAAAAATCCTAAGAGAATTTAAAAATTTCCAAGTTTTGAGTTTCATGATTTGCAATTCATAACTTTTTTATATGAGCTCTAATTGAGGAGTTTTGAATTAGAAATTTATGGTCTTAAACACGATTTTTTCAACCTTATGCTTCATTCTTCCATCAAAGGTTGTTTAACCCATGTTTCCTAGGTTTTAATGGTCTAAAGTCAAATTATTTCTTTAACTTTTGGCCTTTCTTTTGGTCATAACTCTTAGATCAAAACTCTAAGTCAAATGCATGAATGAGTGGACAAAAAATCGCACGTCATAACATCTTCATAAGTCCATTTACTTTGTATTTAAAAATAAAAATAAATGACTAAATAGTTAAGTAATAACAATCCATCAATTCTATAAAGCAAATTCTCATGCTAAAGAGTCCCAACTAGATAATATTATTTTGTACATCCGTGCATAGATTCAAGATAAAAACCACATTTTCAAAATTATATGGACTATATGATTTTTATTTTCAATTTTAGATTCCTCACGATTTTTTGCAAAGGATATTGAATCCCTAATAAAAATTTCACAATGATATCCACACAAAAATGTGCATATATATACAAATCCATAGTTACAATAACATTCCATGTGTTACAACTTCAAAAGTTCACTCACTTAACTTAAGGTCATCAATCACATATATGTGTTCATATTTAAGTTGATAACTTAAAACCAAAATCCATTGGATACAAAATTAATTTTTGTACAAGAAAAATGGTTTTGAACAAAATCAATTTGAAATAAATTATAATGTGATTATAATATTAGTCTCTTCATTCATGTAGTCACCTTTCAAATGGAGAATGCAAGCTAACTTTTAATATAATGTTTCAAGAACTTCTAATAGTATGCTAGAAACCCAATTTGGATCACATTTACCACATACACATTTGTCATAGGGGTTCAAAACTTTTGTGCAATAATATAATTACCAAATTATTCTTCACTTGGGAGTGCTTAGGATCACTCTTTGCAGCTTTCACACTTGTGAAAATGCGTTTGAGTCTTGGGACACTCTCTTGGCCCATATCCTCTCTTGCAAACCAACCTTGGTTGTGAGCCCAAAATTAATGTCACAACAACAAAATTATACCTTCTCCAAAAACCTAGGTTTTTTATGAAGTTGTGGTGAAAGTTTTCTCACAAATTGTCACAAATTGTGTTTTGAACCAAAATCATGGACATTGGTTGCTAATTGCATATGCCTTGTAATTTATCATATCAACTTGTCAAATTTTTTTTGAAGAAATAACTATTTTGACTATTCCTGATAAGCTTGTTAAAAATTAGTTTTTAAATTATGAGTTGAAGGAGTTCATGGTATGCATTTGACAATAAAAGGGGTGATAACATGTTGGTTTTGATGCTTGATTCGAGATTTAAAAACATGCGGTTAGTCACCATGCATATAGGTAATAAAAATGTTATTATTATGATTGTTAAATATAATAAATATTTGTTGTTGCATTTGCCAATGAAAGGTAAACAAGTTGTTGATGTTTGACAATAGTGAAAAAGTTGAAAATTTTAAATCACAAGTTCATTTTAAAGATTTATTTTATAGCACAATGACAACTGCAAACACTTATAAAGATCTCATGTCAAGAGAACTTGCTATCTTTTGTTGGCATTTTGTTGATGCATAAATTTGCAAGGATTCTCCTTGTTTTGGTGGTGCAGAGAACACAACTTTTTTATCATTGTTAAACTAATTCAAGATATTATTGGCCTCCCAATTAGCTAAATGAAAACATAATATATATTTTCCATTGCTAAAATTTTGACGACACTAATTCATAAATGTCATCTCTAAACAAATAACATGGATAAGTTGATTCTTTCAACAAAAATTAACAATATGATCTACATATTAGCTACTGGAAACTAAATGACTTTACAATTACACGTGAGGTGAAATTGGATTTGACAATAGAATTAGAAGTTGAATTTGAAAACAAAATCAAGTGTGAAAATTTCTTAAACCTATATGTGATTCCTTTTAATCTTTATTTTATTTGCAAGTGGTTGATGATTGATAAATGTGTTTATGCTCCATGCTAGGTTGAAAATGATGAATTGAAGTATCTATTAGGTTTAGAATTTTGAGTTAATCCTTCATCTTAATTGTTAAAAATTTCAACATGTGAAATGGAAAAGTTTGTCTATTGTGTGCATTATGTCATTTGCATGTTTGTGTTTGACTTTTGTGTATTTTGGTGTCTTGCTTGGGATCTATGGTGTTTTTTTTTCTATCTCTTGTGGGTGCTTATGTTTATTGTGTCTTATGTGTGGTTTCTTCTATCTTATGTCTTGTACGACTTATGTGTGATGTGTCTTTGTGTCTTATGTCATGTGTGTATGTTGTTGTCCTTTATGATTTATATGTCATATTTATTATGTCTTGTGTATTTGATGTGTGTCTTATGTCTTCAATCTTGATTCTATTAATAGTTTTCAAGATGTGAATCAAAGGTTGGATCAAAGATGAAACAAAGAAAAAGTTTCCTAAAACCCAAAACCATCGAACATGATAAAAAACTTTCATTTTGATTAACCATTTGGCTTAGGCTTTAAATTCAAAGTACTATTTATAGTGTAGATGTCAAATTTATACACAAAAGTTCATGGAAGTTCCCTTATATTTTGAAATTCCATCATAATTGGTATCACCTCTTTGAGATTGTTTGTTCTTTGTAAATATGTGTTCTACAATCTTTGCCTTCAAATTTCAAAACTTGTGAATGTACTTTGCCTCCAAAATGCAAGGAACTAGGCTTTATAATTTGTGAAAGACTGAAGACCTAATTTTCAAAGAGGATTTGTCAAATAATTTGAGTACACATGTCTAGGTTTGGTTAAAGAACCAAGCTATGTACCCAATTAAATCATGTAACCAAAACCCCACCCCCTCTTCATACCCACTTGTTCCTAAGTTTTTAAAACTTGAACAGATGCAATTTTTAAAACAAAAAAAAATTCAAACACTTGGACTCAAAGCTAGGGTTTTGTTTTTGGAGCAAATTTTTTCTTTTTTCGACAAAAAAATCTAGGAAATTTTGGAAAAATATGGTTTTTTAGTGTAATTTTGACTAATTTTGCAAATTTTGGGGCAAAATTCACTAAAAATTTCAACATCTCAAATATGAAAAAAAAAAAAAAAAAGATTGCTCAAAGCGATTCGTTCAATTATTTTCTAAAAAAAAATCGGGTCTCACATTATTAGGAAATTAAATACTTGCCCCACATTGAAAAAAACTACAATTTCCATTGAGGAGAGCCAACAAGCCTATTCCCTCAAGCTTTCAATGCATCAATTCAGAAGACATGTGAAGTAGCCTAGTAGTGATGGCCTAATAGTGAACCAGCAGCACCCACAAGCCAGCGGGAAGGATGGATGATAAGTGGTCAGAAAAACAGTTTTCCGTTGGATTTCAGCTCCCTAGTTAACCATGGTGGTTAGGTTAGGTCAGTTGCTTTAATTGTTTGCACTAAACCCACTTACTAACAACCCACATGCAGGTTGTTAGTAGTAGGTAGGTAATGGAAACAGCCCTTACCTACCTATGTATTAACCATATACCTACCTAGTACTAGTTACCTACTTTCCTACCTATCTATCTATATATGAGACCTATGGTACCTAGTAATTACCCTATTTTCCTACCTATCTACCTACAATTGGTTACCAAGGTGAAACCACCTATTAACTCAGTTGAGGTTCATCCACAACTGAGTAATAGTGGGCATCCAGTGGATGGTGCATTGGTGGGTGCTGGTTCAATGGTGGTCAGCTAGTGCTCCCTATGGAATGCATAAGGAATGGGCCGTTCCTATAATAAGGACCCACTCGAGGGACCCTTATTTCAAGAGGGCCACTTATTTGAGGACTGTCCTGCTCTAAGGGCTTGAAACTGACATAAAATAAGGGATCATTCTCCTTTTTCCTATGATAGGTTTTGTTTGGGCATGGCCACCCAAAAAAATAACAAAAACATGAAATGCCTGTCGGAGCGGGCATTTTGAAAATTTTGAAACCCTCCATTTCTTTGGGTTTCATGAAAGAATGGGCAAAGAACCGTCGGTTCCCAGAGGGTGTTTTAAAATTTTTTAATTTGTTTTTTTACCAGTTCCTGATTTTGGAGAACTTGCAGTCAAGGGTTCATATGCCTGATCATTACCTGCCCGTCTTTTCTTTTTAAATTTATTTATAAAATTAAAAATTAAAAAAAAAAAAAAAAAACTAGGGGGGACAGAAAAAAAATGGTGTTCACCAGGCTTGGGTGAACCGGCACCTACACTGGTACCATGGTTAAACTTAAAACCTTCAAATCTTTTTGGGTTGCCTCTAACCATGGTTAAAATCTCATCCTCCGACTCAACCAGGGTCTTTGAGTCCAGATTTAACATTTCCCAGTGAAATATAGCATTTCAAGAGAATCCAAAATATAGCATTTCAAGAAAATTCCTTATAGGTTTGAACCAATTTTTTTAAAAACCATTTATTTATTTCTTTTTTCAGTTTTACAATTTTGAATCAGTTGCCAACATCCCAAGAAAGATCTGGCATTAATTAGCAATTTTTAAAAAAATAAATAGATTGTTGATATTTGATGAAAATATGCTTCAAAGCAAAAATAAAAACAAAAACGTCACATAATGATGAAATGATGAAACCTTGCCAAATAAAATAAAATAAGAATCACCCAACTAGAAAAAGAGAGGACCATCATCCAACAAAAAAATCCACACCCACAAGTGCAAACACATAAATGAGAGTCACTAAAGAGCAACCTAGGTTCTAAACCCCTCACACGAGAGTCACTAAAGAGCGACCTAGGTTCTAAACCCCTCACATGAGAGTCACTAAAGAGCGACCTCGATTCTAAACCCCTCATGAGTGGCGTGAAGTAGGGAGAAAAACAACCTTTCAAAACATCTCTAAATATCGCGATTATTTTCTTTAAAGAAGGTTACCTTGGGATTAAAAAAATTTGAATCCTAATTTATACATATAAAAGAAGTCATTCTAGCCTCCTTGGAGTAGAAGTAGGAGCCTTTTTTGTTGAAAAGATGTGCCTTTTTTTGTGTGATTTTTGGATTTTATTTTTTTACCCCATTAATAAATTATATACCCCATTCCAACCCTAACACTTTGCTTAAAACACCAAAACTTGATGATAGACAATTCATGTGTGACCAAGAGAGTTGCTTGCTTCTCACCACAAGTAAGTAATCCACACTTAAGGAAGTGGGTTTCATGCATATTTTTGCAATGATGTTTATCTTTGGGTGGCCACCAAACCCTAGACTTTGGTTTAGATTCAGGCAAAGTTCATGGGTTGATTGGGTGTGTGCATTGAACAAAGGTTGCATTTGGCATTTTGCACACACATGGATACAAGATGCCCTTCAATACATTTAGGAAATTTCTCCAAGTGCTTTACAATGCTGAAAAACTACCTATCCTTTTTGTTTGCATCAAGAGCTATAGATCATAGACCTCAAACTCTTGAATGAAAATCATCGTCTCAATGCCCCCCACATTCAATAGTTTGCATGATCTCCAAATCATCTTTGAGAACCCAAAATATCATTGGCCTATGTCACTTGTTAAGCAAATGAGTAAAAGTTTAGGGTTTAGGGTTTAGTGGTTTAATGGTTTAATGTCTTTTCTACACCCAAAGAGCTAATACCACCCCATTTGGACACTATCAAAAAGTTGTTGTAATGTGTACTAGTAGTGAAGGTGCTAGTTCACCCTACCTTCTTCCTCAAACAAGTCAATAAATGTACTTCCAATGTGGTTGCCTAACAAGGCCAAAAAAGGAAATCATCCCAAGTGGAATAAGTCGTAGCCAAAGCAACACACAATTTGTGTTGCATCACTTGTGTGCAAACTTGTGATATTCATTCAAAGACCAACATTGTTAATCTTCTTGAAACATCTCAAAACACCATCCTTTCGAAATATTGGTTAGGTTACCATGGTGGAAAGAGTCAAAGGTCTTTGAATGTTAGCACAAACAAAAGGTGTTCATTTTGTGTGTTTATGTGTACCATCAAATAGTGGGCCCATTGATCAAGGTTTTCTCTTTTGTGTTTTTATCAAAGGAAAACACTCATTTTCAATGTACGAGATGAAAAGCACCTCCACATTTCATCTTGAAGGGTTGAAATTTTCTTGCCCTTGGCAACGAAGGGTTGTTGGTTTTTCCCTTAGCCCCTCTTGAACAACTTTTCTATGAAAAAAAATCATCTTCAACTAAAATAACATGGAGAGGAAATTGAAAAAAATGCAAAAGAAATTTTCTTCTTTATTTCAATTTCCCCAAAAATAACATAATTCAATCAAAATGAATTGGAATCAATATCTAAACAAATAGCTTTAAAATGAAATTGGGGGCATATCAAAAGTTTCTCAATTTGCTATTCATCCATATTTCAAACAAGTTGCATCTTATAAATATTTTTTCCCATCAAAATAATATCAATATTCATTAATATGGAATGTGTCATTAACCCAAGTGCAAACTCATTGCCTAACTAATTTCTCATTCAGAATTAGTTTTTGTAATTTAGTTGAATTTCCAATAACAATTATTGTTCATAAATCAACATTTCTTACACCTTAAGTCTAAAAAATATAAAATCACCTCTACAAAATCCCAATTATCAAGGGCTTTCCAAAATTACCAAGAGTGCACCCTGATTTCCTTACTATTTTGAACTATGATTTTTATGGAATTTTCAATAGAATAATTGTTCAATAGTCCATAACTCTTGCACCAAAGATTTAAACAACACAAAACTTCAATGTACCCTTACTCGTTAAAGGCTTTCCAAAGGTATCAAGAGTGTGGTTGGGGATGTTATAATTTGGGAAATTTCAATGTGATAAACAAACAAACAACCTTCTTTAACAAAATAGATATATGTATATGTATAATAATTGGGAAATTAGTAAATTTGTGAAGTTTAATATAATTTATTTCATTTACAAAGAAAAAAATGTCACATGCTTAAATTCTAACTAATGTGGATTGTGCCAATGATCACATATTGTAATATTGATTGAATTTTAAAAGGGAAAATTGTAAACTTTCGTAAACCTAAGTTTGAAATACAACTTGAGCTTTATATTGATATGCACTATTAATGATGATCAACTAATGAGAAAATGAACAAACTTGTGGAAATTAAGTTCCATTTGAATGAAAATATTCAATAACATTGCATGCGAATTGAATTGAAATTCAATTCAATTCAATTCAATTTATACTCAATTGAATTTGAACAACATTGAATTCAATTCAAATTCAACTGAAAAGAAATGTTATGCAAATTAATGCAAAATGTATTAAAAATATGTTCATCACTATAATGTTGAATAAATAACTCTTAAAAACAAAAATCCCAAAAAACACATTTCCATTTCTATTTATTTTGGAATTGGCTAAACTCCAAAGGATGACATATAGAACATAAAGTTTTTTACATAAATCCAACTTGGGCGTTGTGTTGTTTTGGGTCACTAATGAAAATTGATTGATGAAAAAAATGAATTGATTGTGTGGAAATTAACTTCCATTTGCATGAAAATATCGATTGACATTGCATGCAACAAATCCTAAATTGAATTGAATTGAATTCATATTAATTGAATTAAACTGATTTTTTTTAAAAATTAATTTAATTAGTTAGGATAGATGTGGTTTTCACCAAGATGTTGGATTTGGATCCATTTCAAAGATCTATGCAATCACAATTTAGAAAAAAATAAAATCATGAATGACCATTTTGCAATCACAATTTGAAAGTTTTTAATTTTATCCTGAACATTACTACAATTACAATTATTTGTATATAAAAAAAATCATTAGCAAGGTTCATGTAAGTTAACAATTTAACATAAATAACATGGACATGAAAATACACATGTTATGCATCTTTTCATGTCCATATATATAAGTGGGTAGGGGAAAGAGTTAGGTAGTTAAGCTCAAAATAAATAGGTATGAATCGCACAAACAAATAGATAGACGAAAAAAATTTATTGAATAGATTGAATTGAATTGAATTGAAATTCATTTGAAGAAAAATGAGATGTTAATTGTTACATAAGTTATTGGAAATTTGTTCATGACTATGGTGTTGAAAAAAAAAAAAAACTTTTAAAAAACACAAATCCCAAAAGATGCCTTTTCATTCCTTTTTACTTGGGAACCAACTAAACAAATTCCAATTTTCATACAAAAGAATGACTCATGGAACCTAAAACTACTTCACTTAAAACTAAGTTTGATGAATCATCTTTAGGATTTTCCTTAAATTTTATTTAATTTCCAATGAAAAATTTATCCAAAATTCAATATCTCCCACACCTTATGTCTAAAAGTCATGAAAATACCTCCATAAAATCCTACTATTTGAGGGATTTCCAATAATACAAAAACGAAATGTGAATTTCCTTTTGAAAATTTTGATTTTAATTTTATTGAATTTTCAATGAAAAAAATGTTTAAGTATTCAATAATTCCTACATTGTAGGTTTAAAACTTTACAAAACACCTTGGTGCACCCCTATTCATTAAGGACTTTGTAATAATGCCAAAAGAAGTAAAAGGGGGATTATGGTTTGAGAGATGTGAACATGACATAAATACTACCTTTTTTAATAGATATACTAATATGGCTTGTGTTGTTGGCCCAAATGTAAACATGATATAATTATTCCCAACATGAACACAACCTTGACAATATAGCCCAATTTTGAAAAAAAAATATCTAAATTTAAATTAATTTCTAATGACAATAATTATTCCAAATTCAACTTCTCCCCCACCTTAGGTCTAAGATTTAGAAAATAACCTCCAAGTAATCACACTAATCAAGGGTTTTCCAAAAGTACCAAAAGTTTATTCCAATGATCTTATTTTATTTTTAATTTTTTGATTTTTTCTTTAAGAAAAAATTTCAATGTTTAATAACTCTTGCATAGTATGTCCACATAATACAAGATCATTTTACTACACCCCTAGTCATTGAGGCCTTTCCAATGCTACCAAGAATGTGATGGGGGGCATTGTGGTTTGGAAGATTTCAACATAACAAGTAAATTACCTTCTTTAATAGATAGTTTGTTATTTATAAAGGCCATCCAATGAAAGTTAGTAGTCTTAATTTTTCCTTGAACCAAAAGAAACCCCAAAATTTTATTTTCTTTTTGGACTAAACATTGATATATATTTTATTTTTTTGTCATTTTAAAAAAACTGAAAATAATGATACATTTACCAAATATTCAAGATGGAAACTTGTAAAAAGCTAAAAGCGAAAATTTGTAGTTGGATTTAATAGACAAGGTTTCCTTTCTCCATCACTACTAGATACAAGAAAAAATAAAATCAAAAAGTTTTAAATATATATAAATCTTATTATTGAGACCAAGTTCCCATGCAATTTATTTAAATTTTTTCAATTTCCCCCCTCTTTAACAAGCAAACAATCCCAACTCATAACACTTTCCAATGGACCACTATTAATTGAATAAATGCACAAACACATTGCATGTTTTGTTTAACACGTTTATACCAAATTTTTCACCTTTTTATTCTTCCAACATATAATACAATTATTAAACATAATAAGGTGTTTTGTGTTTGATAGTAATGGGTTGATGGTTAATTGGACAACCAAATGCCCCCTTCCCCCTTGCCCCCTGCCTCCCTCCCCTCTCCCAACAAACAAATGAATCTCAAATCAAACACACATTTAAGGGTGGTTGTAAGTTAAGGTGATTCATTTTTTGTGTCATTATGCAATTTTTTGTAAAATGTCGTGCATTTACATGTTATTAACATGTTATAAAATTGACAATATGTCAAATTTGGCAATTCAATTTAAATTTTCAACTTGAATATATATATAACATACATGCATCAAATATATAGTAATGGACTTTTGAAATTGAAAAATGTGAATTTATTTTCTATCTATGCATTTTTATACATGTATTGTGTATGAATTTTTTAAGGATATCTTATAGGGATTAATTATATGATATATTAAAGCAATAGGAACATAGATGAATTTTTTTTATATTATAAAACCTTAATATTAAAAAAATTATTAACTTTTAAATGGATTAAAATGGGCCATATTTTCACAATGCCATATCATAATCATTTTTTGGTGGATTTCAATTTTATTTTCTTTATATATATATATATATATATATATATATATATATATATATATATATATATATATATATATATATATATATATATTTTATTTTTTTTT
>Ga0116227_10009182_pt1 | contig 18094 bp, 14 predicted proteins | sample S1TSphgellanicum_FD_89693 | JGI IMG/M metagenome (GOLD analysis project Ga0116227, IMG submission 89693) | Host-associated microbial communities from peat moss isolated from Minnesota, USA - S1T2_Fb - Sphagnum magellanicum MG | ecosystem: Host-associated > Plants > Peat moss > Unclassified... | reverse complement strand
GGGGTAAGGGGGGTTGTGGGTGGATGTAGGGGTGACTTGGCAAAAGCCCTTTAGTAAAATATAGGATTTTAAAAAAAATAATTGCCATATTTCATGCTTAGCAAGGAGTAGGATGCCATCTATGCAAGGCACGACTTGGATTTATTGACACCTACATTGCAAATTATCATTATGACATTGCCACATATCATTGTCATCGCAATCTGTTATCGTTATCTCTAGCTTACTTCCATCAGTGTTTGCTACCTTTGTAACAAGGAGAGTAATGCCATCACCATCACAGAATGAAAGCAAGGAAAATTGCCTTTATATGTCATCATTGGCTTGATGTAGATTACCATTGGCCACTCTGCACTCCTCCAACTCCTTCTATTGCTTCAAAAGAATCTATTCCATATTCTTGTAATCTTTTTGAAGTTTAATTGTTGTGCTCTACACTCAAAGTATCCTTTTTTACCTTCAAGTTCTAGTAATGGGCATTTGTTTCCTTTAGAATTGCCTACAAAGAATCCCTTTCCCTTTTAATGTTATCCAAATCCTTGTTGTGCTTTTCCATGTTATTAATATTTTGTTTGGTTGTTTGCAATTCTGCCAATACTTAACTATTTTCAATGCTCTTATCTTGCAACTTTGTTTTGAGTTTTTGCTCCTTCTCCAAAGCCCCCTACAAATTCTAAACAAATGTATCCTTCTCTTCTATAATCTGCTTATTTATGTTTTCCAAATCAAAAAATGTAAATATAATATTTATCATTTGTACAATGTATTCTGCTACTTATTGAAACATTGTGGTAGTTTTCCTATGTTCATCCAAGTCTACTTCTAGCCCTTGTACAAATCTGGTGTATGAAACCTAGGAGTCTGACCCCTAAAACTTGTACCTGAAGAACCTAAACTTTTATGTGCAATTTAAATCTCTCCAAACACATTTGTGCTTGTTGTAGAATTTGGTTTTGAAGGTAACATACCTTCATTATTCTATGGTACTACAATAAATTGTTGTACTTCTAGTGGATCCAAATCGAGGTCATGTATTTCCCTCCTTTGATGGCTATTGAGCTCGAGATTTTTTCTCTTTCTTTGGCCATTTCTGATGTTCCTACCCATCTAATTTTTGTTCCTACTTGGGAAAAATTTGTGGTTTCGGATCAAACTTAAGAGATATGGATTTCTCCTTTTGTCTTTGATGTTATTATTGTTGTTCATTTAGTAATTTTGCTACATGTTAAATATTAATACTACTTTGCAATATCCTCTTATCTTTTCTGCCTATTTTGTAGAATCTCCCTCTCCTTATCATCATCAAACTTAGACACCAAAAATGTTCTTCTGGTTGTCATAGTCTTTGGTTGTTTTTTTTTTTGTAGTGGTATTGAAATGTTTAATTCACTTTTGTGTTGAGCCAAATTTGGAAGTATGCTTTTCAAATGCTTATAAGTCCAAATAAACACATCCTTGAACTCCTTGAGTAACATTTAAAGCTCTTCAATTTTTTCCTGTTTCAATTGTGCATTAACTTTCATGTATTGTGGATTTGCCTTTGTGCCAAGATTTAACTTAACAAGATGTTATTCTTTAGTCAAAGTCCAACTTGCTATCTGAAGATTTTGTACATGTATTTTTGTTGGTGTTTCATCCACTTCAATATCATCTTGGGTGTGATGGTAATATGTTTCTGGATAAACCTTATTTTCTAATGATATCTTTAGTTTGACATAAAAGTCTTCTGGTTTTATTGTTGAAGGCATCAATTTTAATGTTCTTTGATATGATGTCCCTTGTTCTAATTCAGATTCTGTACTGATCCTAATTTCTAACACTCCAATACTCAATAATGAAATTGTTTCATCTGAAATAATGATTGTGCCAATGGAGAACAACTTTGGTTTTGTGTCAAAGATTAAATCTTCCTCTTCAAAATGCATTTTGAATATCAAGTACAATTGAACCTACTTTCAAAGCTAAGAACAATACAACTATGTCACCATTTATGTGTGAAATTTCTAACATGAACCCCATAGGTCCAAAGTTTTAAGAATGAATAATCATTGAGTTGTTTTCAAGTTTTTTCACATGAGCCTTGAATTATATTATGGTATTGAAAACACATGAATAATAACATAAAATATATCACGATAAAATATGTACCAATAAAATTATTTAAACTTTAAAACCTACACATGCTTTGACACAATATTATGTCATTGTCTACAAGTAGGATATTTTAAAAATTGACCCTTTTGGATAAAGGGTGGCTATTGGATGCCTTTTAGGCTAAATATTCAAAAACCTTATACACATGTGGATATTGCCAAAAAAATACTCACATGAACTAGTAATTAAGGCTATTGTTTACATATTGATTTGATACCAAATTGATCCATTAATTAATCAACAAATGATAGGTGGTCAAAAATGATAACTAATGTTCATTCGTGAATTTCAAAGGTGCTATGTCATTTTGTGTTAAAAAAAGTTGAAGCATTCAATTGCTTTAAAATTTTTAAAATCCAATCATATTACTTTACACATGATCAAGTAACTACCCTTTTTAAATGGACGTGGGTTCATTATTTGGGTATTTTTTATGTTTTTTTTTTTCATTTAAAATTTACCATTATCCTTTTTTTGCTTATCATGTTTTCCAAACATTTAAAAAGAATATATCATTCAAATGGTTTTTCAATTGAACTACATTCTATGAGTAAAATAATATATTCTTGGAGGTTGCATGTATAAATTTTTTTTAAAAAAATTGAATAAATAATTTTAAGAATTGAAAAAGTAATCTAAGCATGAAAACATGTTTTTTGATAATTAAAAAAAAATTGACTTAAAATTTTGTAACGAGGATTCAAGTTTCTTTGGTACAAAAAAAATTTGCATGTATTTAGTTTTTTTCATTACAAAATTTCACATTTTTAAAATGAAAATATCCATTTAAAAGACATTTGAATGGGATCCATTTCACTTTTCCTATGTGCATAATTCAATATTTCGAATGTCTTATTCTAACAAGATTTGAAATTGAGTAAAATCTTTGTTCCCCTTTGATTCCCCCCAAACATCTTTTCCTTCTTTTTTTTTTCATTGTTTCCATATGGTTCCCAATAGTTCATCATTACTTATGGCACATTTTTAAATTGTGCCTTTTCATGTCCGTGTAGATACATAAGGGAAAAAAGGTTAAATATATATGCATGAAAAAGATAGTTTATTACAAATCATATGTTATTATCAATAATACGGACATGAAAAAAAATGTTAAATTGCCTTTTCATGTCCATGTAAATGGGTAAGGTAAAGTAGTGAAATAATTAAGCTTGGAAGAGATAGGGTCAAATGACACATATCATTATGTCAAAATCTGACTTTCATGATTACAAAAATACAATTGGAATCAAATCAAACATGTTGTTTATGTCATTTTTGTTGTCACTTATTTCAAAATGGCAAACACGACAAGTTCTATTTGATTGTTTAGTCATATTTTTGTAGTCATGAAAATCATGTTTTGGTGTAGTGATATAGATAAACAAACAACATTTATTATTATTAGTTTGATGATCCTTTTGGTTTATTTTGAAATTTGAAACCATGTCAATTAAGTTGGACGATTGATCCAAAAATTTAAAAAATTCACAACAAAAATATAATTGCATCATGTATGGATGTTTTATCAACATGATATTTATCAAGATAAACATTTTTCCTTGGAGGTCATTAATTATATTGTATTCACTAACATAATGCCTTTGGTATCAAGGGCAATGTTCCAAATTGAGCCAAATCTTTACCTTCCTTTTTTCCATTTTTCTTTTATGTTCCCTTATGGTTTTCAATAGTTTATCATTATTTATGTCAAATTTCAAATTTATAATTTATCATGTCTATATAGATAGGTAGGGGAAAAGGGTTAAGTAGGTAAGCTTGAAATATATAATATGTTAGACTATTTTAATTCTAGTAATGAGAATTTTTGAGGAATTGGTACATGGGTGGTTTTCTATAATTTTTTAGAGGCTCCTTATTTTTAGAATTCCAAAATTTGGAATCTATGGCATATGGTATAATTGTCCCTTTACAATTCCAAAGACCATTCCATATATAATTGCTTCATTTCCAAAGTTTGACTGCCTTTAAAAAAAAAAAACCACCTCGTTTTCTACTTACTTTTTAATAACTATTTCCTTTCTTTCTTAATAACTATTTCATTCCTTTTTTCTACCCACCAACATGAATATGAAAAAACAAATTAACACGTGTCTTTCATGTCCATGGAATTTTATATTAAATTAAATTAAAATTTACATTTACATAACTAATGATGAATTATTGAAAATCATATGAAAACATAAAGGAAAAAAAGTGAGTTGATCATCATTGGTAATATGTAGCAATCAGGCGGATATAAAAAACATGGATATGAATAGGAACATTAACATGTGTGTTTTCATATCCATGTAGGCGGGTTTGGAATGGAGAGGTTCAAATGTCACAAAGACATACATCATCATTCTTTAATGATATAGATGATTACTAATGTGGCCTGTGCCATTGGCCCAAGTGTGAACTTGTTATAATGTAAGGTTAAAAAAATTATTTGAAATTTCAGTGTCAAAAATCACTAAAAATTCCATATTTCCCACATCCTAAGTCCAAAGCTCACACCATAAATTCCATTAAATTTGAATCATGATAAGCTTTCGAACACCACCAAAGGGACATCACAATTCCTTCTACTTGAATTGAATGGTAGACATTCAAGTGTTATCACGCGTTCAACTGATGTTTCCTTCCAAAACCTGATTTTTTGGAATTTATTTGAATTTTCAGTAGTAAAAATCATTTCAAAACCAATATTTTCCACAATTGGAATCCAAATCTTACCAAATAAATCCCATTAAATCCTGCTCATCAAGATCTTTTCAACAACATCAAAGGCACATTCCAATTCCTCAAAAAATTTCAGCTACAATTTAATTTAGTTTATAGTGAAAAAATCATTCAATAATCAAGAACTTTTGCGATGCAAGTCCAAATGTCATGGAACCAAGCCCATGTACCCCTCCTCATCAAGAGCTTTCTAAAGACACCAAGAACACATTCTGAAGCATCCAATTCAGTGGATCTCATAACTAAAACAAAACAAAACAAACTACCTTCCTTCATAGATAGATGGTTGAAAACTCACTAGAGACCGACAATACCTGTACAAGTGTGTTAAATTTGATCAAAAGACGTATTCAAGTGATTGAAAGTAATGTGTGTTAATAGTTATTCATTCCTACTAAATGTTAATATTTCCATTTAATTGTGGCCATGTAAAGCTTTCCCCATTTATCGATATGTTTTGATGTGTTATTACATTAGAATTTAGCAAGGTTTATCCATAACCATGGTTATCAAATAATCAAATTGGTGGGTTCTTAAATATAACCGTGGTTCTCAAAGAACCAAATCAGTGGCTCCTTGTATATAACCTTGGTTCTTGAAGCATTTTGATAAAGTTAAATCACCACCCAGAAATTTGCCGGTCCTTTGCCGGTTCTTTCATGAAACCCGGTGGTTTTTAGGGTTTTGAAATAACTGGATCCAGCTATTCTCCAATTCTGATTTCTTTTTATGGAACCGGCAGTTCTCTGGTTTGAGAAGGTTCAGAATAGGAACCGGTGGTTATTAACAAACTCAAATACCCGCCCAAAGCTGATGATTTTGGTTCAAAACATATATATAACTTTTGAATTCTAGGGTTAGGGTTTGGGTTTTTCTCTCGAGGGAGCCAGGGAGGGAGCAAGGGACCGCGAGAGAGAGACAGAGAGCGAGCGCGTGTGTGGGTGTATGCGTTGTGAGGAGTGGAGTGAACGAACGCGACCGGCATTATGTTGATCCAGCATCTGCCTCTGCTTTCCAGCAAGAGGATTGTGCTGGCATCTGCTTCTCCGCGGCGATCTGAGCTTCTAGGCGGATTGGTATGTCTTACGCTTCTTCTGTTTCCTTTTTCTTCCCTTTTTTCGCTCGCTTCTGTCGTAGTTCCGTGTTAGTTTCTTGCGCTTGCTTTGCATTTTCTTGTTCTTTTTGTCCTTGATTGCTGATATAGTGTGTTCTTCAGATCGACCCTAAACCCTAAACCCTTTCTTTCTTGAAAGTAGGTACCTATGCGGTGGTGGTGTCGTGATTGTTGTACGTTGCGGGCGTGAATTGCAGGGGTTGAAGGTTGAAATCATTCCATCTACTTTTGCTGAGAATTTGGAGAAATCCGCCTTCGCAGGAGCTGGAGGTAGTTCATTGAGACTTCAGTCTGTTGCCTTAGATCATGGAACTGCGAGAAAGAAAAGAGAGGGAATGGGGATGTGGGACACCCAGGACACTGACGTTTAGCATTCCGGGGGCGGGGGGGTTTGTGTTTTGTGATGTCGGGGACTTCAGAGTATGCTGTGGCGACTGCCACTCAGAAGGCCATTGAGGTCTTCCGAAGAACTTGCGAGGTATGATCAAACCCTAAAACCCTCTTGTCCTTCTAGATTCAACTCTCTAAGAGTTTCTTTGTGTGAAGACCATCACCAGGTTTGAATCTAAGTTCTTTCTGTTGCATTGTAGACAGTGCTTCTTCACAAAAGGCTGCCAGAAGGTACATGAAGAGTGGAGTGCTTCTCTCTAAGTGGTCTGAGTGACAGGGCCTCTTTTGGTTGGCAAAGCTTTACCTTGTCTGATGTTGTTGGGATGAGCAGGGTGGCAAACTGGCAGACTTGATCGTTGCTGCAGACACAGTGGTTGAAATTAATGTGAGTCTCTGTTGAATCATCCCTTTGGCAATCGGGTGTGAGTTTCAGAAGGAAGTATCTTTGCCATTCTTATTGAATCTGTATGGTGAAGAGAGTGGCCTTTGTGGGTGCTTTAGTGCAGACACAAATACTGGAGAAACCACTAGACAAGGAGGATGCTATGCGCATGCTGACAAGCTTGAGTGGTAAGGCTGCATATCACTTAATCTTGTCTTTTCAGGATTGCCTACTTATGCCACTGGTAGTGATGTGGACAACTGGAATGTCACTATGGGTGATTCAAGGTTCAAGATTACAGAGAAGTGAGAGTCACAAATGCCATGTTCTAGCACCACTGTGATGAAATTTAGGTCAGGGTAGAAGCTCTCTTAAAATTCAGTTATTTCCAGCTGAGCTTTTCGTCTATGTTTGAGGGTTGAGTCACAACATGCTGTCTTCTAGCACCAAGTTTATGGAAAATTGAGTAATTGTAGGCCAGGCTGCAATCTCTTAGAATATCTCTATTCTTCATTATTTGGAGCTGAGTGATGCTCTGCTCTTTACGATTCTAGTGCAACACAAAGCATTTTGATGACTTTGGCAGGGTGCAAGCACAAAGTTTACTCAGGAGTTGCCCTTGTAGTGCCATCCTTTTCTGGTAAAGAGTAAACTCACAACCTACTTGTATATTGATTTGGCAACCTTATTGGCACTTGTATTTCACAGTATGATTTCTTCTTGTTTGCTGTTGTGTTTTGTCATTGACTTGAGTGCAAGTTACTGGGTAGCCCATGTCTCAAGCCAAGTTGCTACTGGAACAGATCCAGCATTGGACCAGTCTCCACTCATACGTTCATTCTGGGAAGAAACAGTGGTACGGTTTGCCTACTTAGTAGAGTAAAGCTTTCTGTAGAGTAGTTTGGTCTACCCCATTGTCCATCCTAATTAGTTTGGTTAGTTGAGCTTTGAATAATAGGGTGGACAGTGAAGGCCATTTCAGTCTATTATGGAGGATAGAACGATTATAATCTTGAGGGCTAAAAAGTGCCTGTCCTGTGAACCAGGTGGAGTTTGCTGAACTGGAGGATGAAGCAATTCGTGCCTATGCTGCATCAGGGGAGCCAATGGGCAAGGCTGGAGGATATGGAATCCAGGTTTGTTTGGTGCTTCTGCACTGGAGATTGAGCTGAGCACATGAAACTCTGCACCTTCATCAGTTACTCAGTTTTGTTGTCCTGACTTTTCTTGTGAAAGGTCTCCAAAGCAAACAGTACAACCTGTATCATGGTCTTGGTTCTTTTCTACAGGGAATTGGGGGCTCTTTTGTGAAGGGAATTGAAGGTTGCTTCTTCAATGTTATGGGATTCCCTGTACACAGGTACATTACCATGTCATCTACAATCTGGTTGAGAACCACAGCATGTTATGCAGTCATTCTGACCTAACAGAGGGGAGCTCTTGAGTGGAGCTCTCAAGAGAAGCTTAATGCAGATAATAAAACAGTAGCACAAGTAACAGTCAAATCACACCATTAACAGCCAATTTTCTAACCAGGGTTGTGCATTGGGCAGGTTCTGTGTTGAAGTTGATTCATTGGTGAAAAATGGGGCATTTTCAGCCAAACCCCAGTAGGTGGGTGCACAATTTATGATGCTTTTCTTGAAGCCCAACAGTTTTTGAACTTTCCCTTGATTGGGTTGTTATACCAGGGCAGAAAAGAACAGGGACTTCTTGCATGATGTGACCAGTCATATTGTGCAAGCGTAGTTTTCTCAGCAAATTGTAGCAGAATTTTCAAAGAGTGCATAATGCTCTTTGCTTGAGGGACTGTAATGCCTGATGATGAAGGCATGTTTTGTTGCATCAATGAGGTAACAACCTTCTGTTTTGCTTAGTGTGAGTGGACCAATTGTTCCACATTCAACTTTTGGACCAATTCCATATTTAACTCTGGGTTTCATGATTGTGGTCTAACCTTCTGCTTGTCCTCAGTCCTACGACTCTCGTGCTAAGTGATACTACTTTGTACCCCACCTGAATGATATCAGTTTACATGCAGACATGCCTGTTATTACACGAATGCTTCCCTGAAGTACTAGGTTTCATAATTTGTTTTAAATATGAACAACTTGTCCTCATAATTGACTATTGTGAGGATCTCAATGATTTGATTGGCTATGAGGTCACAAGTTAGAAACGCACTGCGATCACCATCTGCTTTCATTGACCTTATTTTTCCATAACAATATTGCTTTCTGGATGAAAACATCATAATTTCTCTCTTTGTGGATGAAAATGACATTCATTGTGCATCCATTCACACGATTCAATAATGACATACTGTAATACCATGGTTTGTCTAAATCTGGTGACTTCTAACTTTTTTTCTACCTCAAAATATGGCAACCTTTTTAAATTCACATTATTTTATTTTATTTATTTATTATTTTATTTTATTTTATTTTATTTTATTGGGTGGCCACAATGCGAAAATTTGCCAAAAAAAGAAGACATTGACTATGATATATTCAGAATGTTTACACAACAATATTTTACGTCTTTTTTTCCAACCATCTAACCTATTTTGTCTCACCTACTTACTTAGACATGAAAAGGCACAATTTTTGAGATCATATTATATGATGATGAATTATTGGAAACCATATGCAAACATATGAGAGAATTTTTTAAAAAGAAAAAAAAGAGGGAGGAGAGGATTTTGCTTAGCTTGGAACCTTGCCCCAAGAACAAGAACATTACACTTCTATTTTTTGAAACTCACAAATTAAAAGTAATTACATTGTTGGCAATGTAATGTTGACTTGGGAAACAAAATCAAGAATATCAAAGGCCTCACAATTATTGGATATTATTTTCTTACGAAGTTACTCAAGTTATTTTTATCAAGTTATAATTACTTGAGATATTTGTATTACATGCACATATTTTTGGGACTATGAAATATGTTAAATAAATGTATTTAAATATCTTTAGTTAAGTTTAATGTGGAATATCTTAATACATGAGATGATGGTCTAGTGCATGTCTCTTTAAGGATAGGTAACATTTGCATTGGGTGTTCATCTTTTATTTAGATTAGACAAAAGCTCAAGGGTAGATTGCAAGTTTGTAATAACATTTGTGGGATCTTAAAATTGAGTGGAGAGTTTGTGATAAAATCAATGTTTTCATCATCTCTATTTTCTCATTATCAAGTGGAGAGTTTGTGATAAACTCAATGTTTTTATCATCTCTATTTTCTCATCAATTAACTCTCAATTTCCAACAACAATTTGGGAAGGTTAAAAATATATGGTCACAAAACAAACAAACAAATATGTTTTTAAACATATAAATCATTTTTTTAAAAACAAGGAATCTTATGCTTATTGTTTAGGAGAAGGAAGGACATTACACCTATAAGTAGTTGTAATTTCCCTCCCATTTTTTAGTAGTAGGTGTAAGATCCACCCTACCCTTATTGTCGTGTGATTTATATATACATGTCATGCCACACCTAAGTAGGAGTTAGAGAGAATGTGTATTCCCTCTTATTTTCATTGCGTGCCTGCCTATGACCAAACACTTTGGTAGATTTTTCTCAACTCTTCTCGAGTTTGAGCGATTTAAAATGTTATAGGAGCACCTTCTCAAGCTTTACAAATCATCTTTGCAATGCAAAGCCAAAGGACCAGCCAAAAAAGAGCAGTAAAATAAATATGTTTTTTCGAATTGTAAAATGTGTTTTTTTCTTTTTTTTTTCATTTTTCATTTTCTTATTTTCAAACCTCATAACTTTTTGGATCTTTATTCATTTTAAATGATTTAAAGTGCTATAGGAGTGCCACGTGAAGTTAAACGGTTTAAAGTGTGATAGAAACATCACTTGAAATGAAATGATTTAAAGTGCTATTGGAGTGTCACATGAAGTTAAACGATTTAAAATGTTATAGGAACGTCACATGAAGTTTTATAACACATAACTTTATTATTTTTTTATTCATTTAAAACTCTAACAACATCGAACAACATACAAAGAATGTTTTGAATGTTCAAGAACCAGCCTTTATAAGGTTTGGTGGTTTGTTTTTTTTTTTTTTGAGTTTTTAACCCCTTCTATTTTCGGAGGCCATAACTTTCTTAATTCTAATCAATTTTTGATGCACCATATGCACCAATAGGAGGGGTTCAAGTTTTGTTGGGACATCAAAAACAATAGAACCCTCCTCCCCTTGGATCCAACTTGCCTTTGTTTTAATGTTTGGTCACCAACTGGTTTACCCTGTATCAATATTTCTGTGAATGTGGGACCAAATGAACATTGCACCATCTTCTAAGCTTTCCTTGATGTATAGATAAGTCCAATAATTTTCTATTCATCGACTCGGAAGCCTCTAGATTTTCACAAATGATCATTGTCACCAACTTGGAGGGTTGGGGTTTTAGGGTTTAAGGTTGAGACCAATGTTAACCTGTTCTTGAATTTCAAGAAGTTCAAATTATGTTATAAAATTAGGTTTTAAGGTCTTCGGATTAAAGGTTTCAAATTTTCTTGAATCGCCATTGAAACCTTATTAAAGAACTAGTCTAATTTGAATAGGGGCGATCTTTATTTTAAAAAAGGTCAAAATTTTAAAATACAATTTTATTAAAAACGAATAAACTTCGCCCTACATTTTAAACAAGTTACATTTGATGAATTCTAAATAATTGATATTATATAATTTTTATTTTGAAATGTATGCTCCAGCTGAACAAAGTGTATGTGTGTGTGTGTGTGTGTGTGTGGTTTAGTTGTGTGTAATGGGGATGAAATCAGACCTTGTCTTAAATCAAATCAACTTAAATTTTTTTTGCGAAATTATCAGAACTGAAGATTTTAGAAATCCAAAGAAAAGATCTCGAGACTAGATCAAAAGTTGAATCAAATTTTTTTTAAGTTAAATAAAAATTAGAATCAAGACTGAAGGTTCCCTTTGAATGAAATCAAGAACTGAACAACACTGATGAAGCTGATGCAGCCAATGATGAGGGGCAAAGGAACCAATCTGCAAGGATTTAGGGTTTAGGGTTTTACAGGTTTTAGGGTTTAGGGTTTAGACATGACGCAGTGATGGAACTATTGCAGCTCGTGATGGCCAGAGCCAATAAATTTTCCCCATTGACTTCGAAGCCCCTAGGTTTTCAAAGAACCTGGAGAGTGAGGGATTTTAGGGCTTAGGGTTTAGAGCTCATCCAGTGGTGAAGTGTTTTTGAAGAACAAGAATGTTGCAAGGAATGCACATCCTTTTGGTTTTGTGTTGTTATCATTCTTTCTTTGAATTTTAAAGTCTTTTTAGGACAACTTGTGGAGTTCCGAGGGAAAAGAGTGGAAGAAGAAGAAGAAGATTGCAATGGGAAGCAGAGGATTGCAGCGCCGCATGTTGCAAGTCTTTTCTTTATGTAAGACTGATCTGTGTGCACCCTCTCCTTCTTTTCGTCTTCCTTTTGCTTCCATTTCTTTTTCTGTTTTCCTCCCTTATTGAGTCTTCAAGTGATGCTAGCACTTTTTATGCTGGAAGGCTGCTTTCAGCCTGTGAGTGTTTGAATTGGGTGTTTGTTATAATTCTTCTTTTTTGCAGGAGGTTTAGGGTTCAGGAATGAACTACATTTTTTGCAACCCGAATTTTTTTTTGAAAAAAAAGTCTTTCGATTGATCTACAGGAATTGATTGAAGGAGTAATGGAGTTTTTTTGTGTATCAATGTCTGATTTTTGTTTATGGTTGTTGGGTTTGCACAGGGCTAAGAGGGGGCCAAATTATGTGCCAACAAAGAGGAATTGTTGCACTTAGTTGTGGGTCTGCGAGCTTCTCAACACAGACCACAGATCATGCACAACCTGTACTACAACACAACAAATCTGTCCTTGTAAGTTGCAGAGGATCTCAATGCTCTGGGACAAATGTCCAGCAGCTGTGAATGGTGTCTTCTAAGTGAAAACAATTGACGGGATCATTGCTTCTTCCCCCATCAGAGCTCATTTGAGAATTTAAACTAAAAATCAGAATGACCCTAAGGATGATCTAGAATTGATCATGAAGAGATCCTCTAATGTACCTAATTGGAATCTGGCAATTTATTGTTGAAAACCTCCATCCTGACTTCCAGTTCTGCAAGTAAGGGTGATCTCTTCTCTCTTGAATGTCGGATGGTCAGATGAGTTTTCCAAGGATTTTCTAAGTCCTTTGGAATGGGAATGAGGGGACACCTAATACAAGACTAACACAAGGGGGAGAACAATTGTTGAGCAGGTGCGGGACTACATTCATTCAGCTTTGTATGATCCACAATCAGGCTATTTTTCTGCAAAAGCTGAAGCAGTTGGTACCATTTCAGAGCCCATTCAATTCAGTCTTCTTCAAGGTGAGGCCCAAAATTATTACTCTGGCAGATTTCAGAGTTTTCTCTGCAGTGGAGAAAGTCCAGCATGAGTATCAGAGATGCTAGGTACAATCAGAGAGACTTTTGTGTGCCAGTGTTTGTTACCATTTTGTATTTGATCTGTAGCTCCATGTGAGTATTTAGTTGGTTTCTCCTAGGTCCTTTGTCAAGGATCAATGAATTGTCTCTTTCTCTCATGCATGGGAGCATGAGGTAAAAATTAGGGACAGATTTAGGGTTTAATAGGTAGTGGGGATGTACAATTGAAGGGCAGATTGAGTGGATACTGGATGTATGTGCAGGGCGCAAGGCTTACCTTCAGCATCTCAATGATTTGTACAAGCAGAACAATGTTTCATGGTTCACTCCAATTGAGATTTTTCAGGCAAGGTTTTTTGTGATTGCAGCATTGCTTGTACTTAGAGGGAATTGGTATCATCCTACCAACAGCTTTATTCCTCTAATTGTAGTCTGTCTTAAATCTCTAAATTTTCCTATGGGAGTTTAAATGGACAGTTTGAATGCTAAATCCATTTTATGTGCTGTGAGAAACTAATCTGATCATGTTAGAAGATCTGTCAGTGTATTTGGTCTATTTGGTTTTGACTTTTTATAGTTTTGTGGCTGATTGCCAACTGGATTTTCCTGTGCTTTGTAATCACTTCACCTTTACAGGAAGTGAACAAAAGAAAAATAAATTCTGTGATAGTCCTCAAACCATTCAGGGTTTTTCCAATAAGGAAAACCTGGATGGTATCACTTACCTGAAGAGATCTCTGGCAAGAGAAATACTCATTTGAGTGAAAATTTTTGCACATTCTCTTTTGGATCCACTCATGGTCCAGATAATCTAGAACTAGTCGAGCATGATTGAAGATAACCCTAATTGGGCATGTATGCAGCCCTGGTATGGCTATGCAATTGCAGAGTACATCTTACGCACCTTAGTTCCAGCATCGCCTCTCAATGTGAGTGAACACAGAGAACCTGTTTCTTACTTGTATGATGTGATGGTTTGTGGGATCCCAAAGAAATTATGGGAATTGCCTTTCATACTATTTTAGACTTTTTTCAGGTTGGCAACAGCTCTAAAATATTGCATCCTAGACACATGTTTTGTTAGATCACTGTATCTCAGGGCTTTAGGGTGTAACCAAAATTTGTGCAGATTGCAACAAACTGACAATCCTTTTACCCTATAGATCTATGAAATTGGGGGTGGGACAGGCACTTGTGCTAGTAATATTCTCAACTATTTCAAGACAAAAGCACCTGCCATTTACAAAAACTTGACATACACGTGAGTATGCATAAGCCAAAATGTCAGTACAGTAGTACCACACTTTTTGAACTCACTGCTGGAGAAGAATGAGAAATTTGAGTTCATGATAATCATTGTCTTGGGTCACAAGAGTGGTAGCAAAAATCTACTACTGTGAGAAATTTATGCCAGTACAAACTGTCTGAGATACTGAAAAAACCCACATGATTTGAGTTTTTGACATATGGGATGGACAGATCAGTGGAAATTAGTGATGCACTGGCATTGAAGCAACAGGCCCGGGTTGGAGCGATGAGCAGCCACAGCCACCATTTTCAAATCAGGCATGGGAGTGCCAGTGACCCGAACACATGGGGTACATGACATGTTCTACATTTATAGTTTCTTGTGCATCCGATCAGATAGCCACATGCTAATCACATGCATGAGGGGCAATTAATCTCAACATTATGTGTTGGGAGGATGTGAAGTGCAGGGACCGTGAACACAGCACCATGTTTCATCATCATGCTTGAGGTTCATTTCTTCTTCTTTGCTCTGTTGTCTTTTGAGCATGGATGGCAGTCTGTAGTTCATGATTTGTCTTTGTCATATATTCCAATTTCTATTCACTACTGTGTTTCATCTCTCCAGGTTCTTGACAACTTAGCTCATGATCTGGTATATAGAAAGACACTCACATCAGACTGGAATGAGACATGGGTCACTGAGTCAGCCCCTGGGTATGAGTAAATCTTACCCTTCTCTTTTTTATTGCAATGCCTAGCAAACTTTGTTGTATTGTAGACTGTGACTTCTGGGTATGCATACTTCTGGGTATGCAGGTCATACAGAGAAGAGTTACAGCCTCTTGAAGACCCTTTGATTAAGCGCTGCCTTGATGTGATATCTCAAAATCCTCACACAAGGAGCAGCTCTTCAATCATTTCAGCTGCCAAGTCAACTCTCTCACAATTTGTCTCCTTATCAGAGCTTGCTTGGATCCCAACAGGTTGCCTGGTAAGGATTACTGTCAATTTCGCTCAAATTTTTTTCAGTATGTGGCCTGACATTAAATTCAAAGAATGCAGAGGATGTCTCTGCAGATGTGTTGGTGGCGTTGCATATAAAAAGGAGTTTTTTGTCCAATTGAGTGGCTGCACAACTAATGTGTTTGTTGCTGTCTCAAATTTTCTGATGCAGCAAATGCTTGAGACTCTACACAAATTTCGACCTAATATGGTTCTCATCATTTCAGACTTCAGCAGCCTTCCTGACATCACGATTGCTGGAACAGGGGCCCCCCTTGTGGCTTCCAAGGTACCATTCCTTCCTACTCGCCTTGTGTACTGAATGGAAATCAAACCTCTGCTTGCCCTCATAACTAAAACAAAGTTGGTTGCGCTGCTTTCTACATACTTAAGATATTGATTTCACACACACAGAAGAGATCTCATCACACGAATTCTTTTTTCCAGGGGCAAAAAACTTAAGTAGTGGTAAAAAAGTGTTGAAATCTTCTTCTTCCAACAGTTGATTTAAAGCAAGTAGTTATACAAGTTCACTTGTGATTCAATTTATACTTGCAGGAAGCAGGACAGACAAAGGATCACTCATCTTATCTTGAGGCTAAGGTAACACCCATTTGGGAATTTTGAAAGCTTTGTCACACTTGACACTTTTGGGCGCACATAATCCATAAGAGTGAGTTTTGTGACAAAAATAAATATGATTGTTTTGGTGACTTCTCAACCATGCATATTCAGATCAAGTAAGTTTTCCATCTGATGATTTGGGTACCAGGGAAATGTGGACATTTTTTTCCCTACAAATTTTGGATTGCTTCAGCAGCTTGATTCATATGTGGCGGAAAGGGCATCAGGAAAAGATGGATTGAGTGAGCGCTTGTCAACTGTGGTAATCTTGCTGAACCTGGAGGGTCCTGTCATGCTGAACATATAGTGCAAGTCTTTTGGTGATGTAGATGCTTGTTCAAGTTACACAACTTTGCAGTGTGTTTTTCTTGCCAAATTGAATGAGGCCCCAGCTTCATGAGACTTTCAATTTGAAAGACATTGGATGCATGGATATTTTCAGAGGGATGATTTGAGGAATTTTCACAGGTAACTTCAGCAGAGTTCATGGAGCAGTGTGCAGATGTGGAGAAAACAAAAACAAAGGATGGATACAATCCACTACTTGAGGATTACAGCAACACAAAATTTTACATAAGCTTTCCAGAGTGATAATTCCAATTATGTTCTTAGGGAGGTTGATGCATATGGTATGCACAATATACGGAGTTTTGAGTTGTATCGTCTGTATTGTTGTTAGTAATTTAGAAGTAGCAACATTTGCAGACAAGGATTGAAATTTCAGTTTCCTATACTTCTATTGGAACAGATAATGTATTGAAGTTTTGTACAATTCATTAATTCATGTTGGTTCTATGATTTTGCTCATCAAATTCATAGTTTTCCAGCATGTGGCAAATTATCACGAGACTTCAGCTTAAATTTAGTGCACAGGTTCAATGCAAGATAAACTAAATGATAGATGAAAAGCTTTAGTTCATTCTGTGTGGGCTATTTCCATTTTATGCAGTAAATTTTCAGAGGTATAGATCTGCCTTTGTATTACAACTTCTTCCTAACATCAGACCAGTGATTGTAATTTTGAAGTTAATACAGAATTAAAAAGTGTTCTCAACATATGAAAGAGATGTCATAAAAGAAAGGATTTATTGAGCTTTGAGGTACACAAAATCTGCACAGAAAACTGTGAATTCTTGATGGACAGATTTATATGCAGCTAGGGCTTGCTCTTATTGTTTATTTAAGATTCCTGATCAAAGGTTTCTTGACAGCAGATGATGGGGAGCTGCAAAGGACAACACTCAGAAAATCCAGCTGCAAAGTACAAGAGAACCATGAGACTGTAAGGTTGACTCTCTGTGTAGATGCATCAAGGATGTCCATCTTCTAAGATCCTCCACCCCCTCCTCCTCTTCCTCCACCACCACCACCTCCTCCTCCACCTCCACCACCACCACCTCCTCCTCCACCGCCGCCGCCGGCCCCAAGAACAGGACTTGGCTTCTTCTTTCCATGTCCCCACCAAGAAGAGCTGCCCTCATTACCTGACATACAAAATTCCAACACCAAAATTCATGAGCTTTTCTGGGGGCAAGTATTCAAGAAGAAGTTGGAGCAACCCAATCAGCTTAAACTGTGAAGCATTGTGTATTTGAGAAAGCATAGACACAAACTTTTGCAAGGTGAATGTCAACAGAAGATGCAGTTGCCCCCAAAAAAACAGAAAAAAATAAACCAAAAAAAACATAAGAGGAGCTTTGAATGCTCTCCTGTTTTGAATGCTAATACTCGCACTACATTCAAGTATCAACTGCACTTCCCATAAATCTCTGCCTTGTCTATCTCCAGTTTTTTTCCTAGTTTTGTAGGCAAGGAATCGATAGAGAAATTGATTTTCTGAGTTGAGCAACAAAAATTTCCAATTTCCTGCAACCCAAACTTCTCCTGGATTGTACCTCGTGTTTGGCTCATCTTCTTGCCACCACTCACTGCATCAATTTTCTCCCATCCTCCACCCCATCCTCCTCCTCCACCACCTCCACCCCATCCTCCT
>Ga0116227_10009180_pt1 | contig 18096 bp, 13 predicted proteins | sample S1TSphgellanicum_FD_89693 | JGI IMG/M metagenome (GOLD analysis project Ga0116227, IMG submission 89693) | Host-associated microbial communities from peat moss isolated from Minnesota, USA - S1T2_Fb - Sphagnum magellanicum MG | ecosystem: Host-associated > Plants > Peat moss > Unclassified... | reverse complement strand
GTTTGGGTTTTCAATGTTTTTGGTGATGGGCCAATCAAAAGTGGCCCATTGCCAAAAACTAAAACATTTGTGTTTTGGGATGCATTGCAATCAATTAATCTGATTAATATGAATCATAATAAGTACCCAAGCTTTTGTAAAGTCCTAGGCCAAAAATGTTAATGAAGAAAGTTAGGAATATAAGTTTTATTCAAGCTATGAGATGAGACAAAATGCACCTCAAGAATGTTCATCCAATATATTCTTTATAATAACACCACAATTTGTTCCATATCCTTTGCCCAAAAGTTTATGCTTGTATTGTATATAAGTGGCTAAAGGAAAACACTACCATAACCCCATATTGATAGAAAATGCTTCCATTTTGGGAATATTAAAAGTATCATGATTCTTTTGTGAAGGGCCAATCAAAATGGTCCATTGCAAAAAAAACATTGAACTTTGGGATGCACCCACATTTGGGTATACCCACAACCAATCAATATGGATTACAAGTAGGTATAGTTATTAAAGGTATATAGTATAATATATATACACTTACATGCCCCAAAACATTTACAAAACATTGTGCAAGTGTAAATCATTTACATTTACATGGGATTTACACACCATATAGTCATATTGCAACCTTTTGTTAACATTATTGTGGGCTACATCCAGAAGTGATGACTAAATCAACTCCATTGTTTAGTTGTGGTGGTGAGACTAGATTGGTTATTAATATACCACATTTGTTATGTTTATACTTAGCCCCACATTTATTTGGCCTTGTGGAATGTTATAATTAATGGATGTAGGTGCCCCATTAGTTTAGTTTGCTTAGAGCTTTAATAAGTGCGACATTGCTAAGGAATTAAGATTTGGAATGGGCCATAACTTTAAAATAGAGGTCACCTTGGAGGTGTCATGAAATTTGGAAACAAGGAACATTTCAAATACAAGTGGTATTAATGTGTTTACAAGGTGCCAAGGGGTTTAATTCAAACCATTGACACTATCATTGTCACCTTGATAAAAAAAGGATCTTTGGATTTGGATTAAGTTACAAGTCAATTACATGTTGTTAAATTTTTATTGTGAGACATGGATGAGATCTATGGAACCACCAAAGGGCTTCACGGATATTCATGGTAGTTGGAACCATCAAGTTGGATGACATCATGCATGAATTTGGCAATTGGTGTGATATGCAACATATGCATAATTCACACCATTTGTGCCTTTCAGGCATGGAAAGGGTTAATTTTTCAACATCTTGAAAGATTACTAATGGATATGCTTACCATGAATTCATGTGTGATAATGAAGTGTAGATTGAAAAGTGATGATTATAATAATTGTTCAATTATGTTTGCATCACCAAAAGTATTATGAACCCAAATGCTATTATAATCCCAAATCCAACTATAACAACTTTTAATAATAGTTTGATTAGTGGAAGCAATAGTGTTAGTGGAAGCAAAATGTTATCAAAACATAGAAGCGAAAATGTTAACAACACAATCGCTAGAAGTGGTGGTACTGGCCATTCTACTAATGGACAAGGCCTTTTGTTCAAATTCAATTATATTATGGAATTTTTCCAAAAGTTTTGATTAAATTACAAAGGGGTTCTAATATAAAAACTAAGGAGTTTGCAAGAATTTCAACATAAACTACATGAGAATTTGTGGGAGGCATGCACATGATGAAAAGGTTGATCATTCCAACCCAATGGGTCATAGAAGCACATGTTAGCCAATTTTGGTATGGGATTCTAGACAAAAAAACTTAGGTGAAAGGTTGAAGATGTTATGTTATTTCAACTTATGTAACCCACATTAATGAATGTGTTTTAGGTATCATAATCCATCAAATTAAACATGGTGAAAGAATGTATGGTGATTATTGGGTTTAGTAAAGACGACCCAAGGAAATCTTCACACCATTGATTCAACAACCAAATAAAGTTATGTCACAAAAGACCAAAAGGTCCAAACCAAAATAAGGTGGTGTTTTCTTATCATAATTTGCTAAACAAGGGGGGAAGGAAAAATGTTGGAAATGTGACGGGCTTCATTAAAAAAGGATCACCTTAATCCACCCTAAGCCATTACCTTTGACCCTAACCCTAACCAACCATGTTCCCATTGTAAAGTTTATGGGCATAATGTGGATCACTTTTTCACCTTACATTTAGAACTATAACAAGGTCAATCACAAACTATCAATGTCGGGATAAATTAGGGTTTTAAAAAAATGTTAGAAAGGGAAGGTGTTATCAATAAGGGGTTCATCACCAAGCTAATTCCAAGTCAACCTAACACCATAGAGGCAATATTTTCATGCTTAAAGGTTTTAGTGATGAACATGTTAATGAACATGGTGGCACAAATGGAATCCAATGTGCTTGTTTTAGGGAAAACCTCTACCATAATCACTTGTGTTAACAAATCTAACCATTTGGGAACATGAATTTCTACTATTGTATTGATGACATTGAGGACGACACCTAATTCCACTTTTGGAACAAAAGTATTAGCAACTTGATGGGGGTGGCCAAAACGGTGTATAAAACACCATTTTTTTCTGCCAAAACACTCGTTATTATTAATATTTAACCATCAATAGTGTTTTACTCAATGATTACATTACATGAAGATGGGGGAATATCAAGGATGGTGGTTATGTCAAATAAAAATTCAATTCCAACAATGAACTTGCATAGTATTTCTAAAGTTAACCAAACAAAGATTCCCAAGACTATTTTGGCATACAATTGTAGCTAAGCTTTAGGAACTCTTGATGCATTTAGCCATTGATAAAGTAAGTGTTGTCCTTGGTGTGGTTGTAGTGTGTAATGAGGAGAGAGTTTCCCAATTAAAAAGGGCATTGGCATGATGATACCGATTGCAAAGGATTTTGTTGGATTTAAGTGTTCAACCTTTGATGTTAAGCATAGTGGTAGTCCAAAGGGTTTTACATTGATCAATGTCAATTTCAAAACATGTTCATATGAAATCATGACATCAATGGGCATGTCAAAAAAAGTTTGGGGATAACTAAACATGAGCTTGTGATCGAGGTTGTGATCTACAAATTAGCATATTTATACCATAATGTGGGCCCAAATGATGGTTACACATGTTACATCTTATGACATATTCGTTGGAGGAGTGACTTTACACTCCTTAGGGGTTGTTTTAGATTTTTATATATTATTGAACAAGATGGCAAATGAAAAAAAATTATAAGACTTTCCTACCAATAAAGTTTGTCAAGGGGCATTCGAAAAATGTTGGCACATTGTCAAAGTTACATGCATTGGCCTCTAAGATCTTAGATCAAGATTTTTTTAGGAGTTAGTTCATCTTTTGCAATATTTGCAAACAACATAAATGCAACCATGTGCATACTTATTGGAAAATGTTCCACCATTAGGAGATTTTCGGCCATTTGTGTTAACATGATGGCAAAAAATTTGAGCTTGGATCAATTAACCAATGTAGGTGGATGATGTAATAATTGATTCACATGCCCATTGGTTCTAATGGATGTGGAATAACCTAACACCAACAAAGGTGATCCAAAGAGCACATCAACTTGTCATAAAGTCACCCACATCTTGGTGGATGATATACTAAATTATTTGAGATGCCAATCATATGCAGTTCACCATGATAATAAATCACCTTTGGTTGTGGTAAATGGGGTTAAACTTTCATGAACAACCCTATTGATGTTTTTGAATTTTATTGAGTTTCATGCATTTCATGGCACATGACCGAACATGATTTGGGATGCCAATTCATTTCACATGGAGGAACCTAATGCAAATGAAAAGGAATGAATCGTGGGGTTGCACAAGTAATATTATAGTGCTAACTCTTTCAGAAGTAATGTGAAGGTGGATTTTTGGGTAGGTCATGGACCTTAAGGCTTAATTGCCTCACGTGCATATTAAGTTTGAGTTCAACAAAACAAACATGTTTTGATTAATTATGCCCACCTACCCACCTACCCACCTTATATATTTTATTACATCCATAATTGGGACAACCATGTGGGTGCAATGGGTGATGATGTTATGACAAGCCGAGTTGCACATCCTTGGCAATTGTGGGATCAAGAATGCCAAGAAGGATTTTTGGGCATTCAAAAGGAGGTTGGTGATGAGGGGGTGCTAGAATAAGTTGGCACCACCTCACATATTACATAACAATTGTAAACCATGTTTTCAACCTTGAGTAATATGATCCCAACACAAGGTATAGGTGAACACATAAACATAGAAACTAAAGATGAATATATATTTGGCAATTGGATTAAACATTATATGTGTGGGGATTATCATTCAGTGAACAAACATATGCACTTGGAAAAATATGCCATGCCCCTACCATAGGAAATATTTTGTGCTTTTGTATAGGCCAAGGTTTTCAATGCATGAAACCTACATTTTGCCTACCATCAATTACCATTGAAGGAAGGTGACAAGGTCAAGATAACATTTTGGGGGATTAATATTCATGGGAAATATTGTTTATGGTGATTCTTGCTATTTGGTTTTAAGAACACCCCTCCAAAGTTTAAAAGAGTTATGGATTAAGTTTTGTCCAATTTTCATTTTGTTAGGTGTTACATCAATGATATCATCAGTTTTAGCCTAACTTCAAGGGGTCACATGCCACACCTATATAAAGGTGTTTGATTGATTCAAGGAACATAACCTTAATTTGCATCCCAACAAATGTCTGTTTTTTCAAACAAAGGTGGAATACATAGGTCATATGATTTATCTAGGTACATTAAAGGTTTCAAAGGCCAATGTTGAAGGCATCTCACAAGTTTTCTAGATAATGGATGTTAGATGGTTGTGAGTTTTTATAGGCTTGTGTAACTATTATTAATGGTTTGTTAAAAAATGTAGTAACATTGTTAAACCTTTAACCTTGTTGATGAAAATTGACCATGAATACATCTAGGGTGGGGCATAAGAGCAAATCTTTTAGGATTTGAAAGTTCAAGTCTTTTCAACTCCTATTTGCAACAACCCATACAAGGATGACCTTTCACTATGAAAAGATGGGGTGATTTGCAACTAGCCTTGTAATTGGGTTTCTAAGTTGCAATCACCATTTGCAACTCAACATAGTTCTACATGGGTGAGTGTCAGTGAACATGTAACTCACCGCATGCGTATACATATACAACTTGTGCAACTTAGTTACAATTATGTAAGAATTATTATTATGTAACATTAATCCAACTAGATCATGCCAATGTCATTTTAATGTTACAATTCATAATCCATTAAAATTTGATATGTGCCATTTTGGGGATTTTTGGATGAAATTTATTTTCATTTTGAAATATTGATCTCCACCATCCATTATGATTATTGAATTTATAATGGTCTTCAATTGTGACATGTGGCACAATCAAAAGTTGCCATGTGATATATTAATTGAATTTTGAAAGTTTTACATTAAAATAAATATCTATTTAAGTCGCTAGGTAGGTTAATATATAAGGATAAGTAGGTAGGTTGGTAGGTTCTACCTAGGTAGGTAGAACTAAGTAGGTAGGACATACCTACGTATTTAGGCTATATACTTACATGCTTACATTACATATTTACTTACTTACCTAGGTAGGCAAGTAGGTAGGAAGGTACAACGATAGGTGAATTAAGGAATAGTAACCATGTAAATATTTTATTTTATTCTATGTTTTGTTTTTAGGGTTAAACTTTTTAAGCTTTTCCCAAATGAACACATGTATTTTAATGTGAGTACAGAAGAAAACAAACATTTTTTATATAGTTTGTGAAATGAAATTCTAGAAAAAAACATATGAGTTAAATCTTTTAGTTGCACATTAATTGCAAATTGGGTTGTAATTAGAAATTTTGTTTTCCACATTGTTTGTGTTTTTTTTAAAAAAATTTAAAATTGTAAAATGAAACACATAATCATTTAATAATTACATTTATGAACTAATAATTTGAAATAATCATAATTTTTTTGAAATTAATTAATTAAATTTAAATATTTATTTATCACATAATTACTTTTTTGAATTTAGATAAAATTAAAATCATTAATTATCTAGATTTCCGAAATTAATTATTTGGATTATATGATAGTTAATTATTTGAACTAATTATCTGCATTAATTATTTTAATTCAAATAAGTAACTAGTTAGTGAATTTAAACACAATATTGGTGGTGGGGGATGCAACTACAAGTTCAACAATTTGTTTATCAATGTGTGATGTGTGATTGACTACAAATGCCATTCAATTCACCTACACACTCATCTACAACCTTTGCCCGTCATGGGATTTGGTTATCGGTGGAGTTTGGATTTTGTTGGCACACTAAGTTTGATCATGTGACATAATTAGGACATTTTGGTTATGATCGAATATTTTTTCAAAATGGCTAAAATTAGTGTTATTGCCAAATTGTAGCAATGAAGGAATTGCTTATGCATTTTTGGACATTGTGTTTAATAGGTTTCATGTTCCAATCAAAGTATTCACTAATTGAGGTATGAAATTTTGTGGGGAGTTCCAAGAATTATGTGAAAAAACATTAATTGATCATTGACGACTTCATGAAACCATTCCAAAACCAATATGTTAGTTGAACGGATGGTGCAAATGGCAAAGTGAAGTTTGCATAAACATGGGCTTCAAAAGGGCCATATTAAATATTGATAGTTGTAATTACCATGGTTAGTTGTGAAATATAGGTTTAGTTGGCAAGCATCTTTTGCATCCTTTTCACCATATTTTTTGGATGTGGGTTTGAATTACGAACCTTGGTGTGATGGTAATAATCAATCTGGATGATCCAAATGTGTGACTTTAAACATGTGAACAATGAACTTTATTCCAACATGTAATGCCAGTGGCTATGGAGAATTTAATAATTGTTCGACATTGGGATATGTTGTGTTATGTCATTATTTGAAAGGTGGTTATTGGCTTCAAGTCCATAAACTTCACCTAGGAGATTACATGTACCTACATAAAACAACACTAATTATGTTGAATGTGATTATGGAACATGTTATTTTGCATGTGCGGAAGGTGCTACTTTTCAAAGTGTTATTGGTGGAGGACAAAGATGGTCAAACATGGAAAAACCATGTGCATAGTTGCATATTGTGTCATCTTCCTAATGTGTATAGCCAAATTGACCCATCCTTGTTTGTTGTCCATGTTGGCCTATGTTGTAATGTTGTGAGGGCAATCTTAAGGGGTGATCATTACATTAAATTTATGATCGGTGTCTAAAAGATGACTTATGGGATGTTTTATGCCACCATTGGAAGAAATATTAATAAAAAATAGTTTTCTTTTGGTGTAAAAAATAAATTGAGAAATTTATGTAATTAAGTAGTAAAGAGTATCTAATTTTTTTCCCATGAGTATTCATAATTGGTTAAGGATTTGGGGTCCATTGCAAGTTAGGTTGTTAAGGTTTCATTGTACGTAGCCACCACTTTTAAGGTTTAATGTTTGTATGTGCATTGTGAACTTTGAAGCAGCAAGCTTCAAGCTTTATAGTTTCCAGCTTGTAAGAGTACACATATTTGTTGAGTTGCAACTCACAACTTGCACATCAATGCCATATTTTTGTGATTAAATTTGTAAAAGCTTTTAGTTGTGAAAATTATGTGAGACCGATGTTTAAGTTACACAAGTTTGCAACATATATTAAACATGATTGTGGATGTTGGTGGGTTTATGTGCACAGTGGATAGTGAATGTGGATGTTGAAAAGTATCAAACACTTGTTGAAAATGCCAATGGGTTCACAACTCCATTGTTGCTAGGTTGAAAATGCACATTCTTAGATATGTGTTTTTTGAAACTTGTTTAAAACCTTGGCCTTGCAAATTACAACCTTTGTCTTTGCTCTTGTGTGAATGAAATTGACATTCATCAATTTGTTTGAACTTTCTAGAATCTAAAATGATGTTTTGTGGCATTTTGATTATGTTTTGTTGTTGTTGATCAAAATTTTGTTTGCATTTGAATGAACTATAGGAAGTTTGCAACTTTATTCTTCATTTTGGGAGGGAAGTTCTTGGAAAGGTTTTAGTTTTCAAAACTTCAAGAGTTATGCCTTTTGTTTTTTGTTGTCATGGTTTCATTGAACATACAACCAAACTTCCGATTATGACATTTCTCTTCTAAAGGTCATGTGAATATCTCTGAACCTTTTGTAGTTGGATCCACCTCACATGGAAAATTGATGTTTCAAGTTCTAATACTTGGTGGAAACGGGCTAATAAGAGCCACCAATGCCCCCTTAAGTGATTTCTTTTAGAGAAATATTCTTGAAATATTCTTGCAAAAAAATTTCAAACAAATCTTTTGAAATTTATTTGTATTATTTTGTTAAGGTTTGAAAATTTGCCCAAAAAATGTCATTTTCAAAGTTTTCCAAATCCTTTTACAAATCCTTTTACTATTTAAAAACAGTGGTTACAAGTCTTTTTACATTACTTTTGAAGGTCCAAATGTTAATGGAATAATTTCATATCTTAAAAATTTATAAAATAAGATATTAGATTTGATAATGTGTAAAATTTTAAACTTATTTTCAAGTTAAAATTATTTTTAAAAAAATTTGGTGTAATTTTTTTTTAAAGTAGTGGTTATAATTGCTTTTGGCTCCTATTAACATAACTACACCCTACTGCAAGTGCAAGGAAATAATATGATGTGTGTGGGAAAGTTTAATCACCTCTTAAAGTTGTCATGAATCATGGTCCAAGTCATTAAAAGAAAAAAACTATTATCACAAATCCTAATTCTTCCAAAGCCCAAGATGCCTAAGAAAATTGAGAAAATTGAGTGAAAGTTAAACAACATTTTCCAAGATGTTTAGGTTGTTAAGTTGCCTTGGGCTAAGGCAATGTTAAGGGCCAATGGGAAGATGTTGATGGGTAATGTTAGCAATAACATAAAGAGTTGAAAAAAGCTCATGGTTTTGAAATTTGATGGTCTCCAAAAGCATTTGGGCATTGCAAGGCCATTATTGCTAAATTGGGGGGTAATTATTGGGTGAAATCACATTACAGTAATCAAAGATTGTTGCCACAAATACTATTTTTTGAAACTATGTGTGTTTGAACCACCCCAAAAATACAAAATGTACTAAAAAAATCATTTTTTGCCAAAAAAAGTATCACCGTAGTGTGCTTTCATCCTATTGGGGAATATTACATGTCCTTTACAAGCTAGCATGCCAAAAATGAGAGGTAATATGCTTTAATGCATAGTAAATCTTTTGTTTTTTACCAAGTTAAGTTTGTTTTGCATATTGAATGCAAACAAAGAATTGTGCAATGCACAATTTGGTGATATAGAAGTTTGAAGAACAAGTTGTGTTTGCTTCTTTGAAGGCAAACTTTGAGTTATGTGATATTAGGGTGGTTTAGTTTTAACTTGCATTATCCCCATGTTCAAGTGTGTTTAGGGTTTGTCTAAATTTGTTCCAATTCGTGATGCACTTGTATGTGATTTTGTTGCTATTGTGTGAGGACCTATGAAGGGGATTTATATCAAATGTATTGCAATGAATAAAATAAAAATGAGCTGAAATATTTTGTCAATTCTTGGACACCATTGAACATTACAATGATGCTTTGCATCATGACTAAGTTACTAAGCCCACATAAGGGATTGAATATATGTTTTTCATTATTTGGCCACACTTCTATGTAGCATGAGAGATGCACACTAATTGGAGTTCTGAGTTGGGTTTTTAGGGCGGATTGGTTCTTGGTTGTGGAAAAGGTCAAAAAATAATGCAACAATGTTGCTTGTGGGCTAATTAAAGAATTAGAATGTAGGCTCCCTTCACAAGAAATCATGAATGCCATTGGCATTATATATCCCAAATTTTGGTTGTAACCAAAAATTGAGCATATCTACTTGGCTTTTATAGGCTTCTAAAGTCCCATTATTATTATTTGAGGCACATATGGATTAATTTTGCTTTCATTCCCCTTTTTTTTAATGAGATTTTGTTGGATCAACACACCCTTTTTTTAAAAATGACAATGATGTCAAATGTAGTTGTAGCTTAAACCACCCATTGATTGTAATTTGAATTCCCAAATGTGGGCATTGTGGGCTAACAATTAGATAATTTTAGTAAATTTTCAAAGTGACTTAAGTTTATTGAATTGTTTATGGTTAGGATATTAATGGACATTGGAAATGAGAGGTCTTTTTTTACATTGTTTTTCACAAATAACACATGAAATCTTGGATTTTTCTACTACCCAAATCTACTATGTTTTTAGTGAAATGGGACAAAGTTCACTAATATTTAACTTATATGTTGATTAGGACATTTTTAGCGAACTGTTTTCTAATTGTTTTGGATAATGACATGTTAGATTAGGTAATTTGTAATTTGAAAAAAATGACATGGATATTATGAGGTTCCAAGGTAATATGATGTGGATTAACATGTAATGTCATCATGTAACATGTTTTTAATGTTTTTTTTTCCTTCTTTTTTTTCGGTCATCACTTGTAAATTTCTTTCACAACATGTTGTGACAAAAACACATGTTATGATTTAAAATTATTGTTATTCTTTAATTCACCATCATCGTACATGTTTCATAAACCATATTTATATAGGATACATCAATGTATATACACATTACATATATTCATGCAAGCATTTATCAAGGTTTGAACCCAAGATTTCATGGAAATGCACCAAGGTCTTCACCACCAAACCACTTCAAGACTTTGATAAGATAAAAAGAAAGTGTAAGTTTATTATTTTTAACATAAAACTATTTAAGAAATTCAAACTTCAACATACGTTTTGTTTTTCAAATTTTATTCAAATGCTACAAATGAAAACATGATTTTGAAGCTTATTCAATAATCTATTCATGAAATTAAATATAATTTATAATTTTACAATTTGAAGGGTTAAAAAAAAAACTTAAAAAAAACATGTTATGAATAAACCAAAAAATCTGCAATTCTTTTTGGTTTAAATTCATCTATTTTATGAATGGGATCCAATTCAATAGTGCTTTCATTAAATCTTAAACAATGATGCTTTAGTTATGTAAAATATTTGTTCAATTTTTGAAGAATTGTAAGTTTTTTTTTCTTGGATATGATTATGTACATTAATATTTATTTTTTTTGCAATGTTATTCAAATTGTTATCACCCATAAGTAGTTTTACCCACATTTGTTTATAAAAGGGTTATGGAATTAATTTTTAAAAAAAATCCTTCAATATTACCTTGAAAAAATACCAATTAAAATTTAAAAAATAAATAAATAAATAAAATAGAAAAAACCCATTGTTGATGTCCCCCCCCCCTCCTTTAAATTGGCAAAAATTGGCCACTAGAAGAACAATTAATTAAATAATAAATAAATAAATAAATAAATATTTTGAACATCATATTTGTTTAACAACATTAGTTATAGACTAATAAAAATAATTAATTACAGAAATTTGAAAAAAATATCGCAACATATTATTTATATTATTTTTTCTAATAATGTAACAATATATTTTACCTTTGTAGAAATTAAGAAACATAATTTGGTGATATTTTGGGATTAAAAGGATTTAAAAAGATTTTAATAGATTAGTATCTCCATATATTGTTGATAGCCAACACATAACAAAATATTTTTATCAATGATTGTCATTTGAACAACACCAAAAATTGAAAATAACAATAATAATTTGTTGATGTCATTATTATGAGATCGCCATTTTTATTATTTTCTTATTTTTCTTAAATAAAAAAAAATCATCTTTGAATACCTAGACATGAACTTGTACCAAAACAAGCCTAAAAACAAATGCTAAATCATGGTAGCAATAAAAATAATAAGATACCCAGAAAAATAAAAATTAGCTAGGATTTATATTTCTCATACATCAAAAAATAAAATGGAGGAATAATTCAAGGATTTTTTTTTGAGGTTTTGTTATTGTGGCATCGTGAACATTTGTAATTAAAAATTTGTCCAATGATGAACGAATTAGGGGAAAGACATAAATTTAAATTTACATAAATGTATAAGTTTGAACATTAAATTATTTAAATATAAAGGTCTACATGGACCTTTGACTTTGTAAATATGAACATTTTGATTTAATTTTTTATTCAAACATCAATATGAAACATAACATGTTTTTATACATCCATTTAAAAAATTTCTGGTGAAATGAAAAATGTAATAAGATAGTAATGGATTTACAATGAATCATTCACATTATGTGCATATGTTGCGATGTGAGGTCTTCATAAATTATTGCATGTGTTTTATTGAATTATGATAAATGTAAAATGCAACCCGTGAACAATGGTTTCAACATGATAAAAATGTATAATTCAACTCATGTAGCATTTTGATAGTTGAAGAGATGTAAAAACATTTCACCAACCATTATAGTGCAATGTGTAAATAAAGTTGAATGCTACTTTCATTTCCACATCAACAATTTGAAATTATTAAAACATAAAATAAGGTGACTTCTTATGTAAGTGGAAGGTGCAACTTATGAATAACATTCTTTACTTGTTATCAAATTTTGATTCAATTTATGCTAGATGTTAATAGTTGAAAAGTTGTTAAAATAATGACTAAACAATATTATCACTACTGGAAGGAGTCTAAGGTTGAGATATTTTCCATGTTAGAGTTTTTTTCATTATTATAAAATCCAATGTTAGTGAACAAAATAGTCATTGTTTTCATTATATAAATTATGCACAAATAACTAACAAATAATTTCACTTGTTATTTGTGCATGATGATAATAAGTCAAATAGTGGTCAAATTGAACAAATAGTTACAATAGATGATAACGGAAAAATCCAAGATTTCTTCTTATGTAACAAGTTAAAAAATAAATTCACAACACATTTGGATTTGGTTGTGTGCATGTATGCACATATTTTTTATACATTGGAGAACTTTCCATTTGCTCCTATGATGAAAGCATGGATAACCAAGAAAGTTCAGAGACTAGTAAAATAATAGTTCCTTTCTACAACAAAGACAATTTTTTAAAAAACCCTCTTTGCATTTTGTCATTTTTTGTGCTAGACTTGCAAGTTCCAAGTTGAAACTTTTAACATGAATTTTCAATTGCTATTCCATTTTTATTTTTTTAATCTTGGAATTGTACACAATGCACAATATATTATTAATTATGTTGTATGTTTTTGTAGGCCATTTTTAGCTGTAATGGGCAAGGTCCATATGGACTAGGGTTGAATTCCCCCTTGGAGATCTATTTTCTGACCAAATTTTCTACTTTTTTGTGTCTGTGGACCTCACGTTTTTTTTCCCCCTTCTTGTTGCCAACTTTTTATTTGAGGCACCATTTGTTCATCATCAAAATTCACATAAGAAATAATCTTGTAGCCATGAATCTTTTACCACAAAATACAAACATAGCCACATTTTTACAATGAATTTGATGAGGTGGATTAATTTTTGAACCCTCGAACTGAGAGGATACCATAGCTTGGTAAGACCTAGCCACTTAGGCTAACTTAGCAATTCCTTTAAAAAAAATATCACAATTCCTGACATGTTCTCCAAAAGTTTCCAAATTGTTTAAACAATGTTGGCTAGTTATTGCTTTCTTTTCATAACAAGCCAACTAGGCTATAATTTATATTAAAAAAATTAGACCCATAAATTATCAATTTCAGTGTCAAAGTAATACCTTCAATTATCAATTTACTTGCTTATTATTGGCAATAATTGCTGGTTATGCATAAGGGTTCGTTCTCAAATACCCACCTTGAGAACTGTCGGTTCTACTTGCATAGGTAATGGAGCTTAAGTGCCATTACAGCTGCTGAATCATGGTCACACTAGGGTAAACTGGCCCATCACTGATTGCCTGTCTACGACCGAACAGTTTGGCAAATCTTTCTCAATTCTTCTACATTTTGAGTGATTTAAAATGTTATAGGAACTCCTTCTCAAGCTTTACAAATCATTTTTGAAATGCAAAGCCAAAGGACCAGTTGAAAAAGAGTTGGAATGAAAATGTGTTTTTTCGAATTGCAAAATGCGTTTTTTTTTTTTCATTTTGACTCCTCTTACTTTCAAACCTCATAACTTTCTTATTTTTATTCATTTAAAGCAATTTAAAGTGCTATGAGAGCACCACCTGAAGTTCTACAAATCATCTTTGAACTCTAATAACTTTAATGGCAACATAGGAACATAGAAAGAATTTTTTGAGTGTTCGAGAACTGGCCTTTTGTAACATTGGATGGTTTGTTTTTTTAGAGTTCTTGAATTCTATTTTGGGGAGCTGTAACTTTCTCAATTCTATTTCAATTGTGATGATTCTTAATGTACCAAATGCGCCAATAAGAAAGGCTTAAGTTTGTTTTGGACACCAAAAACAACAGAGCGCTCCCCTTGGATCCGGCCTGCCCTCTCTCAGCACTTAAGTTTTCAATCACCGCCCGGTTTACCCCCACTACCTACCTACCTTTGGTGGAGCAGAGCAGGATGTGGGGTTCATTAATTGATCACTTAAGCTTGAGTTTCGTCACAAACAGTGCCATCCATGTTGCTGCCTGCGACAGAGACTTAAGTTCTCATAAACGCCCTTTCCATTGGATTCCTTTCCATCGCACTAGCCTACTACCACTAATCAATCGCTGGGTATGGCTAATCACATGGGACAGCGTGTGATTAGCGAGCACGGCTCCCAAATCAGGCAACTGCTGCTGGTATTATTATGATTATGACTATTATTATTATTATCTCTTAAGAGCTATGTCCCAGTCCTGACCATCATATCTCTTGCTTAAGGTATTCATTTATGATGTAGTAGCTCTCTCACTTACTACTACTGATCACAGCAGCAGCCTAATGGAAAAAGCTCATAGATGTCCGTCCTGACTCAAGGACTCATGGCACACTCACACTCTTAAGAGTGGGTGTGTGTGTCATCAAGTCTTTTTGTTTGGATTGCTTTGAACCGTGAGCAAAGGGGCTAGGTCTGACTGGAGCCATTAATGTCATCAATGGGGTCCAACAAAAACTGGATTCTATTGGCGACCAGCGCCGTGCGTGATTTGGGTCGCGTCTTTCTAACTTCCTGTCCTGAAGCCTCTCTCTCTCTCTCTCTCAGAATTCAATTCACTTCCTTCCTTTCACTTCCAGTTAATCATCAAACCCACAAAATCCTTCTTGGGTCATGATTTTAATCTGAATTTCCATTTTCATCTCTCCTGCCTCTGATATTAGATTTGAACCTAATTTGGTCTATGCATTCGATGTTTACAATATATTTATAAAATTAATTTAAATGGATTTTGGGATTTTTAGCATGGCACCAATGTGAGTGCTGGTTTCAGCCAACGCATGTGTTCAACATTCAGTTCTTTTCCCTCTCCAACACAATCTTAGAAATTTTTCTCTCATTCTTTCAAATCTGGTTTGGTGGATTTCATAACTTACTGGGTTCTTGATGGAAGACACTAACATCCCCACTATGGGGATGATAGTGCAACACACATCCCATGCAACCACATAGTTATGTTGTACAATTCAATTAGTTCGACCTTGGTTTTAAGTTAAATTAAAAACAATAATACTCGTACTTAGTATTAAAAAGTACGTTGATGATAATGTTGTGCATATACATTGCAAGATTGACACCCAACATTATCGAAACTAACAAAGTCATACATATAAAAACATGCACACAAATTGACAAATAAATCATTGTTTTGTGTGTTTTGAACTTGGATTCATGTGGTTTGCAAACGATTTCTTTTGAAACTCAAAAAATGAGACTCCAAAATCACACCATGAAAATAAACCTTTTCAAACATAAAAAAAAATCAAAATCCTATTCACATTAAACTGAGTTCCAATCATAAATTACATGAAACTAATGTCTTGTCTTGTACCAAATATTTGACAATTGATATTCTTATTCTTTCTTGAGAGATCATGAGTTTGAAATTGGTGTGGGACATTAGAACAAGCAAAATTGTGCAAAGCTTAAAAGAAGGAGCAAGCAAGTTCAAACAAAGCTCATTCATGACTATTTAATGTCTCATGTTCTTTACCTTCTAATTCATCCCCTATTCACTATTCACCAAACATGTCCTCTTACCCTTCCTTATTTATGCATACATTGTTCAAACATGACATTAAATATGAATTTTTGCCCATTGAGAGGAGCCATACAAGACTTTTCACCCATCTATAGGAAGGTTAGATGATTTCTTGTTCATCAATAGAAAGGTTATGTAATTATTTTTGAACTTCCTTTCATCAATTACGTAATCATTCTTCTTCTTCATTTGGGACATACATCTCAAATGATTATTGTTAATTGCATGAATTAGTGGTGGGGTGCATGCAATGTGATCTTTGTTTTTGATTATGGGCCTCTTTGATTGCCTCATCACCAAAAAAATAATCATACACAATATGAACAACTCTAGAACAAAAGATTAAATAACCTCTCTTTGGTTTAGCTATATTGGTTAAATGGTAAAATTTTGGGTAAATTATATGGGATAAGGTGAAATACTATTGGGAATTGCTTGAGGAACATATAAAAACATTGGGGAATTCATTGGAAACACATTAAAAACATAAAAACTCCAAAATAAATTCCACCCCTCCCTTCACCTCCCAACCCAAATGACTAAGCCATCCTTGGTGCACATGTTAAACACTCTCATTGACTACTTACAATTTCAATTCCGAAAACTACTTGTAGCCATATTAATACCCCTTCCTAATACCTTTTAGTGGGCCCTTGTGATGTTGGCCCTAGGATATTAATCCTCCTAAAAGTTCACCCATCCCAATATTATTTTGGTTCAAGTGGACTTATGAAGTAAGTAATTTTTTAATAACACCGAACCTAATGTATGGATATTAAAACATTTTAACACAAACTTTTTCAAGGCTCTATGGGAACGACTCTTTAAAAAATTCAATTGTGAAAAAATCATTGAATTTTGAAATTTTATTTCCAAAGATAATAATCATTTGAAATTAATAACTTTTAATTCATTAGTTTGAAATTGCGAATCCTTTGTCGAAAACTTTTTTATGATACCAAAAGCACAAAAGGTGCCCCATGATTTGGGAGGGTTAAGGTCTAGCCCCGAAACAAACACGTATTTTAATATATAGATTGCCTCTTTGAACCTTTTCCGAACCACAACATACAAAACAACTAAAAGGTGGGTGGTGTTCACATAAAAGGCATTTTCACCCATCATCATCATCATCAAATCATGTTTGATGAATTGAAATGAATCAAATTCAAAATGTATTGTGATGATGTAAATAAAATACATGCATTGGTTTGGCACAATTGGTGTAGAAATTCATTATAGATTTTGAAGCGTGTGAGTTTCAAACTAAACACATATGCACATGCGTGCTCAACATTTTCAGATCATCATCTTTTTCATGTTGATGAATTGTTAATTAGGGGGATGACACTAGAGCTCTTGGGCTCGTGACCACAAAAATAAAAAATCTTTTATTAGTGCAAAGAATGAAGGATGGTCTCCTTGGGTTTACACTAGGGTCATTTGAGGCTTAGGCCCAAGCAAATGACCTTCAATGCAAATCCTTGTTGAAATCCTACATCGACCCTTATGGACAATGTTGCTTGGACCCCCTTTTTTTTTTCCTTCTTTTTCTTGAGGTCCACCTGAAAAAAGTGACAACCCATGGGTCTCACAAAATCCCAACCACTCATCTATGATGTTTTTATTAATATTTATAATTTTGTTTATAAAGTAAAGTTTGCTTGGAAATTTTTGGTAGCTCTCCTTTCCCCTCACACAAAATTATTGCACCCTCAACCTTAAACACAATAATAAAAAGGATCATCCCATTCTTCTAATTTTTTTTTTAAAGCTCTTCAAGGTGTTGAAGTTTTTTGCACTAGATTTGTTTGTTGATAGTTTTTTTTTTTTTTTTTTGCAAGCCCTTGCAGGCTATCCACATAATTTAAATTACTCAAAAACACAAGGGGGAAACAAAAATCACAAGAAATGTGGGCTGACCCTTC
>Ga0116227_10009179_pt1 | contig 18097 bp, 11 predicted proteins | sample S1TSphgellanicum_FD_89693 | JGI IMG/M metagenome (GOLD analysis project Ga0116227, IMG submission 89693) | Host-associated microbial communities from peat moss isolated from Minnesota, USA - S1T2_Fb - Sphagnum magellanicum MG | ecosystem: Host-associated > Plants > Peat moss > Unclassified... | reverse complement strand
TTCCGTTTGCAACGCTTCAGAGAAAAAGTACTTCAGCTTGTAAGTACCATATTCCGTTTGCACGAACTTACTATTGGCCACACGAGATACTGTTGACACATCCAGGTTGGTAAGCTTGGCTATGTCTTTCAATATCATGGGCTTCAATGTGGTCTCATCGCCTGTAAGAAAGAACTCATTCTGAAAATCGAGTATAGCATGCATTGTTTGCAGCAAAGTATGCTGTCGTTGCTTTATTGCATCTATGAACCACTTTGCCGAATCGAGCTTCTGTTTAATGAACAACACGGCCTCCTTCTGGCGTTTATCTTTCTTATCGCCACGATCATATGCACGCATCATCTCCCTGTATCCTTCAGACACACGCAGTTCCGGTGCATTCTTAGAATTGAGCGACACTTCCAGCACACCCATATTGTTGAACACAAAAAAGTCTGGTATGATATAGCTCTCCGCCTTGTTGAGCACAGCAAATGCAGAGCCCGGCTTAGGATTCAGTTTTATAATGATGCCGATCACATCTTTAAAATCTTTGTCATTCAGGTTCAGTTGCTTCTGTATCTTATCATAGTGCTTCTTGATGAACTCGTTAAAGTATACATCTATGACCTGTATGGCATTCTTTACCGGTTTGGATTCCGGGAACCTTCTCAGTTGTAGCAGCAGGCATTCCTGGAGGGTCACCGCACATACCCCTGGCGGATCGAACTGACGAATGCTATCTATTAGTTTATTTACCTCTTCTACGCTGGTCTCTATATTCTGGCCAAAGGCAAGGTCATCTACTATCGCGGTCACTTCGCGGCGTAGGTAGCCATCCTCATCTATGCTGCCTATTATTTGTTCTGCTATCCGGTGTGTGCGATCATCCAGCTCCAGCATACCCAGCTGGTCTATAAGATGATCGTAAAAACTATTTTCAACCCTTACCGGCACTGTTTGCTTCTCGGTATCGCCACCACCGTAGTAGTCATCTCCGTAATCATAATTACCCTCATCCTCATTGCGCAAAAAATCTTCCATATCCACCTTTTCGGCAGTATCGTCGCTTAGTTCCACATCATCTGCTTCCTCAAAGTTGTCTTCGCTATCCTGGGAATCGGTTATATCAGCAGGGCCATCCTCCTCCTGCCCATATTCCAATGCAGGGTTTTCTTCCAACTCTTCCTTTATGCGCTCCTCAAGGTTTACGGTAGCCACTTGCAGCAGCTTCATCAGCTGTATCTGCTGGGGCGATAATTTTTGTAATAATTTTTGCTGCTGCGATTGTCTTAGCATAATTTCTTCTGATGGCTGTAAAATTAGAATATAACTCCACAAAACGATACGTATCAGTTAAAAAATGGGATCTGGGCAATAGAAAAATATTTGCAGCGTTTATCAGGCACATGTAATTGTTAACGTGCTTCCATATTATAAAGCAGTGTTGTATATTTCTAAAAATTGGGCAAAAACAGTGGGCAGGCATGAGTAAAAAACCTTTTATATCACCATCTTTTTCTTATGTTCCCCTGGAAGAAACTTTGCAGATACCGCGCAGAAAAAAGCAGCTGTTCATAGGTATCCCCAAGGAGACATCGTTCCAGGAAAACAGGGTGGCACTAACACCAGAGGCAGTATCAGTATTAGTAAATAACGGGCACGACGTAGCAGTAGAGCACAACGCCGGTGAAGGCTCATTTTATTTTGATACCGATTATAGCGAGGCCGGGGCACGTATAGTATACGAAAAGGCTGAGTTATACAAGGCAACCACCATCATTAAATCGGCCCCCATATCAGAAGAAGAAGCGTCGCTATTGCAACCTAACCAGGTAGTAATATCGCCCATACACCTGCCTTTTTTAAAGGCAGAGATACTGGAGCAACTGATACAAAAAAAGATAATTGCAATTGCATTCGAGTCTATAAAGGACGATTCCGGCACCTATCCAATAGTACGCTCTATGAGCGAGATAGCAGGTAGCTCAGCCATACTGACCGCTGCCAAGTACCTGAGCAACGTGCACAACGGCAAGGGCATATTGCTTGGAGGTATATCTGGGGTACCACCTGTAAGGGTATTGATAATTGGCGCCGGTGTTGTGGGCGAGTTCGCCGCACGTACCGCTTTCGGACTCGGGGCATCTGTAAAAATATTCGACAACTCCATTTACCGGCTCATGCGCCTGCAGAACAACATAGGCCGCAGATGTTTTACATCGGTACTGGAGCCGATAACTCTGGCAGAAGAATTATCTAATGCCGATGTGGCCGTTGGTGCGCTTAAGCCCATAAACGGCATAACCCCCATGGTAGTGAGCGAGGCTATGGTAAGCAATATGAAGGCCGGCTCTGTTATTATAGATGTAAGCATAGACCGTGGTGGCGTTTTTGAAACATCGCGCCTTACCAGCCATGAAAATCCTACTTTCAGAAAATATGAGGTGATACACTATTGTGTGCCGAATATAGCTTCTGGGGTATCGCGCACGGCATCACGGGCCATCAGCAATGTGTTGATGCCCATATTGCAGGAGTGTGCTGACAGTGGCGGCATGGAAGGCATCATACAATCTAAGGGCGGCATTCGTAATGGGGTGTATATGTATAAAGGATGTGTTACCAATGCCACCATCGCCCGGAGATTCAATTTTAAATATACAGACCTCGATCTGCTGTTGTCATCGCAAGTCTAAAATTGTTTTTTGTACGTAAATAGAATTATGCCCAACAACCGACTCAACAAGGCTATTGCCGGGTACCATTTACTGATGATCCTTTCTGCTGTTGATTATACACTCAATGGTAATAAAGAAATGGTGATACGCGACTATATGGCGCAGGAGTTCCCGATCAAGATCAACCTGGATGCCCAAATGGATGTGATCAGCAACCTGAGACCTGAAGAATGGGAAGCACATTTCCTAAAAATGGCAGATGATTTTTATGATGACGCTACGGAAGAAGAGCGTATTCACCTGCTCAACTTTGCCATACAGCTTACCAAAGCTGATAATGTCATTACTAAGGAAGAGAACCACTACCTCAATATATTATTTGAGAATTGGGAACCGGCTTAATACAGACCGAAGGCTATTTATACCCTGCCGCCTGCAATTCAAACAGTTCGGCATATCGTCCTTTATTAGCCAGCAGTTTCTCATGACTGCCTATTTCCACTATCTCGCCTTTGTCCAGCACCAGTATACGGTCGGCCATGCGGACAGTGGAGAATCTATGCGATATCAGTACAGCCGACCTATTTTTTGTTAATTCTGCAAAGCGTTGAAATACCTCATATTCTGCACGCGCATCCAGTGCCGCAGTAGGCTCATCCAGTATCATTAATTGTGCATCTTTCATGTAGGCCCTGGCCAGTGCCACCTTTTGCCATTCCCCACCCGAAAGCTCTACACCATCATTAAAACGGCGACCCAGAGCCTGATCATACTTATTGGGTAGTCGTTCTGCCAGTATATCTGCAAGGCTTTGTTTTGCGGCTGTAACGATCACGCTCCGGTTCTCCTTTTGATCAATATTACCTGCAGCTATGTTTTGTGCCATGCTCATCTGGTAGCGCAGGTAATCCTGGAAGATAACGCCTATCTGCATGCGCAGCTCTGCAAGGTCATATTCTTTCAGGTCTATACCATCCAGTAGTATACGCCCCTCGGTGGGGTCGTAGAGGCGGGCCAGTAGTTTTACAAGCGTAGTTTTGCCTGCCCCATTCTCACCTACCAACGCCAGTTTCTCGCCAGCATGTAGGGTAAAGCTCAGGTGCCTGTTGGCCCATTTATCAGAATTCACATACTTGAATCCCACGTTCTCGAAAGTAAATCCGACCTTAATGGGATCGGGAAATTTTTTGGCATTTGCCAACGGCACTATCTTAGGTTGTATCTCAAAGAACTCAAAGAAGTCCCGTAGGTAAAGCGAGCCCTGAGCCACGCTGGTAAAGCGACTCAAAACCCCTTCCAGCAGACCCCGTAACTGCCTGAAAGAACCAGCAAGAAATGTGAGTGTACCAATGGAGAGGTTGCCATTCACAGTTTTTAGAATGATGAAAAAGTAAGCACAATAATACCCTGCGCTACCAACTGTAGCAAAGAATGCCCCCCAGCCGAACCGCCTGGTAGCCAGCCGCTTGCCTGCCTCATAAAACTGGTCGGAAAGTACCCGGAACCTATCTATGATAAAGCCTGAAAGGTTAAATATTTTTACCTCCTTAGCTGTCTCATCACTGGCACCCAAAAACCTGACGTAGTCCAGCTCCCTGCGGTCAGCAGTTTGTTGCCGGCCAAGTGCATAGCTTTTATTATTAAAATAAGATTCTCCCAAAAATGCAGGTATAACTGCTATTAACAGTAATACGAACAACCATGGATTAAAAGTGAGGATAGCGCCAGCCAGAAAAGCCATGGTCACCAGGTCCTGTACCTGGCTCATCACTTGCGATAGTAGTACTGTACGACCAGTTGTTTGCTGCCGTGCGCGCTCCATCTTGTCGTAAAATTCAGAGTCTTCAAACTGATCCAGGTCGAGCGTGGCTGCATGTGCCATTATCTTTACCGAAGTATAGTTCGAGAAGCGGTCGCCCAGTAAGCCATCCATTAGTGATATACCTCGTGTTAGCACATCGGATATTATGGCAAGTGCAAATTCAGCTGCCACAAGTGTCCACAGGTAGTGTTGGAATCCTGTACCGTGGCCCTGGCTCAACAGCACGACCTGGTCTATGATAAGTTTGCCAACATATAGCAGTGCCACAGGTATTACTGCCTTCGAGAGGCGCAACAGCGAGTTGGCTATCATCATCCACGGACTGGTCTCCCATACCAGCATGAAGAACCGGGGCAGATTACGCAAAGTAGCTACCCTTTCCCTAAAATTCAATTGCTCTTCTTTTGTGTTGATCCGTGGCCTGCTCACAATAACATTTGAACTGCAAAGAACGTGCAAATACGCATGCCGTCAGCAATAAGTGGCAGTTGCCCGTCTATGGGTCAATACAAAATACCTATCGTATCTGAAAAATTGCAGATTTTATTAAGCGCGGGATAAAGGCAATGCTATATAGAACGTAGTGCCCACCCCTACTTTGCTTTCCAGCCATATGCGACCTCCGTGCTCTTCTATGATCTGCCGGGATATGAACAGGCCCAGGCCATACGCTTGCTCTCCATCAGTTCCCTGTCTTTTTGATGTGGTAAGAGGTTGAAATATATTTTCTTTCAGTTCATCTGGTATGCCTATACCTTCATCCTTTATACTGATGACCACGTCATTCCCGCTTATCGCCCAACCGGCTTGGATCAATGAATTTGCAGGACTGAATTTTATGGCATTGATCACCAGGTTATTGATCACCCGCCATATCCTTGAACGCACTGCAAATATGGCTTCGTCATCTCCATTCACCAACTCTATTCTTTGCTTTTTCTCATCAGCAATAAACTGCATCAGGGTCACACTTTCTTCCAGCAATCTTTTAATGCTAACAGGTTCTTTTTGCAGCTCGTCATGTTCCACATTTATCCTTGCCGACAGCAGATCATGAATAAGTATATTCATATTCTTGCTCGATACTTGTATCATCTCCAGCATCTCCAGATCTTCGGCCGACCTGCCCGGTTCTTCCACCATCAGGTTGCTGATACCATATATAGCATTGATGGGGTTCTTCAGGTCGTGGGCCACTACCTGTAGTAAGTGTACATACTCCTGGTTGCTCTTTTCAAGTGCTCCCAGTGTCAGCTCCAGTTTTTGGTTTTGCTGTACAGATTGTTTTACGTGTGCTTTTGCTTCCTTACGGCTTTTTAGTGCCATGTACAATATCACCATTGCCATAATACAACCAAGGACCGCTGCTATCAAATAAAAAGTTTTGATCTGGTTCTGTTTTTCGGCCTCTTTCAGATCTATTTTTTGCTGCAACAGCTCGAACTGGTTGATGAAGTCGGTACCCATCAGCTTTTTATTGGCAGCCTCATAGTCATTTTTGCGGTTTATATATTCATTCAGGTAAGCCCAAGCCTGTTGTTTATTCCCGTTGGCCTCTTCAAGGTCGGCTTCTGCATGCAGTAGCTCCATCTGCCTCTTAGGGTCTGTAAAGGTATCGGCACCCTGTTTTATCATTTGCAGCTGCGCACTGGCCTCCGCTACCCTTCCTGTGTTCATATAAAGCTGCGCCAGTTTCATCCGGGTTATCATGGCATCTTCTCTGGCATAGCCTTTTTGCTCATTGATGGCAATGCTTTCTTTAAATTTTTGTTCTGCCAGTTCCACTTTCCCCTGGTCGTAGTACGTACTTCCCTGGTTACCATATACCACTCCCCTTGCTGCATCTACATCGCGCTTTTGCCGCAATGTCTTTTGCGGCATAGCGGCTATCATATCCAGTGCCTTGCCATAGTACACCAGCGCACTGTCTGTCAATCCTGCATGACTGTATGCCAGCGCTATGTTATCCAGCACACCTTGCTCACTATAACGATAAACAGTATCCCCGGCACACTCGTCTAATAGTGCTATGGCCCTCTTGTGCCATGCAGCTGCTTCCAGGTATCGCTCCTGACCATAACTTACATCGGCCAGTTTATTTTGAAAATCGTACTGGAATTTATTATACGCACAGCGGTCATCTCCTTCCTTAGCACTCATTTTACCTTTGTAGAAATAGGAGTACGCTTCATTGAAACGTTTTTGTTTGAACAACACATCGCCCTTACATACGTTGGCCGTTGCATACATCAGGTTGTATTCCCTGTCATCGGCATATGGCTCCATTACGCTTATCAGTGTATCTGCATAGCACAGTGCCTTTGGGTAATCCTTTATATACCACAGATAGCATTTATTTAAGAAAAAATATTTCTGGAAAAGATCTCCGGGGCCAGGCTCGCGAACTATAGGGAATGCCGTCTGAAAATATACAACTGCTTTTATAGGATCATATCCAACCAGCTCACCCGCGCGTGTGATAATAGGTTTTGTAAGATCTGGGTGGTCAGGTTTTTTTACGGAAAGCTTGCAGGCACTTATCAACCACAAGGCTATAAAACAAAAGAATGTTCTTGACCAATTTGAACCGGTAAATAACCCATTAAAAAAACTCAGACCCATTATTACCTGTTTACCCTTTTTATATCTATTGAACAATATTACATTATAAAATTCATCCTCTTCCTATAGAATGGTTAAAAATAGGTAGAATATTTAAAAAAGTTATAGGGCCCATATAGGGCCCTATAACTAATGAACTGAAAAATAGTGATGGTTAGTTTTGCAATACCACTTTCGAGGTATAGTTAACACCATCTGCTGTAATATTCAAAAAGTAAATGCCTGCTTTTACTTGAGAGATGTTCAACTGTGTAGTGCCTGATGTACTGTTGGCATTCAGTACAGTTTCCAACACTTTACGGCCTGCAACATCTGTAATGTAAGCAAGTGCATTCTGTAGTGGTGTTTTAGATGTCCATGAAATATTCAGAACACCATTTGTTGGGTTAGGGAAGATATTGAACGCGCTGTTTGCTTCACTCACGTTTGCAACTGCCAGGTCCGACTGATATACTGTTTTGCTGATAGTGTGGTCTATGAAATTAACGAACAACACGGGCGTACTCGCAAATGTGAATATTGCAGGGGTTGTAGCTGTGCTTAATATTTCCGGATAGATCTTGTAAGTACCAGCAGGGAAGTTAGAGAATTGGTAGTTGCCATTTGCATCAGTTGTGGTGTATGCAATTGGTTGACCGCTCATATTTTCCAGGAACACGGTCACGTTTGCTGCAGGCAGCCCTGTAACTTTAGTTCCTTTGTTGGCACCTGTGGTCACATTGCCCGATACAAAGCCCGGTCCACTCATAACAGTACCTTCCAGCAGGTGGATATCATTAGAGCTGTTAACGCCTGAACCACTGTAAGTGATCACCGTAGCACCATGCCAGTAAAGGCTATCGTAGCCATATGTAGGCAATCCTGCGTTGCCGGAAGATGGGCCGTTGGTAAGTGCGGCCTTAACACGGTAAGAACCTGCAGCCGGATTGTTGAATGTATATGGTACGTTGATGCCTATTATCCCAGATACGCTCACAGAATCAACTGCGCTCAGGTCTTGAGTGGTAGCATCATACTTTATCAGCCATACTTTATATGCAGGATGGGTAGGGTTATTGGCATTAGAAGAGTCTAAGTACACATTACCTGTTATTTGTGCAGGACCGTTCACTGTGGTTGTTACTATCTGCACCATAGAATCTGCGCAGATCACAGCATGTGTGAAAGAGTCTGTCCAGGTCATTTGCAGATATACTGTGTGATTGCCGGCCAGTGCATAAGTGTGCGGGTTGCCCGTTGTTCCATCGCCATAACTCCAAAGGACCTGTGCGTTCAGGTGGCCTGAATACGTAGGCGGCGTAGATGTATTAGTGAAGGACACAACAGCACCGCTGACGCTGTACGTGAATGATGCTGAACATGCAAAAGCAGCATGTGCGGCAAGGAATGCGATCAAAGTAAAAAAAAGGTTTTTCATAATTATCGAGTTTTGTTTTTAAAATGAAAAAATGTATCTGAAATAACGACGTCTCTTATTTCATCTCAAAGGTATGTGGAGTGTATATTTTTATAATAGGTACTAATACCCAATTTGCAATTCGGGTACTAATACCCAATTCACGTTTGGGAAGGTCAATCGATCATGCCAACCTGTATGGCTTTCTTGACCAGGGCAGCAACATTTTTTACGTCCATTTTCATGAGCAGGCTCATGCGGTGATTATCGACAGTGCGTTTGCTAATGAACAACTTGTCTGCTATTTGCTGGCTGGTGAGGTTTGATGCAATGAATTGCAACACTTCTTTCTCTCGCCTGGATAGAACAGGGTCAGTACTTCTTTGCTGTTTTGAATGCAGGGTATCCTGCAATAGTTTTTCTTTAAGTACAGGTTCCAGGTATTGCTCGCCGTTATATACGGTGCGGATCGCATCCAGCAATATGTTCTCGCGTGCGGTTTTCAGTATGTATCCATGTACTCCTTTTTTCAGCATGTGCTTGATGTAAAACACATTGTCCAGGTTGGTAAGTACCAGCATCTTTACTAACGGATATTTCTCACTAATAATGTCCGCAAGTTCGTCCCCGGTTTGCCCCGGCATCTGTATATCCAGCAGCAGCACATCGGGTTGTTTGCCTGCTATTCCTTTCAGCAATTCTTCACCATCCTGGTAGGTACCTGTAATGGTCATGTCCGCACAATTGGCAAGGATATGGCTCAAGCCATTGATCACCAACGGATGGTCATCCGCTATCGCCAGTTTTATCTGTAGCATATCATTATTTTTCTCCGCCATCATATTACAGGTGTACCTTGTTTTACTTCAAACTCAATGTATACCGATGTACCCTTCCCTTGTTCCGCACTCAGCGTGAATTGCCCCCCCAGGCTGCTTACTCTTGTCTGCAGGTTGTGGAGGCCTATACCTTTTTTAAAGGCTGCGGTATCAAATCCTATCCCGTTATCCTCTACCGTTATGGTCAGCACCTGTTCGTGCATCAGCAATTGCACCAGCGCAGTAGTGGCCTGCGCATGTTGGGTTATGTTCTTCAGCAGTTCCTGTACTATGCGGTATATGTTCAGTTTAAAGTCTTGTGCCAGTGTATCGAAATCGCCATAACATTGAAAATCTATCTCCACCTTTTTCCCGTCTTGTACTGTATTGCAGTAGGCTCGGAGCGCCTCAGGCAGTGTCTGTTTCAGCAGTACCTCTGGCATGAGATTGTGGGCTGTTTTGCGTATCTCATCCCCCATATCATCCAGCAGTTGCATTACCTCATGGTAGGCAGGGATCTTGGTGATCTCACTATTATCGTGGTGCATGGCGTTGAAGCGCATCATAGCGGCAGAAAGCATGCCGCCTATACCATCATGTAGCTCTCCGGCTATGCGGCCACGTTCTTTTTCTTCTCCCTCCATCAGCGCTTTCAGCACACTTATCCTGTTCTCCTGTGTCAGCGACCGTATCTGCTCGGCCTGCAGGTATTGTTTGTGCCGCACATTGCGGTAGCCAATTATAAAGATCAGTATCACTATAAATACCCCAACGGCTATAACACTTATCCAGATATTCTTTTTGATGAGGTTACTTTTTTGCTGTGCTATCAGTAGTTCGTTGCGTGCCAGCTCGCGGTCTTTCTCTGCGGTCTGGTATTTTATTTCCATCTGGTTGATGGCCTTGGCATTCTCTGTTCCCGTAAGCCGCTCCTTTAGTGCCAGTATAGAGTCCATACAGTTTAGCGCCTTGGCATATTGCCCTGTGGCACGGTACACAGCCTCTAGCTTGGTATAGCAGTCTATGTATATGTCCTTCATGTTGTGAGCGGTCGCTTCCTTCAGTGCAAATTCCAGCATATGCTCAGCGTCGTTATACTTACCGGTACGGTACCAAACATCGCCCAGCGAAAAAGAAGCACTTATGACCACATCATTGAATCTACCCTTCGATAATGTATTGGCGCGCTCCAGGTAAGAAACCGCCTGTGTATATTCACCTTTTTCTATAAGAGCTCTTCCAAGGTCATAATTGGCCTGGGCTTCCAGGTCAAGCCGCTCCATTTTTTTACTCAATGCCATCAGTTCTTCGAACAGCCTGATCGAAGTATCAGCCTGGTGAATAGTAGTGAGATATTCCCCTTTATCAATAAGTACGATGGCTAATTGTAATTCAAAGTTGCCTTTCCTGGCTATATCTTCAGCCTGCTGAAAAAATGCGAGACCTTTGTTGCCTTGTCCAAGCCTGATATTTATGATACCAAGGTTAGTATAAATATTTGCTGCGGTTCTAATTGGTGTAAGAGGTAATTTTTTCACCTCGCTGAGCGCCTTGTAATAATATTGCGATGCTAGTGTATAATTCCCTTCCGAAAAATAGCTTATCCCTATGTTATTGTAACACCACACAAAAGCATCTTTTTTGCTTGACCCTGCAGCCCAATCGAGCGCGTGCACATAACAATCTCTGCTTCGCACATAGTCCTCTTTAGCTGCATAGCTTAATCCCTTACACATTAACGCTGAAAACACACCTTCAGCGTAGTTTACGTCAACACTTAACTGTGTTACCTTGTTGTAAATAGCTATTGCAGAATCAGGATTCAGCACTTTACTTGCACTGTCAAGCATTTGACTGATCTTTCCTGTATCCGCCCCTGGCTTTAATATCAGCTCAGCTTTTGCACGGCAATTGGCAGGAAAGATAATAGCCAGCATTATGCAACAATAAAAAACCCTTTGCAGCATCCGTTTTTTTTAAAATGTACTACTAAAAAGGCGAAGTGGAACAAGGTGATACAATAAACGAGGATGTGTCAAAGACCCATCCTCGTTCCTGAAATACTACGACATTTTATTCTTTCACGAATTTACCATTATAATTAACACCGGTCACGTCCTCATGTATCATTACATAGTACATGCCCGCAGACAGGTTAGCGACCGGCATATTTATCAATTGAGTATTGGCTGTAGTACTGCCAACAAGCTTACCTGTTGCATTGTAGATCTTTACCGATCGGTTCCCTATACCAGATGTCTGCATATAGATACTTGTAGTTGCCGGATCGGGATACACATCAACTTTTTTGCTTTCAGCAATGTTATTGATCCCCGCTCTCGGTATCCGCGTTCCCATAAGGGTCACATTATCAAATACCATACTACCGATGTTGCTTGCTGACGACCCATTTGTGAAGGTGATACGAACTACGAACCTGTTGTTATTATTTGCTATGGCACTATCAAAAGTTACAGTATGTAGGGTATAAGTAGATGACAATGAATCGTTACCACCAATTCCAAATGCGCTCGTTACCTGCACCCCACTAGTGGTCCAGTTCTGGCCGCTATCTAAGCTGCAAGAAAAATTCATCCTGGTAGCACCATTGTTTGTTTTCCCGCCAAATCCGAACACCACGTCCTTGTATCCTCCCGAAGGAACATAAAAACGTGCTTCCATTTGCGCGCTAGGGTTGTGCAGATTAAGCGCTTTGCCACCACTTGGCGCTGCACCCAGTGCCAGTTGAATATTGGTAGTAGTACCCGCAACAGTATCGTAGTATGTGGAATACCCCGTGGGTGCCGTAGATAACGCCTGGTAAAGCATAGTGCCTACAAGTGCGAATGACGTGTCTGACGATATCTGTCTAAGACTGTCTGCATTTGCCGGTCCGCCATACGGGGCAAGTCTGTCAAAATCCCAGTAATGTATCACTGTTTGTGCTTGCACCCCGTTTGCCAGGAACAAGCATGCGATAAGGGTTAATAATTTTGTCTTCATTTTATTGTTCTTTTATTATAAAGTAATAAATTTCAATTTCGGCGTTCAGAGTGACATGAGCCACTGTGCCTCAAATGTAATATTACTGAAAAAGCAAGGTTAAAAGTTGGGTATTAATACCTAATTTATTGTTGCATTTATACACTGATCGGCGCAGCAGGCTCTTTTTTTAATTTACCCAACATTGGCCTATGAACGGTAAATATATTGTGGAAGGACCCAATGGTCAGATGATAGTATTGTGTACCACCTCTCTTATCACATTATCCAGTTGCAATGTAGCGCTCTTTACCCCCTCTATTATTTCTTTATTCGACTCTCCTACAGGGTCATCGTCGTTCAGCAACCCAACCAGGCCCAGTATAGTGGCTACAGGACCACGCACCTTGTGCGATTGTATCCAGGCTATATTTTTTAGCTTTTCATTCTGTTCCTGTATCATTTTCAATTGCTCCACGTGATCCGTAATATTCCTTGAGAAACAACTTGCTCCGGCTATGCGGTTATCCTTATCGTATATAGGGTTAAAGCTTATTTCTTCATAGACAACCTTTCCTTCCACTATATCTTCCTCTGTCACTTTAAATGTTTCGCCTCCCAGCACCCTGGCAAAATATCCGCGCCATTTTTCTATTCTATCTTCACCATAATCATTCTCTCCGATCTCGTCAATATTCTGCTTGCCGGTCAGCAATTGCAGTCTTTTATAATACGCGTCATTTGCCGATATCACTTTCCCCTCCATGTCTATAGACCAGATGATGTCCATGGTGTTATTGATGATAGCATTTAGTTTTTTTTGCTTGTTGGCTATTTCGGTTGCCAGGTTCGATTGCTCTGTGATGTCCTTAAAATATACGGCTATACCGGCATCAGTAGGGTAAAAATAAACCGACAATGTGTCTCCTGTGGTCGGCGATGTGCCTTCTGAATGCGCTACTTTCCGGTCGTTCATCGCCGTCATATAATCTTTGTAGTAGAGAGAATCTACCAGTTTAGGGAAGGTGGCCCACATATTCTTCCCCAATAACTCTTCTCTTTTTTTGCCAACCAGTGCCTCAAAGTGTCGGTTCGCGTATGTGATCTCCCACTCTTTGTTTATCGAGATAAAACTGTCTGTTATGCTCTCGAACACATTCTCTATCTCTTCCACTTTCTTTTTCAGTGCGTTCTCTACCCGCCGCAAATGAGTTACATCTATTGTCACGCCATTATAAGAAAGCGGCTCTCCTTTTTCATTCCGCTTCACATTGGCCTGCGTCAGCAGGTACTTGGTGCTGCCATCTTTGTGAATGATCCTGTATTCCAGTTCGGCGCTCCCGTCCCTGTAGTTCTGTCTTATCTTATTTTCCAGTTCCGCCCGATCATCAGGATGCACATGTTCCAGGTGCATCCCGCCTTCCGCGGTCATCTCTTCCGGGGTATATCCAAATATATCAATGCTGGCATCATTAATGTATGTCAGCCGCCCGTCCGATATACTTCGCGACCATATCACCTCCTTAATAGAGGATAATATATCGTCCAACTGGTCTTTTTGGGCCTTGATGATATTGTTCAGTTTGGCGTTCTCCTGCTCAGTTACTATCCGCTTATCTATATCATATACCAGCGATAGCCTTGCTATTTTCCCATTAAAGGTCGTACGATTAGAAAAAACGTGCACGTAAAATACAGTTCCGTCTTTCTTTATATGACGCCAATGACCGGCGTCATTGAACTCTTCGTTCTCCAGTTCAGCTACTTTCGTTATCAAGGGTGCTTTATCTTCGGCAGGTCGTATGTCAAGCAACGTTTTAGCTAGGAATTCCTCCTTGCTATATCCATAGTTGGCGATCGCTGCAGTATTAACGGCAAGGATAACCAATCCAATTGGATCATAAATGATCATTGGCACCGGACTGTCATCAAAAAAGTGCTTGTAGTCCTGCTGGATCGGGCCTTCATCCTTTTTTCCCATCTTTTTCGAACTTCACGGTTATACAAAAATCAGACTTTAAAATGATCCGTAAAATTAAACAAAATTTATAAAAGCTCACATATGATGTGAGTGTAACACTACAGTTTACAAATAAACATAATTTATGTCATTATATAATTATATTCTAAAAAAATAATATCACATTTAATGTAGTCGGAAATATGACCGTTGCTTGGAAACAAAAAAGAGGAACTGCATAATGCAGTTCCTCTTTTGAATATTATTTTGACCAACAGCATTAATATTTAACGAAACGTCCTGTTGCTACATTATTATTGCCAATTGTATTTACCAGGTACACTCCACTTGCCAGACCACTGATGTCGACATTTACTATTCGCTCGCTGCTGCTCAACACTTTTACTGTTTGTCCCAAAGCATTGATGATACTGATCTTTTTATCGCCGGCAAGTACAGCTGGGTACGAAAAAGTAACATTGCTACTGGCAGGGTTAGGAACTATTTGTACCTGCCCCTGTGTATTCGCTACGTTGTTGACACCTGTATTGCTACCACTGTTATTGAACAACAATTCCATTCTTTGTTCTCCCTGGCTGGCAGCATTGGCATCTACAGTAAATGAGTAACTGGTACCGTTCGTAAGCTGCGTATATGTGTTCAAGTATCTATCGTGCAGGTACACCATTTTGTTCGCAGGCAGGTTATTCTCATTCACAGTTAGTGTGTAGGTTGCTTGCGGCACAGAACGTATGCCCAATGCTATAATTGCACCATCTGCTATGCTATCTGCATCGCGTGCATCATGATCCATGTGCTCTGCGTCAGACGATAGGGAATAGATATCCAGTTGAGCATTACTTATCTTATTCAGGTCGCCGTTATCGCCTGCGGCATTGCCGGTCATTGGCTTCAACTCCAGCTTCCAGTTGTCCCACATAGTACTGCCATAGTTCACACCCAGTTCCAGCGTGGGGTACAGGCTCGTGGTCTTGAAGGTATTGGTTACAGCTGCAGCACTTGTTTTAGTACCGGCTTCGGTAAATGTTAGTGTGGCATCGCTCACACCTGAGTTGTGCGCCAGGAAAGCGCCATTAATAGGTATTACCGTAGTAGTTGGCGCATCTGCATACGCTGTACCGTTAGTATACACATTCAGGAATTGTCCTCCCGGAGCTACTACCTTGTAAGCATCAATTGTTCCGCCACTTACGCTGATACCGCTGAGCACTATTTGCGATGGGTAAGGATTGCTGATAAGGTTCCAGCCACCTGCAGGTACTGTTTGTGTTATAGTGCCCTGGTTCACCGCACCTGTAGTAGTTATAGTAACCGCAGATGGCGTATAGCTGTTACGTGAACTGCAACCTTCACCTTTAGCTCCCCTTAAGAACACCAATGCACCATTAGAATGACCTGCACCTGCAGCTGCAGCGGGAAAAGCGCCACTGCCACTGGTGATACCAGTATATGCACCAGCACCGGGTGTGTAGCTGAATACTGATGGCGATGTGCCCTGGCAGCTAGACCCACCGGTAATGCCCGTGATATCTATGTAGCTGCTGAGCTGGCTCAGGTCTATGTTACTGGTATAGGGATGACCCATGAGTGCATAGCCACGCTGGCCGGGCACGTAGCGTTGTATGTACACATTACCACTTATAGTGCCGGCAACAGTACCTATGCGGGCAGTACTACTTGCGTTGCTCAATAGTACAAGACTGTCATTGGTGGTGAGCGTGCTGCCAGAGGCCACTGTTATGGCATTACCTGCATTCACCACCATCTTTGAGGTCACATTGAAACCCGAAATATCGAACGAAGCATTTTCTACAACTACTCTGGAACCAGTGCCGGATACGGTCCAGTCAGCACCGAGAACACCTGCATTGCTATTGGCAATATGATAGGTCACGTTTGCCGATGTAAAGTTGGAAGGCGATGAACCACCTACACCATTGGTATTGGTCGACCAGGTACCCAAATTATCCAGGTTACCTGTTGATGCAGAATAGTAATTTGCAAAAGGTGTGCCTAAAATGGTAAAGTCATCTATGCGGTAACCATTCGAAGGACCGGTGCGCACGAATGTAAGCTTAACATACAGGTTAGATTGGTTGTCCATATTAGTGTTCCCCGATGTAAAAGAATAGGCAGCCCAGGTAGTGGCATTAGCAGTAAAAGCACTTGAAGTGATAGTATTATAGTTAGTACCATCAGTACTATATGCAATGGCCATAGTTGCGGCAGTACCCGCAAATCTCGCTCCCATAGCAATGCTCACACCGCCATATCCTACAGTAGAAATGCCACTTATAATTATGGTGGCGGTACCGGACGATGCATTAGACGGGCTGTATAAACACTCATTACCGCTGGCCGTGATAGGCGTACTATAACCACCTGTGGATGGTGTCGTATTAGATACTTGCCAGTTTCCGGTAGGGTCTGTTACAGACCAGGTAACACCGCCGCCGGAAAGAGCTGTAGCTATCGATGATGCACCAGTAATATTAGTAGTACCGAAGTTTTGGCTGTAAATAGACGTTTGACCCCAGCACAGGTTGGCCATCAGCAGGCAGATGGCAAGTAATAGTTGCTTTCTCATTTCTTTATATTATTTAGTATCATCTGGAATTTAATTACATATTATTGCAATAGTCCAGTAATATGTCGGTGAACAATATACGGTGGTATTGGTTATTTACCTAATAACCATATTAAATTTTACACAAAGACAATAGATCACTATGACAAATAAAAAAGCTTGAACCTAAGTAGAGCAGTTCAAGCTTTTTAAAAGTTGGCAATGTAATTTTTCTTTTCAATTTAGCTGATCATATCTATTGCCCTTTAGGTGTAAATTGTGCCAGCTCATATATACCCAGCACTTTTTCAATACCAGCTACTTTTTCCACCATTGTTTCAAAGCCGCCCTTTCCAAAAAGTTTCTGTTCGTTGTGCTCAAACTCTTCGCCCAAAGCATCATATTCATGTTTGGATACGATCTTTCTGAATGCCGGGAATAGAATGGTATCTTCTCTTGCCTCATGCGGACGATACATGTTATTAAAATCGGTGAGCACCTTTAGCAGCTTTTCGTTATCCGTATCGTTAGGTGCAGCAATTTTACACAACTGGCTTATCTGGTCGGTCAGCACTCTGCCAGCTTTGTGCTGCTGCAGTAATACCTGTACCAGGTCGGTCAGCTGGTTCGCTTTCTGAAAACGGGGGAACAAATAGTTCTCTTCCTGCTTTTCATGGTAGTCTTCTACAAAGGTCCTGATAATACCGGCAGCATTGAACAGGGCATCTCTTGGAAAACTTTCCTTCTTTGCCAGGTGTATCTTACAGGTATCATATACTAATAGCACCCGGTTCAGCAAACCATGCTCTTGCATCAGGTCCTCCGGCGGCGATACCTTCTGGCCATCATCTTCGTCTTTATCTTTATCCCCGCAACCGGAAAGAAATTGCAGACCGAGCCCGCCAATGGCTGCCAGTGTAAGTCCGGTACCAATAAAGTTGCGGCGACTATTGGAGTAATGATCTTCGGATGTTTGTTCCATAGCAAGTGGGTTTAAGAATGGTAGGATATCCCATTGATGTGACCGACACAAAAATCATGCGATGAGTCGTTGGCTCATACCGACAATAAAATAAACACGAACATACTTAGAGCGGAAATAAAAAAGGAGCTGCATAAAATGCAACTCCTTTCAAAAGATGTGGTCCTGCCTCGTCCTAAAAAAGGTTGACACAAAAATAGTGTTACCATTATGAATAAAGGACAGTTTAGGGTTCCAAGGCGGACTCAGAAGGACTACAGTTTAGCCT
>Ga0116227_10009178_pt1 | contig 18099 bp, 11 predicted proteins | sample S1TSphgellanicum_FD_89693 | JGI IMG/M metagenome (GOLD analysis project Ga0116227, IMG submission 89693) | Host-associated microbial communities from peat moss isolated from Minnesota, USA - S1T2_Fb - Sphagnum magellanicum MG | ecosystem: Host-associated > Plants > Peat moss > Unclassified... | reverse complement strand
GTCTTTATTTTCATTATGTTTTATGAACCCATGACATCCGCCTAAAAGGACTAATTAGCACAATTCCAAATCATCAATTCACAATCATAATGTTCCTATGAATAAGGGGGCTTGTTGTGGGGTTATACGATATTGGGTAGTTATAGGTCTTTGAGAGAAATAGGTTAGACAAAATATGCGCCAAAGTGATTAGTTCCAGGTTTTATTTACATTGCAAAAATGAACATGTTTACACAAAATAATTAAAAGGATACAAAAGTCGATGACAATTTCTTGTTATTTATCGATGAATTTAATTGAGATGGATAAATTTTCTTTTTTAAACAAAAGTAATTCTTGCTGACCACCTGACACGTCTAGCAAGGTTGACATAATTTCTGATTTTTCAGGAAAAAGATTTTTTAAAAAATTCTTTGTGCCATTATTCTACACATGGGCTGCTATTTTACAATTGATTAGATGAAATACATGACAGCATGCGTATATGCCATCATCCAAGTGACATATGCAGATTCTAGATATGTAAAGCATTGGCTTTTTTTTTTGTCTTTGTTAGTTGACAATCAGTTTCTAGCTGAATATTGGAGGCCTATCTTCCAAGTTGGAAGATTTCTTCCACTCTGTATACCATCCTTGGGACCTTTTTTTTTCTCATTCCAGCATTTCCTTATAGTTACAAAGATTCATTTATGCTTTAACAAAGATCATCAAGAAAATGTATTGCAACCTGTTAGAAAAGAGAGAGCAAAGCTTTTTAATCTACAAGAAAAGGATTGATAGTGGCAGGGGCGCCAATACATAGGAAGACTAAAAGAGAAAGGAAAACCAGTGCTTTATGTAAGAGAATGGTAGCCCCTCAACTCTTCCATGTTAGTATGTGCCTAGCTACTAGCACTTGGGCTGTTGTTGCCCTTGTGGCCATGCACCCAAAAATATGGAAATGGCCTCTCTGTGGCTACCCTTTTCCTATAATGAGAAATTGTGTTGGAGTTGGATTTGATTTTAGAAAATGCATTGTGGATGGAATCCCCTGATCTTGGAGGAAGAAATCAAATGGGTATGACCTCCATACTACGCTATCACATAGTCACCCTACTAACCTACTTACTTTGCTGACCTATCTCTTAGCCCTATGTACCAGCTAACAAGCAATCCCTTACCTACCCTTTCTATCTTTTTCTTGGCAAAACTTTTTATCTCGTGGCAAAACTTATATCTTTTTTTGGCTAAACTTTTCACTTGGGCAAAACTTATTATTTTTTCTTGGCTAAAATGTTCTCTCTTGGCAAAACTTATATCTATTTTTGACTAAACTTCTAATTCTTGGCAAAACGTGTATCTGTTTTTGGCTAAACTTTTCTTTTGGCAAAACCTATATCTCTTCTTAACGAAACTTTTCTCTTTTGGAAAAACCTATATTTATCTTTGGCTAAACTTTTCTCTATTGGCAAAACCTATATCTATTCTTGGCAAAACTTAATATTTTCTTGGTTAAACTTTTTTCTCTTAGCAAAACCTATATTTCTTCTTGGCAAAACCTATATCTATTATTGGCTAATTTTTATTTATTTTTTGTTAAACTTTTTTTCTTGGCAAAATTTATAATTTTTCTTGGCTAATTTTTTTTCTCTTGGCAAAACCTATATCTATTCTTGGTTAAACTTCTAACTCTTGGCAAAACCTATATTTGTTATTGGCTAAACTTTTTTCTTTTGTGGAAATTTATATTTTTTTGTGGAAATTTATTTCTCTTTTGGCATAACCTATATTTTTTTGGCTAATTTTTTCTAACTCTTGGCAAAACCTATATTTCTTATTGGCTAAACTTTTATTTCTTGGGAAAACTTATATTTATTCTTGAAATTTTTTTCTTGGCAAAACCTATATTTCCTTTTGGCTAAACTTTTATAACTCTTGGCAAACTTTATATATTTCATTGGCTATTTTTTTCTCTCTTGGCAAAGCTTATATTTCTTCTTGGCAAAAGATTTCTCTCTTGGCAAAACCTACATTTCTTATTAGCTAAAAAAAATTCTCTTGGAAAAACTTATTTCTTCTTGGAAATGTATTTCTCGGCAAAACCTATATTTCTTTTTGGTTAAACTTTTATAACTCTTGGCAAAACCTATATTTCTCATTGGCAAAACTTTTCTCTCTTGGCAAAGCTTATATTTCTTGGCAAAAAATTTCTCTCTTGGCAAAACCTATATTTTTTTTTGGTTAAATTTTTCTCTCTTGACATAACTTATATTTATTCTTGACTAAACTTTTAACTCTTGGCAAAACTTATATCTCTTCTTAGCTATTTTTTTTCTTTTCTTTTGGCAAAACCTATATCCATTCTTGGTTAAATTTCTAACTTTTGGTGAAACCGATATTTCTTCTTGGCTAAACTTTTCTCTCTTGACAAAACATGTATCTCTTTTTGGTTAAACTTTTAAGTCTTAATAAAACTTATATCTATTTTGCAAAGAGTTAAAAGTTTAGCCAAAAGTGCACCCTTGTTAAACTCCTACCTTCCAACAATTCTTTTATGTCTTTTTTGGTTAAAATTATACCTTTCAACAAAACTTTTATTTATTTATGGCAAAATCCCTACCATTTATTATAATCTTTATGTATTAAATAAACCTTTACTTCTAAACAAAACCTTTCTATATTTTTGTTAAACCTATACTTATTGGCAAAACCTCTTTATTTCTTAGTTAAACCTCTACTGCTCTAGAAGGAAAAAAAATATTAATGGAATCCACAAGGTGTAAATTGAACTTTAGTATATATGTTTTATAGAAATCAATTAAGGACATAAAAAATAATGTTGATTTTAGTTAGAAAAAATAACTAAGGAGGTAAGAGAAAATATTAAAAAATTCATGTATTTTCAACAATTATCTAATTCAATCATCTAAATCATAAAAAAATTAATGTAAAACATATGGTTTGTAAAGGGGGGTTAAATTATATAGAGGTTGAAGGTTTAGGTTTTGGGCATTACAATATTCATGTCAACTTTAAGTTAACACCATGTTTGTAATGATTTGGAGTTCCCAAACCTAACACCTATTACATGGATAACATGCAGGTGTTGCTTACTATGCCAATTACTAATAGTAGTTGAAGATTTAATCCCAACATGCAATACACACCTATGAAATTAATGCCATTTGTGACCAAAATGAAAGTTTTTTTTTCTTGAAATCCTTTTTTTTAAAAAGATTGTATTTCTAATTTCTTATACTTTTATTTTTCATTTTAAAATTTGATTATCTTTTTCTTGTTTTAAATGATTTTTTTCTATTTCTTGTAATTTGATTTCTCGCTTTAAAATTTTATTGTTTATTTTTTGTTTTAAATGATTTTTCTTCTATTTCTTGTACTTTTATTTCTTGCTTTAAAATTTTATTGTCTCTTTCTTGTTTGAAATGATTTTTGTTTAATTTTTTGTACATTTATTTTTCATTCTAAAACTTTATTGTCTCTTTCTTATTTTAAATGATTAAAAAAAAATTCTTGTACTTTTATTTATCGCTTTAAAATTTTATTATTTCTTTCTTGTTTTAAATGACTTTTCTTCTATTTCTGGTACTTTAATTTCTCATTTAAAAAATTTATTGTCTCTTTCTTGTTTTAAATGATTAAAAAAAAATCTTGTACTTTTATTTCTCACTTAAAATTTTTATTATCTCTTTCTTGTTTTAAATGATTTTTCTTCTATTTCTTGTACTTTTATTTCTCATTTAAATTTTTTATTGTTTCTTTCTTTTTTTAAATGATTTTTTAAATTTCTTGTACTTTATTTCTCATTCTTAAAAAATTATTATCTTTTTCTTGTTTTAAATGATTTTTCTTCTATTTTTTTACTTTTATTTTTTATTCTAAAATTTTATTGTCTTTTTTTTGTTTAAAATTTTTTTTCCTATTTTTTTTCATAATCAATTTTTAAATCCTTTTTTATTCTTCTTATTTTTTAAAAAATTCAAAATGATTGTAATTCCTTTTTTTCTAATTTTAAACAAATTCGAAACTATCTTTGTCATTTTTTGTTCATTGTTAAGTATGCAAATTTTTTGCCCAACATTTGGGGATTGTGTGAAACATGAAAAAAATCTAAACATCATTTTATGCTTCAAATGTGAATATTACATTTTTTAATTTTTTTCTTCTTTTTTAGTATTTTTTGTCACAATGTTCACAAAAACAAAGATGAAGGTATTGCATGCAATGGACCAATCATGTTGTGATGGAACTTGAATGACAATGGACCTAGATTTTCCAATACCCTCATGATAAAACTAGGGCCCCATTGGAACTAAAATGCAAAAAACCAAGTCCTTGCAATTCCCATATAATTTCTATTACAAATTATTATTTTTTTACGTAAAGGTTTAATATGTGGGCATTGCAAAGATTTGCCCTCCATATGACTTGGTTATTATCCAAGAAAAAAATCAATCTTGAAACATTAAACATGTTTATAATAAGTAAATAAATAAAAGAGAAAAATCATATCATTTGCATATAACTGACAATTTTCAACTAATTATTTGAAAATTGACAATATACATAACCAATATGGTTATTACCCAAGAATCACCAAGGCATTACTTTGACAATGAAATTGATAACTAATGAGTCCAATTTTAATTTTTTGATAATCTACTTAGACAATTATTGTCAAAAAACAATAATTGGTTTACATATAATAGATGATAAGTAATTAAGTAGGTAAATAGGTAGGTAGGTATTTAACCCTAACTCTTGAGACAAAAATTCCAATGATGATGTTTCATTGTCCAACTACTTTATCTAAGATGGGTATTTTGGAGATCGTCACTACAACAATTCTAAAGTCATTTTGAATTATAATTCATCATAGATCAAATTCCATTTTAAAATTGTTTCTTGTTGTTTGTCTTGTACCCTTTCAATGTTTTTATCTATTTGTATTTTGTTCTGAACTTCTCTAATGAATTGAACTTTCATTGACATTTTGTATACCAAATCAAGAATGTCAAATAATATTAATGGAACAAAATGACATATAATGAAATTTACAAAATTTTACTTTTGAAAAGACAAAACTAACTACAACAAAATTATTGACAAAATAATTTTTAAATCATTGTCAATGAAAAGACAAAATTGATAACAAAAAAATAATTATGTTCACAAAAAATAATTTAATCATTGTCCATGGTAGTGCAAAACAACGCAGAGCCCAAATACTTTTTTAAAATGGGACTTAACATAACCTAATTTGAATAATTTAAAGATTTTGACAATTGAATATAAACAAACAAGGTCCCATTAACAATTTGAATCTAGTGATAACCCTATGTTAAGGATTTTTTGGCACCTTCGACAAACCACAATGTTTAATCTTTGACAATTTTGGCATGGTGAATCAAAAAATTATGTTTTTTACACTTGCCACCATTTTTAGAATTATTTAATGTCAAATTTCTATGACATGTATGCTACTCCTTGTTTGGTATCATCAAAACTTTTATGGCCTTACCATAGTGGATGGTGCCTTTGAATATCCTTTAGCTTTATGTTATCAATCAAAATAATAAAAAAACCAACTATTGTTCAACACATATTTCCATCCACACATGCATCCTCATATGTATGATAAATATTTATCATATGACAATGAATTCCTTGAATGGAGTTAAATTATAAATTTCAATAATATGCATCGTATATAATTATAAAATTCCATGAGCTACATTATACCTTTTTTCAAAGATTTCACAACCATTCTCCACACCACACCACATGCCATCCTTACAAATCCATTAAAATCCAACACCTACAAATGAATCAAGTGAAGGTAAAAGGTTATGCAATGAGATAGACATGCAAAGGCAAAAACACAAATGATGGAATGCAAGGTGCAACCAATTCATCAATTGTAAAATACCTTTTCCTTTGAACATGCATGCATTAACTACTCCTTCCACTTGTGATGAACATGTGTGTATTTGTTGAAAATGTGGTTAAATGCACATTATAGAGCTCATATGTGTTGTGGTGTCCATTGTCACCAACCAACTTCACCTTGAAGGGCCTACAAAATATGGATGAATTGCCAATCAAATCATCAAATATCTAAAACTCCAACTACAAATTTGTTTACTTTTGATAACTAGTGTGAAATATTGTCCCATTGTGGCAATAGACACATGTAAAGCTTCCTTGCAGATGAACCAAAAGAACATGAAGACCAACCATTTTACACACACACATTACTCTCATTTGGCACTCCAACAACATTTTAACACTATCAACAAACATACACATACAAAACATCTTAATTTTTGAATGGTGGTATTTCAATATGAACACTTTCAATCAACAAGATTGCTATCTATTCTTTGAATAAATACTACCTACCATTTCAGCAAACACCTATCCTTGTAATATCTTTTTAGGCAACACAAAAAGAACCATATGATTTTGCTTAGTTGACACTTGTTATTGTCAATTGACATTATTATTGTTAGCTTAAGGACACCAACATTGATTCCTACTAACTATTGACCAACCTTTATTTGTTGAAGTTTGGTTTGAAGGGGGGTTGTTGGAATCAATCATCCTACCTTCAACAACTATTCATTTTCATGCATCTAGGGCACATCCTCCTATAGGCTCTCATGTATTCATTAAAGTTATTGTTGTATATTCATCCATTGATTTTATTGTTAGAAAGAGGTTAGTTAGTTACATTATTTGTTATTTTTTTATAAGTCCAAGTATATATGAAGCTTTGGCTCTTTATCAATAAAACATCCTCATTCTTATGTTATTTGAATGAACCACTTTCTTCATGAAAGGAATTTGATTGTAGATTGAGTTGGGACTACTCAAAGCTAGAAACCCACAATTATTGATCAAATGTTAACAAGTACATGTTTTCTTAGCATGGACCAAGATGAATACATCTTCGATGTTTTTTATTGGAGCAATCTTTACTTTAATAGTTCCAATTTGGTGAGTGTACAAATGGTTCCCAAATTAAGTACAATGATTAAGTAAAAGGACGTTCTAAAATTGATTTCCAAAAAAGTCAGATTTTAATAACTCATAATCCTATCAATGTCAATCTTCATTTCTTATAAGGTCTTCTCCAAATTTGTGCATTAAACATAGATTCATCATTCTTCTAAAAAATAACAAACGTATTTTTTGTTGCCAATTTCTCATAAACATATGTCATTTTAAAATTTTAAAATTGTAATGATATGGATGATAACTTTGACATTAATTTTGTTTTGTGATAATAGGTTTTTCCTACCAAATGGCATTTCTAAAAAGGTTGGTCATGATCAATTGTCAAAATGTGAGCATTAAACTACACCTTGCCTTCCAAATATAAAATATATTTTGCATTCATGTTAAGCTACATGCATCGTATATGCAAGAACTTCTTATATGCATCAATGAATCTTACAATATACACACACATTTTGGTCTACATTTGTTATTTAAAAATATATAAGTGTGGTAATTGAACTATTGAGTTATGTGCTTTAGTATAACATTTACCAAATTGCCAAAGGAAACATATTTATTGTGTCACCGAGGTGAATATAGTTAACCATAATTGTATTATTATGTTTACAACCAAAAAAAATTCAAAAACAAAAACTAATTTACTTTTATGTCATTTTCAAGTTATAGAAGAATTATGACTAATTATTTTGTTTCTATGTGGCACACAAGTAACAACATTCCATGGCAACCTTCTTGTTGATGAACGTGGTGAAATGGTTGATTCCCTCCTTTCAGCTTTGGAAACAAATCCTACTTCTTCAATTCAGCTACTTAAAACCCAAACAATCCCCTCATTTCCAATGTTTACTTGCACAAATTGCAAGTGTGATGTTTGTAGATGGATTATTCAATTAGGCTACTTTGCACCTGTTGAAACCACCATTTTTAGACACATTTTAAACAATGACACATGGGAAAATGGTGCCATGGTGGTGGATGTTGGAGCAAATGTAGGCTATTTCTCAGCCTATGCTACTATGATGGGATGTCGTGTGGCATCTTTTGAACCCAATCCACATCCTAGGCAATTCCTTTTAGCCACATCATCTATCCATGATCTACATCACACCAAATGGCAAGTCTACCCTGTTGCCATTGGCAAAGAAGTAAGACTTTTTTATTGTTTATTTTAGAGTTTAAAAAGAAAATAAGGTTGGTCTTTTAATTAAAATCAAAATAAGTCTTGCTACAAAAATTAATTTACATCAATCATAAGTTTTTAAATAGGAACACTCATAAACAATGTAAGGGATAATAAAAAGGAAAACAAAGAATGATATTCATTTTCATTAATTATAAGAATGTTATATGGGAAGAACTTATATTTTTATGTGTTTTAACTATTTCAAGGTGAATGGGGTGCAGGAAAATGAGGTGTTGTTTACAACTTCTATTCCATGGGGAGCAGGTCACATTGCAAGACGAATGCTACAACTTGATAATGACTTTGTTAAAGTTCAAGTGATCCCACTCCATAAGGTTGTGAAGGAGGATGTTGTCCTTTTGAAAATTGACACCGAAGGCTATGAAAAAGATGTTATAGAAGGCTCAGAACAATTGTTCAAGAATCATGTTGTACATAATGTTGTTATTGAGGTGAAAAACTTCAATGACCCAGATAAAAGAGATTTTATGCACCACTTGAAAGAAATAGGTCATTTCACCCATGTTTATAGCTACCATGATTCCTATGATTATGATCGAATTAGTTTGGAATTTGAAGATTTGAAGCCTCGCTTTTTTGATGTTACAGAAATTATTGGTAACAAAAAGTACCATGAAAATGTACCTTATGAAGACTTGTGGTTTTGCAAGCAACCCATTTCTTTCTAGACATATATAACATTAGTTATACCAAATGGTTATAACATAATAACATCTTATTTGAAAAGAAAGAAAACCCTTCCAAATTGTCAATATCTTATAATAAATTCCAATTGGGTATAGAGGGATGCTTATACATTTTTATTATCATATAAAGGTTATGATAAAATTCAACTAAGTTTTCTTTTAGGTTGTTGTTACTTTATTTACATCTCAAAATTGTGGAAGACAAAACCATACATGCAGTAAACACAACACTTGCAAGAAAATTCATTGCACTAAAAAACATTACTATAAATATTAATTAATGTTGGTTAGGTTGCAAATCATTGTGGGTTTAGTTTGCCATTGGGCCATGCCAAAATGTTACTTTTAGTATGGCAAACCCAATTTTATGAAGTGAAATATCTAGTTAATGATGCTTAGTTGAAAAATTAGGTATGTTTTTTTTCTTTTTTAGCAATTTGAAAAACCACGTATCCTAAGAAGAAGTTTCATGCACTTGGTCATTCCTATGGTAACAAAAATCCAAAAACTAGTAAAAGCTTGTATAAAGATGCAAGTAATCATTGTTCAAAAACACCATAACACAAGAAAAAAAGAGGTATGTAGAAATATGCAATTAAATGATTAGTTTATTGTTTATAGTTGTTTTAGCTGGGCAACAAGCAAAACCAATATTTAGTGAGAAAAAATGGTTTGTAATAAACTAACATTGTCCTCCAACCATTATGCAAAGTATCTTACACAAATGCATTCAAAGTAGATTAGCACATCCAACTTGTATGACATTCAATGATTGATTTCATCATAACCACTCCCAAGTAGTTTATGCAAGATTTCTAAACCATGCACCAAGATGTACACATTCCAACAATAAATATTTTGCGCAACTATCCATTGTTGCACAACATAATAGAAGGCATGAAAGAATGTAAATAAATTATGCCCCTCCATTAACCATGCAACAAACTACCTTTGCACCAAATAAAAAGAATTGGCCATGGCATAATTTTTAATATATGTTTTATAACATGCGGTAATTTTAGCCATAGTTCATTGGTCCTATTGGAGTTGGAAAACAAAATTCCACGAGGATAGGCCAATGTATGCATAAATATCCATTTCCATTAAGATTGCAAAGGAATTTATCTACATGAAAACATGGTGAAGTGTTTCTTGAAGACCCTTGCTATGGGTTCCAATGTACCTTGAGCATCACAAGTTGGTTGGCATGAACAAACCCATGATGACAAACCATTTTCCAAGACATAATTCTATTATCTAAATATATCTATAGTTAGTGGTTTCAAGAGGTCCATATATGTCCATGTATGTATGTATGTATGTATATGGATTTAGTTTATGGCTTCAAGCAAGTCAATTTTGTATACATGTAATGTTGTAATTTAGATAACGATTATTCAAAATTATTATTATTTCTATACACCTTTTCAAAAAATAACATGAAAAGGCACAATACCATGTGCATTTGTCCATGTAAATGGTTAAGGGAAAAGACAAGGTAGTTTTGAGGTATGTTTCATTTAATCTTGTGCAATTATTTTGACCATTTCAAATGTCAAAGTTTTTGGCAATTCAAAGCTTCGATAATTTGATGCCATTGTAAATGAAATTTGGAAAGTAACATTGATCACTTATAACAATAAAGCTACAACTTGGACAATGCATACATGTTTTTCTTTGTCTTTATATTTGAATTGAAATATATAATATCTAATTGTTTGTGCATTTTTTATTTCTTGAAGGTAAAAGTGAAACATGACTTTTGTTAAGACATTTGAAAATAATCATTTAAGAGAAAAACAAAAGTGATGATAATAATGCATACTAATTTACCATAGATTCACAAAGATAGTTGAATGTGTGGTCATCACATGAATATGTGAAGTTGTTGTTGGTTGGTAATTTTTGAATAATTATTTTGCTAAAATTGATAGAATATGTTGTGTATTATGCTAATACTAATGTCTCTTTGCTTACAAAGCTATTGATCAATGATGTCCTTCTCCATTATGTTTAAAACATGAATCATAATAACATTTCAAAATAACCACAACATAATTTGTTGTAAATAACAATATATGTAATTTTCTAACCATAAAATTTGATTTTGTAATTTCCTACATATGTTTAAGGTGTGTCAAAAATATATAAAACATATAATATTATATTATATATATTATGTATTATTTTTATTTTTGAGTTTACATTATATAACCTTGGATTAATCCAAAGCTTTTTCCTTAGCCACAAGGCTCTAGTGGTTTTAAATGGCCCATATATATGTGAGTATATATATGTATTTATTTATGAATTCCACAAAAAAAATTCAATACCTATTAAAAAAAAACATGAAAAAACACATTAACATTAGAAACTTGTGATCGGGGAAAAAAACATTGGATTAAATTGAAGGTTATTTAATGTCAATTCAAGAATCTCACCATTAAAAATAATTATTCCATTTGCATTCTATTTTCTTTTGATTTTTTAAAAACTATATATTTATATATGGTGTAATGCATAATGCATGATGCAAACATTTGTATCAAACAAATTTTTTTTCAATTTTTTAATAATTGCAAAATTCAACTACTATAATTATGGTGAACAAATTCATATTCACATAATACTTATTGATGATGATGCAGTGAAAAGGGTTGGTGTCTTTTCTAATTCAAACTTAAGAGCTCAAAATGTTCTCTATGTGAAATGCAATGTTAGAGGGTAATTCTTGTAAGACTAACGTTGATATTTGTGGGCTTCTTTCTATTTAATACATAGATGATGACACAAGAGATAAGGAGCATATAGTGCATGTGTTGGAACATGGTCCTTGAATTCAATAGACTCAATGTCACAAAAGACAAATGTTATCAATGTGCATGATGCAATGTGTGTGTAAATTAGGAAAGTTGTAATAGAGGCACGTAATGAACTTGAACATGTCAAGGTTAATTACCTTTTCTTTTTTTTTTGTTCCAAGCATCAAGTGATTTAACTTTTTTGACGGCATGTTCACTACATGTTCATGATGAACTCAACTTCTACAAGTAGATTTTTCTTGCCAGTTAATGTTAGGTTGTAATCCTCATCAACTTTTTCTTGTTCTAGGATCTTATTAAATTGTCTTCTGTAAAATTGTATGCAATTGTTCTTTTTTACAAGTGTTAAATTTCATATTTGACATGGAATTTTGTTGTCCCAATGAATTACTAGGAGAACTCACAAAGTGCATAGGATTTATAGGACCATTGTACATTTTTCAAGACAAAGGAGGTTAGATATAAATAGCAAGATGGGCATACCAAAATTTTGGGCATAATATTTTGTGTGTTGGGGGCACTCCTCATGTTTATATACAAGGGGCCCATCATATTTAAAGGTTTGGTATCAAAAACAACTCCACCAAACTCTATGTTGTTAAGTAAACTTTTTTGGGAAACCTCAGTATGGGGTTTGAAAGGTGGGGTATTGATAAATGGACCCTTGGAGGTCTTTGTTTCATCATTCACTTTCTCACTATTGGCATCAAGACTAACTTAAAGATTTTTTTTTTTCTCATTGTGAAATGAATAATTATTTACAATTGGAAGGACTCCATTGTTTTATAGGATTTGAATTATATTTTTTAATGATTTTGAACATAATTATGGTTTTAATTCAAATCAGCAAGGGGATATGTGGTGATTTTTTGCACATTAAAGTGGTCATGTTAGGTCCAAAGTTAGGACATGAATATTGACAATAAAATCATATAATGGGTGGTTATTTTTGAGCAAGAAAGGTGAAGTCACATTTTAAGGCCAAATTGCACTAATCCAACTCAAGTTTGTATATCATGTTTGCATCAAGAATGGGTGCATGGATACAAAATGAATAATACATCTACATTCGACGTACCCTAGAAAGCTCATAGAGCCTTACAAAAACCCATTTCACACTACAATATGCAAAGGGGGTTCAAAATGGGTAGATGATTTCACATGCCTTTGAACACCATCTAGATTACAACTATTTTCTAAAGTTGAGGCAAAGTCCCAGAATTATTGACATTTGATCCTACACAAGTGTTCAATGAATAATTTGAAAACAATGCATCCAACAAGAGACCTTTGTAGTCATTAAAGACCATAAACACATAATAGTAAATGCACATAGTCTTTTGATACATTTATTCCATTAATGTTTATTCACTATTGAAAATGGAAAAAATTAGGGAGTTCCATGTTTGTAAAACTGAAGAGTATAGTTAATTTGTTGCAAATCCATCTATAGCTTTAAAACGATCAGCACCTAACCTTCATTTAACTATCAATGAGAAAGTTATATTTTGAAAGTCACAAAAACATTGACTTAGAATCAAACCCAAATTTGACACTGAAAACTATGCATGCATGAAACAGGATGTGGAGGTCATAAGCTTTTGCTCTCTCACTTCATATGTTGGATACAATTGGGACTAAAGAATTGTCAAGGTTGTTTGTAACATATTCAATTGAACAATTTCAATATGCATGTTTAAGTGTTACAATGACCACACAAAAAATTTGAATGAATCACCATGGATAATTGGTCATTAAGTTGCAAGCGAAATGCAATTGTTTGATGTACATTACATTTTAATCACAATGTAAGTAGCATGTAGCTCAAAAAAGTGACAAATGCATGTCATGAGTAATCTTGGATAGTGGATGTTAATGTTTACTAAGTTCACATAATCAATCATTACCACTAGAGGTGTTACATTCATTTCAATCACAAAGAAGATCAAAAGAGAAGTCTATTGTTGATACATTAGACATAGTTTTTCAAAGTAAAATTCATGGGGCACTTGAAACCAACCATCATTACATTTTTCTTCCCAAAGATAGAAAGCAAAGTTTTTTGTTACCTAATAGTAAAAAAATCTAGAACATTCCCCCATGAAATTGCATAAAGATTATTTTTAAAACTCTTTATCAACCATCACAATCAGCTAAAGCTTGGAGCTCACCACACAAAAAACAACAGTCATCATGCGGATGATCTTATGGGTCTTTCTCTTTGCAAATCATGCATTATATGTTTTTCAACACACATTGAAACATTCCAATTTCTTCTTAATTTTGCAAAATAGACTTTCTTGTTTATTGGAACAAGAAAAAGCTTTGAAAGTAGAGGAGTTTCTTGAATAATGTACCATAATGCACCTGCCATGAGCTCCCGAAAAGAATGAGAGAAGAAAATGGTAGATGGATCGAGATGCATGAGCATGCACTTAAGAACCTTCTGTTGTTTTGAGAGAGCACGTACAACAAGTGTCACAAATAAAAACTTTGAAAACACAAGAAGCATCCAATCCAAAAAGTAGAAATTTTGCAATGACATTGAGTTATGTTGATTTTCCCCCCCCTAACATGCAGTTGTGGAGAAGAATGCAAAGGAGATCAAGGATCACATAGACGAGCTTTATTGGGGGACATGTAACAAGGTGGTTTTGTTGGGTCATTCCAAGGGAGGGGTAGATGCAGTAGCAGCCCGTTCCATGTTTTAGCTTGAGTTGAAAGACAAAGTGGTGGGACTTGTGTTGGTGCAAAGCCCCTATGGTGGAAGCCCCATTGCATTTGAAATATTGCATGAAGGTCAAATTACAAATGTTGAGACCCGGTTCATAATGGAGGTGCTAATCTACAAAATCATCAAGGTATAGTGGATATTTCCATCTTCATGGGGTTCGAATCTGGTTCTTTATCCTCTCTCCAATCTCAACATATTAAAAGTTTGGGACAAAAACAATTTTGTGTGGTAGCTTAGTATTGACAGCTCTCCCCTACAGCCATTTTGGCACATTGAAATAATGTGGAAGAACCATACACATTTGCTTGATTTAACCTTGTGGTTGCAGATCTTTGGATTGATGGTCGAATAATGAGTAGAAGAGAGCTAGAGACTTTGTGTGAATTTGATCCATAGTAGTTTGGTTCGAGATACATTTGCTTATCTCTAGCTCATTTGTTATGGCATAGTTGTGTAGTGAGATCATAATTCACTGGAAGATTTGACGAATGAGAAGCATCGAGAGTTTCTGGACATGTATTCATTACCCACAAATCTTCCTATTATCTCATTTCACACAGAGGCAAGTCGAACACCAAAGGCTATCTCCACAATGTCTCACATTGCCCATGCAGAACTTCCATGGTTGCCAAGAACAACTAGAGGGGAAGACTCTTCTCAAGGTACCCCAAAACTCCATGTAACAATCCTTTATATGTTGCCATGGTCATTTGTGCTCTGCACCCAAAACTCAAGTATGGGGAAATGAATGATGGGCTTGTGACATGGAAAGATGCTAAAGTTCCAAGTTTGATTGTTGTGAAACCTGACAGAAAATTGGATCATGTTTGGATGGTGTACTCACCATCAAGGAAGGGGCCCAATGAGCTTGATGTAGCCTAGATGTGTAACGCTCTTCTTACATTGCTTTTGAACCATGGAGGAGAGACAATATCATAGTAACCCTAGAAGTGGAAGTCAATTTGTAGGAGGCCAAGTTAATTTCAACCCAGGATGGGAATAACGTAGTAGCTGGTGAAGCTTCAAATCTGTAGATTTCTTCCCCAGAACATCATACTACAGAAGCAACAACTAGTTTTCTAAAGGAAGGAAACAACTTAGCACCTTCCCCCAAAGATCTGGATGGGGAGAGCCATCGATCTCATGGTAACACTTTTTCTTCTGACACGCCACATTGTGAATCAGATATGATTATAAAGGAAATTGTATCTATTGTTGTAAATTCTCAGACCACTGCAATCTCCGATGGTCCTTCAATTAGCAGCACAACTAGAGAATCCGTCCAATTAACAACAGATGACGTGCCTTAGGTCTCGGTAGGGAGAGGTGGTTCAAAAAAATGCACATTTCCACCATAAACTAACTTTAGTGTACATAATGTTCAATCTTCAATGATAAAGGTTTCAACTTGGTATTTAGTGTCAAACACAAGATTCTTTCTTCCTATGAATGTAGCCCATTCACACAATTCATTTCATTTTATTGACGACCTACCGCATTCACAAGCAGATTGTGGGAGGTTGATAGGAAACCCTCTTTGAGTAGTAGGAGGGACCTTGGGGCTATGTACAAAACGTAAAAACCATGAAAGAGTCTTTGTGATTTTCTTTTTATTTTCCTCTCATCGTCATTGCCCTCTGTTGTTATTGTGAGGAATAAAAAAGTATGTCACAATCAAGGATGTAGGAATTTGGGTTTCCTTTTAAGAGTAGCGCATGTGTTGTTGTTATGACCTATAGAGGGCATTTGTCTCTACGAGTCTTTTGTTTTGCAGATTTGGGAATACCTGGCATTCTGTTTCGGTGAGTTTTGTTTCACAAATTTTGGGAAGTTTTTGCATGGTTGTTTTTGCAAGCTTCGGAATAACACATTTTGGTTGTTTCTACAAGTTTTTGGAACAACACAGATGTTGTAAAATTGTTGTGGATCACAAAATGATAAATTAAACATATGCTCATAATGATGAAACTTTTTAGCAAGTAGATCAAATTAATAAGTTTTAGGCTACATATTGAATAGTACTAAGGTTAGTTTGACAACAATTAAATTGTTTTTGAATTATTCTAAATTTCTTATGAATACCCAACAATTGAGCTCAAAGTTTTACATTTTTTTTTGGGGAACTTAGAAGTCATTATATACATTGATTTTTTTGGAATTTTCTAATTTGGCCTTTTGGAAATGGTGCCTAACATAATGTTAACTACTATTAGCTTATAGACGGGAGAGTTGGTTTGGGGTGGGAGTTTTGTAGTTGGTATGATCTAGGATTGAAGCTAAGGTTATAGAAAACATCCAAAGGTTTTGGAAGAACATCATACTTAATGTAAGTTGAGTATTAAAATAATTTTAAATTGGGTATTAATTTGAGTTTTTTTTAAATTCATCAATTATTTGACAATTGACTAATGAATTGGCCCAAGTATTATGATAAGTCACATGGTCATTTTACATCAACATGTGAATTATGTAGCTTGAAAACTATTGATTTTAATTTAGACATCTTAATTAGGTTTTGAAAACTTATTGAAAGGTTATTAAACCAAGCTCAAAAAATTTCAAAACATTTGATGGATTATATGCATCTGTGCATCAATTGACTAATGCATCGCAAGTCAACTGTCATAAAAATGAAATAAACAAATAAATAATCACAAATGGTAAATGATAATTCAGTTCCACAAATATGGTTTGTCTAAATGGAAAACATGAAAAATATGGTTTTAAATTTTGATGGATTGATGGTTATGGCATTTGGACAACATGAACCTTGATTTGGCTCTTCTTGCAACTATCATGCACATCTTGTGGTTTGAACAAACCTAGAAGCAAAAAGGCAAAGGTGGTAAAACCTTGATGCTAGGCGTATGGAGGGTGGTGATTATAATTTAACCAAGGGTAAAACCAAGGCTATGGTCATTCATATGTTTCATTCATCTTATGAAAATTAAACATTCTAATCACTTCTCATTCCAAGTTAGGTTATTGAGTGGTGATTAAAAAAAATACAATTTGGATCAATAAAGCTTGTAATTACTTGTTTTCATTCTTCATAACTAATTTTTAGAATTTGTATTTGGAAATTAGAATGGACATGATGACAACCACCATGATGTTAATGCTACATTTTTTTAGTATCACATTTAGGTTTTATGACTTGAATTTACTTTAAGAAGGTGAAAATCATTTAAAAGAAGAATTTACCTTTTCAAAACACCATAAACTCTAAATATCATGGTTGTTAGATCTTTTCCCTTTCTTTTCCCTATTAAAAGTGGGGCTACACATACAAGCATCTTAGTGCTATCTTAGAGGTTTGATAATATTATAAACCTTTTGTCCACATTTGTTGAAGTATGTATTATATGTGACATTAATTTGAGTTAGTGTTTGGAGTTAAGTCATAGTTAACATAAGTAACAAAAAGTTATGTGTAACACCAAATATTGTGAAAACATAGATTTCAACATGCATAGCATAAAAGTATGTAGTAATGTTGTCTAGTTGTTATTTTTCAAAAGAACTTCCAATGTCAATTCCAATCTTTAAATTTTTTTGTGAAAAACCCCCACTTCTAGTTCAAGGATATATATATATATATATATATATATATATATATATATATATATATAT
>Ga0116227_10009177_pt1 | contig 18104 bp, 17 predicted proteins | sample S1TSphgellanicum_FD_89693 | JGI IMG/M metagenome (GOLD analysis project Ga0116227, IMG submission 89693) | Host-associated microbial communities from peat moss isolated from Minnesota, USA - S1T2_Fb - Sphagnum magellanicum MG | ecosystem: Host-associated > Plants > Peat moss > Unclassified... | reverse complement strand
TTGTTTAACTCAAATAATTTTGTTTTTAATCTTATATAATATTTGTTCCTTTTTTTTTTTTATATTTTTTTTTTCTATTAATAATTTTTTGTTTTTTCCCCTCTCCCCCTTCCCCCCCCCCCCCCCAACAAGTGTAATTCTTAAAAATGTGGGGGGGGCGGAGGGTTTAGAATTTCATCATAATCCATGCCTTTCAATTCATTTGGCCCTAGATTTGTTCTTAGCTCTCTTTTCCTTCAAGTAAAATCTTGTTTCAGAATCGAAACCCCAAATCTCTTGCAATATCTTGCGTTTTGTGCTGCGGATGTCTTTCAATTGGTTCAAAAGAGCTTTTGCTTGTTGTGCCATTTTTGAAATCTTAGTTGTTCTTGCTTTTGTGGAATCTACCTCCTCTTGAACTTGTGCTTTGAAGAGTTTAATGTCTGATTCATTTGATTTGGTTCTTTTTTCCCCTGACTGTATGGAGAATATGAGAGAGCACAATTACGAACTCAAACCATCCATCCTTTGCAATAATAGTATTTTGTAGGCTCATAAAAAATTCATCAACATTTTGTCATACATGTCACATAATGTTATTCTCCCCCAATAATTAAAACAAATAACTCTTGAGTTATGTGCCAAAATCCCCATTGTTAGTAGGAGGAAGAGGAGGAGGCTGCAAGGTCAAAATTGTATACAAAAATGTTAGGGTTTGTGCACCTCTCACTAAAATTAAAGTATCATGTGTTAAGAATTCCAAAATTCTTTGTGAAAGGATCCTTCAATTTGCATTTCTTTTGCATGGGATACATGCAAAAGACATGGAACATTTGAGAATTAATTCATTAATAAGGCAACCCACAACAATTATATGCAACAAATTTGAGCAACTTGATCAATGTACATAATACAGATAGGGTTACAAGGAGGTTAAAAGGGGATACACTTACAAGAATGAATTCATTGTTGTCCTCAATTGATTTCTCAAGTCCAGGAATGATGTTATTTTTTAGCTCTAAGTATCTCATGTTGTGGGCTTTCATTAGTTTTGACAATTTTTTGTATTTACGCACCAATTTTTGTTGCCTCAACACTTCACCCCCAAAAATTTGTCGCTCTATTAAAACTTCCTACAATCATTAAAAAAAAAAGGTTGATTTATTAAGAAAACCTTTCATAATTATAAGTTGATAAGTAGAAGAGTATTATCACCCAATGACCAAAAGGTCAATGAAATAACCTTACATTTGTGCAACAAACTTGGAATTTAGCTTTCAACTCCCTTAATTCTTGCATTTGGCTAACATTAATTGCCTCCAATTCTTGAATTTGTGCTTGCATCCCTACACAAGAATTTGAATTGTCAATGACAAGGTTGATTACAAAATTTCATTCCATTTAGTGAGTGTTTTGCTTAACAACTCTACATGCTTGGAAAGCCATCAAAGAATATTCTTAATATATTTGGAGGCCAACTTATGTCAATAAATATCCCTCCTAGAAAGACTTTAGGCCAATTCCTTAGAAGTGGGAAGAAATGTATTCCTCCTATAAAAGAGGAGGGATCTATCATCTTACAACTATTTTTTAAAGGTGGGAGGGATCATATTCCTCTTAGAAAAAAAGTTATGCTAACTCCTTAAAAATAAGAGGGAAACCTTAAAATCCTTACTCTTTTCTAAGAAAAGTATGAATATATGAACAACCTTCTTCCCCGTGCCTCATGATCTAATTATGTTTAGGTTCATAATAATGTTTGTCTCATGCTTTAGGATGCATAAAGCTCATGGATGAGGGACATTTCCAAAATAAGGGGCTTAGAGAAATGAGGCCTAGGTCCTTGCTTCTATGAATGGCCCCCACCATTCATAGGCTTTACTTTACACAAATGCATTAAACATGTTTGTTTTGTAAAACACATTTGCAATAAATAAATCTGCAAAGTCACCCTGTATTCACCCTGTCTCTAGGCCTCCTTTCAACCCCTAAACCCTTATTTAATGGTATTTGTAAAGTAAGGAAATTTTATGAAATCTCAGTATGAAATGCTGAAATTTAGTGCGAAATGTTGAAACTCAGCATTTAATGCACAAGGTTCGAAAGGAATTATAGTAGTTGTATAGGTAGGCTTATTTATTTGAAAGGTATCTCTAATGTCCAAAGAGGATGAATTTATCATTATTACGATTTGATACCCAAATGAATATTTAATGAGGAATTATAATTTCATTTACTATAAGTTGGTCAATGGTGATTATCACACAACAATTTTGTTTATGAGTGTAGTGGAGAAACAAGCCTGCTATTTTAGTGTTCAAACGAGCTTCACCCCCTGTTCGAGGAGCTTCATAGCCATTTAGTTCTTCCAAGTTTGCAATCCTTTTCTCCAAATCTCTACCAATGCAAAAGTTGATTTCAAAAGATTTGCCCATAACACTTCTTTCAAGTCCTAACTACCAAACTAAAAGTTGTGTGCAACCTTTCCCTCAATGAATCAAAGTTTTCCATTTGAAAATTGCATTCATTAAGCAATGTTGAATCCTTTGTGTTTTGTTATCATGTTTTGGCAAATTGGGCTTGAACCCAATGCAAATATGTGATTTATAAATACAATGTTGAATGAACATTGTGTTTTTTTAATCATGTATTTAACAGATTAGGCATACACCCAATGCCAATATGTGATTCATGAAATTAAATGTTTTTAAACAAAGTTTTTTTTGGTATTTTATTATTGTAACCAAAGTGGTAATGATCCACAAGAAGATAGCCAAATTTGGCTACAAGACAAATATGAAAGTAAAAATTTAAAACATTATTCTATATTTTCAACTACATCTTTAACCATGAATGGTGATTTAGGGTTTATTTAGGGTAAACCCTAAACCATTTTCATCTACATTGGTAGAATTTTGGTTATTGAAAAAAAAAAAAATTAATCATTTTTAATTTTTAATATAGCATTTTCAACAAATAGCAAATAAAGAAAATAATTTTTTTATTAACAAATTGGATACCAAATGCAAATATGTGATCCATAAAAGCAATGAAAAAAGGAAGATGGAAAAGAAAGATATACTCTTGTTTCGCTTGGAGAGAAATGAGATGGACTTTATGAAGTTTGGAGTGATAACATTGATTTGCCAATGCAATCCTCAAGTTCATAAGTTCTTCTAATTGTTGTTCTTTATCAGGTGTAGTCTTGGAAATTTGCAATTGACATAATGTTTTTTCTTCAATTGCTACTCCTCTTTGCCTTACATTTGCAGCACAAATTACTACCTTGTCCATGTTCTTGGACACATGTGGTCCTTCACCTATCACATTTGTTGGAGGTGCAAAAACTAGACAACCTTTGTCTGCAATTTTTTGCCCATGAGGTGATGATTTTGCAAATGTTTTTGTTGGTTCAATATGATATGCAATTTTGGGTTTCTTTTCATGGGATTCACCTTCTCGTTTTGTCATCATGAATCCTTTTGTTTCTTTAATGCTTTTGGTGGTATTCCCTTGGTGTAGGGAAAAACTTTTTGCTTTGATTTCTTCTTCACTTGTTTCGTTAATCCCTTGCTCCAAGGAATAATAATAATATGATTTTTCAAATTTTTCACTTGTATTTTTTCCTTCTAAAGAAAATCCTTCTTTTTCTATTTCTTCACTAGTCTTGAAAATATTCCTTTCCTCTAAGGAAAGTTCTACTTCATCAAAAGAAAAATCTTCATCTAAAGAACTTGCTTCACTTCTTGTTTGAAACCATGAATTCTGCCATAGCACCAAAAGCAACAAAAGCTTATGAATCAATCATCTGTTGCCAATTTTCAAAAAAAGAGTCACAATTTTTTGCCAAACATGTTCATTTCTTAGAATATTTTAATTTAATCTATTTCTACTTTGGTCATTCTTTCACAAATATTGTGGAATTTGTTTAGGACTGAAATAGTGTTGAAATATTATGGATTATTTTAGGATTGAAACACACTTGAGATATGTGAATTTATTTCAAAGGATTGAAATGGTTTTGAAATATTGTTGGCTTATAAACATTTTTTCACAAATTACTTACTTCCACAGGGCTATTTGGGGTGGTTGTGGGAGGAGTTGATGACGATGGGTCTTCTTTTTTCTTTGTCTTCCATTGATGCATACATGACTTTGCTTGTCCCATTTAGAGTTCTTACTTTTTCTTCTCCTTCCAAAGTACATCAATTGAATTTGTGTTTGAGGTGTTGTTGGATTCCATGAGTTGAAGAGGATGGTGGATGTTTGTGTGAAGTAATGCATGAAGCAATCCATTTTGTAAACAAGTGATAAAAAATTTCAATCGCTAGGTTGAACAAGAATACACCATCTTGTTTAGCTACAGCTGATGTTCCATTTAACATCATTTTTTCAAGAAAAAGAAAAAGTTTCATAAAAACAACATGTTGTTGATTATTGTCCATAATATTTCATGAAATTCCTATGCATTAAGTTTCCTACCTACCCTCGACCTTTTCCCCCTCCCCCACCGAAGGTTGTGGATTTTCATGTGTTACCATTTTTTCACATCCCCCAACAGTCACATATCCTAAAATGGTTCCCATGTTTTGCCCAAAAGTGTTTACAAATAGTGACACCCACCCCACCCCACCCCTTCATTTGTCATCCATGACCTACCCAATTGGATATTTCAATTTCATAATTGATCTTCTAGTTGGTTTTATGATGCACTTTGTGTATTGATATGGTATGGTATTGGCCTTTGTGCATACCAATTGGGTCTTCTTGGTATTGGTTTTTATAGGGTAAAACCTTAAGGTGAGGACATTCCTAGATTAAAGGCTTATAAAGGTGAAGCAATAATTGTGTTTAATTTTACATTTCCAAAATGTCCCTCACACGTGGATTTTATCCATCATAAAATTTCTAATGAACATTATGATGAACCTATACATACATAGAATTTCACAAAACATAGGAAAGGGTACCAAGTTGATCATGTATATTAGCTTGGTAGGTTTTTGATACCATATTGAGTATACCAATTGCTTACATTGGGGCATTCCCTATGCATGATACAATATCACTAATAAGAACAAGATTGATAAGAACTTTAATGCTTGCATATATTAAATGACGATACACACCTACCATATGGGTATAAACCATGGTATATGATATTATATGGACACTTCCAAAATACAATTAAATACCAATATAACTCATGTATGAACTTGGAAAAAAGGGTACATATACATCTTCAAAGTGTGTCTTACCCTTCAATCTCACATTCACACCCTAATGATACTCAAGTATCTTTCTTTATGGGCTACGGATGGGTTAATGTTTATATTTAAACTCATTTCCTTTTAATTTTCACATGCAAACAAATGTATGTACACAAATCTGACCTTTCTCCTATACAAAAGGAGGTTAAATTAGTTTGTCACTCATAAACATTTTTTGGTATGTCATTGAACCCACTACCATTGAGAACAAGATGAAGGTCATAATTCAAAAAACTTGCACAAGCCCCATCCTCCCCCTCCTCCCATATGATTCAAAATGAGGATGCAAAGGAAAAGAAAATTCAAAAAAAATAGTAGAAAGAAGATAAAGAACTTGAAGCACAATCTTTGGAGACTCAAATAATGAGAAACTTGCTTACGAAATTTGAGTAGATCTCTTTCAATTCCTAAAGGACACCATTCAACCATGCATATTGGTTGCATATCAATGACTTTGTGACTAAGTGAAGGCCACAAGATGGCTCATCAACTCCATGCCAAGATTTGCATTGTTGATGATAATGACCAACATTAGAGAATTCCACCTCCTCCTTGCACCATTTTCCACATACAATCCATTAGCATTGGATAATGGTTGTGTGGACGTTATTACTACCAAAGGTTCAAATTTTGTTCACATGTGCCTTTTTAATGATATGATCATGGACAATTGAATCCAATCCATGTTGTACAAGCATTTCAAATTTGTGCTTAATGAGAGAATATTGGAGCTTTTAGGCTTGCAACTTAGATGTTTGAGAAGGCAATAACATTCTCACAAAAATGATTTAAATTACTCATGTTTTCATTAAAAATTAAATGTCATAATTAAAGCATATTCAGAACAAATGGACACCTTGTTGACATCATACATATATAATTCTTAACCAATTATAGGTGGTTCTCATTTTTTTTCACACCCTTGGATTTAGGTTTTAAGAACCATCCCAATTATATATATATATATATTTCAAGTTTTAAAAAATTGGCTAAGGTATGAAGCTTTTGAAACTTTTTTTGTTAAATTGTCTTTCAAAATGTTAATTTTCATAAACTAAAAAAAATTGGTTAGTTAAGCTATTTTTCACAACCTCATTATTGAAGTTCAATTTTCTATTTACTTAACAATGATGAGAATGAAACAACATGAAATTCTTTCCAAATTTTCATAATTTCACAATTCATTTTTGCTTAAAGCCACTTTTAATTTCTTTTAATATTTTGAACTAACTCCTTTGTCAAAGATAAAACACACATTTAACAAGATTTAGTTCTTAAATTCAATCAATGGAAAACTTCAACTATCATAAATTTGTGTTTTTTTGGGGCCCTTCTTGGAATTGCATTTCCACCATTTTGTCCTAACCCTAATAAATATAAGGTACATAATACCTAAACCAATTTTGGAACTAACTCCCATGAAATAGAATTATTCGTAGTCATAAACAATGGGTGATAAATATGGTTAAAATTGAAACTTTTAGTGAAAATTGAGGCAAAATAAATACACATGCATAAAATGGGGCTTAAAATTCATTTTATCATTAGTTTTCATGCTAAAAATATTTTTTTTCTTCAAATTTTAATTTACTATTTCTCCCGATGTGTTAATTAAGCATACATTGTGATTTCATTATCAATTTTTAATGGTCCTATGTCCTTTCACATCTTTTTTTTGCCCCAACCTTTATATCCTATAAGCTTCACCCACAATATTGACATTTTTTCCCAAAATTTTCCCACTTTACAAATACCCTTCATTTGGGGGTGAATTAAAAATAAAGGGTGAAATTTAGGTTAAAGATTGGGCGCAACTTTATGGATAACTTTTATGTGTGTTTTCTTTTTGGCCCTTCATTAAATGACCTTTCCACCTTTATAGCCTAGCCTTAGTAAATATAAGGTATTTTTTACATTGGAATTTTTTGGGGAAAAAAATGATATTGAAAACTAAACCTAAGTAAACATGTCAATTACATTATTTGGGTACCAAGAATTTGAAAAATCTTGAATAAAATTGATTATTAGGGATTGATTATCAATTAATGTAAATTAACGATCTAATTAGTAAGCCATGTATCATTAAATCTAATACCCACCAATTTTTAATGAAAGAAATAACCTAAAAATTGGCTAGGTTTTCACCCCTCTTTGCCCAACATTGTTTTTAATTCAACCTTTGATTTATAGAAACATTGATAACTTTCAAAACAACATGGGCAATGGCCACAAAAATAAGATTAGAAAGACATAGCTTTTGCACAAATCCACTGCCCATTTGCCTACAAAAAGAAGTTCAATTCAAACAACAAAATTAATCGCAAATTTCAAAGTATTTTTTCCAATCTAACATTGACATCATTGTGGTAATCCATTATTGTTCTTTTAATACAATCATGCATGTGCCCAAATCTTCTCACACAACATCACTAGTTTTTGGTTTGAATTTGGCATTATACTCACAAGCTTAACATTTTTCTTTAAAGCCATGGTTTTTTTGTTATAAATGCAAAAAAATAAAAAATCATTAAAACTCTATTTGTTGTGCAATGAAAGGTCTTCAATTCCCATGGCTACATATCACATAAAATTATTCACTAGTTGCTCAATCAATCTTATGTCACTCCACAATTTTTTCAAAACTAATCTATAGATCTAATAAACAATTTCCTTACATTTGTTCAAAATTGAGAAAATGGAAAAAATAAGTTTAAATTCCTCTTGATGTTCTATCCTTATTAAAAAGCTTTGTTTGATCACATTTGCAAGATTTTTGCACATTCCAAATGCTTATCAAAATAACCCATGAACAAAAGTTTAAGTAGTCTAAAATGTGCAATATAAAACTCTTTTCTTAACTTCTATAATGCCAATGCATTATAACCAATACACACCAAATGTACAACACAACTATCAAAAGATGGAAACCATAAACATTTGTTACCTTTCAATGAAATGTAAGCTAGTTCCTTAAACTCCCAAATCCCATCACTAATTCAAAAATAAATAAATTTTGAGAAATATAATTCAAAGGATATAATAGAAACTAAAGTAATTAAAAAAGGATTCCAAATCCAAATAAGTTGAAATCTTCAAAGGTGCAAACAAGATAACATGAACCACACCTACCCCCTTGGGTGATTGTTCATTGGGTGTTTATTTTGGAATATTCTTGAAATATTTTGAACAAAAATATTTTTAAAAATCTTGAAATTTTTCATCACACTATTCAGTAATGGTTTACATAAAAAATTTGCTAAAAATATGCCATTTAAAAAAAAATCAAGTCCATTTTAAAGTCTTTTATTGTTTAAATCCATTGGTTACATTGTTTTCAAAGTGTTTTTGGGTATGTTTCATTTATTAGATTGACTTCAATATATATACTAATTTACATTGAAAATAACATTATGTAAAAAGGTGAAAACATGGTAAATGGAGGTAGGGGCACTAAGGTAAAAGTCATTTTCCAAGGACTACACATGACATAGTCATTTATGTGTTAGTTTATAACTTAAAATTTTATATTTTGGATACTGAGTTTAACATTACATGTTAGATACAAATATGTTTTGATTACAATTTGATATTATGTCATATATATTATGCATTCATGCCCTTTATCACATAAATATGAATAATTTTTTAGGGCCACATTTTCAAGGTCAAAAACATGTTTGAACAAAACTTGCTCAAATTGGTTATGAAAACAATTTCATCAATTACCCTTTTGCCCTTCTAATCATTAATGTTAAAATCCTCTTCAATTTTCAAAAGGAATGGTTCACATTTGGTAGAAAAAAAGGATATTGGAAATAAATAAATAAATAAATGTTCATTCTTGAAGTTTGAATGTTTTGAATATGCAAAAACATTTTTGATTCTATCAAGCTTTGAACATGTAAACTTTACAAAATTAATGAAAAACATTCAAAACTTTTATAAGAATTTAAACTATTATGTTTCCCTTGTGATCTTTCAAAAATACAAAAATGCAATTTCAAGGAGTTTCCATTCACTTGAGTGGCTCCTTCGACTATATTTTTACCCAAAAACAATTCCATTTGGAATTTATTTTATTTTATTCTAAAATGTTAGATACACAAAAGCAAACACTACTTACACTTGTTGTGGTACATGTTAGTGTTACTACACCTTCAAACATTCAAATTCCCAAGCATTTTGCTTATTGTGAAGCTTTTGTTATTTTTACAACAATCACCACCACAACAGTAGGAACAAAATTTGAAAAACTATAGTTTCAATAATATTATGAAAATAACACAAAAGATTTAGTTGTTACAACACTTGGCAATGTCTAGTTTACTTTTAATCATTTACAATTTTTTTTTTCAACCTCACAAGTTTCAATCACCACAAGCCAATGACATTAATCATAAAAGAAGACCATGTAGAAATCCTACATTTTTCACCTTTTTAAAGAAATTTTAATTAGTTAGGAAAATAATTGTAATTGTTAAAACAAAAAGCATGGTAATGAAACAACCACAATGAAGCTTACAAAACTCATAAAAATAATAAGATGTGTCACCATGAAAATTAACAATAAAAAAACATCCACGGTAGTTATACCCTATCCCCCACCCCCAATTTATTATTCAACTTTGCTCCCTTAAGCTATAGCATCATTATTACCTATTGCAACAACACCATTGCTACAATTCTAGTGTTCATTTTTCAATTTACCAATCTTTTGCATTTTTATTTTTTTTTCATTTTTTTTTTATAGTGGCAATATGAAGTTTCATGTAGCTCCTATGAATCTACAAATGTTCATCAATCACAAAAAGAAGAACCAACATGCTTCTCATGCACACAAGTTTTGGGTAAATGCACATTACACTCACCCAAAAAGGGTGAATGAAAGTCCATTTTTACAGTCCAAATCTAGTGATTTTTCAAAAAAAAAAACATTTAAATGATGTTGATATTCACATTTTTTTTCCATTTTCAAGTTCATACCACCATAATTATTATTTTTTAAAACCTTTAAAAATATGAGCCTTGAAAAAATCAATTTAGATATCAAAATGAACTTTATGAATTTGAAATTTTCATTTTAAATCTTAAATTTTTTTAGAGACTTTTTCTTGCTTGATTTTTCCATCTTAAGTGTTATGATACTTCAATGTGTGGTGGTAAAAAGTTATAGATTTAGTTTCCAACTCCACTAAAAGAAAGAAATCCATAATGATAATTTTCTTGGGGTAGTTTGGACTATGACATTAGATGTACCATCTTTTGTAAAGTCTACCTTGAATTGAACATTTATCTTGTTGGTAATTTATTTTTTTAGGTTTGAAAGATTAGAATGTGGGTTTCAAATTTTCATCTCACTTTTGCCAAGTTTTTAAAATATATTTGAATATAATGCAACAATATTTGATTCATTCAAAGAAAACAACCACTTTGACTTCCCAAAAAGTCCATTGTAAAGTGCTTTTACCCTTTTTGTAATCCTAAATTATTTTTTTGGTCTTTTAAAAGATAAATTCTTTTACAAACAAAAGTTATTTTTTAAAAAACCAATTGGTGATAGAGTTATAACATTAATAAATCATGATGATTAGCTACATGTTGGTGTTTTGACTATTTTTGAAGATGTTAAAGCCTATTATTTGTCATCTTGTGTTTACATTATAAGGTAATGCCCATGGTGGACAAAAATGTGAACCATATAAGGTGTGAAAATCAATATCATATATGTATACACAATATATACATATAATTGGAGAACTTGTGTAATATTTTTTTTGATGAGGTACTTAAAACTATTAAACTTTGTGTTTGACACTCCCTCTTTTCTCTATGTTTAAGTATTATTATTGTTTAATTTCACAAGGCTACAACAAGTTATTTTATGTGTCATATTTGGTTTCATTTTCATTTGTGTTGTGTGTGTGTGTTTTTTTTTTATGTTTTGTTTGTGTATTTGGGTGTGATGATTGATAGATCTCCTTTGTTTATTTCGTTTCTTTATATATAATTTAATCTTATGAAACTCACATGATTATCTATCTATGGAGGAAGGTAGTTTGTTTTGTTTTGTAGTTTATGAGATCCACTCAACCAGGATGCTTCATATCATGTTCTTGGTGTCTTTGGAAAACTCTCAATGAGGAGGGGTGCATGGGCTTGGTTCCATGACGTTTGGACTCATGATGCAAAAGTTCTTGAATATTAAATGATTTTTTCATTGAAAACTAAATTAAATCGTAGCTGAAAATTTCAAGGAATTGGAATATGCCTTTGGTTTTCTTGGAAAAATCTTGATGAGCAAGATTTAATGGAATTTATTTGGTAAGATTTGGATTCAGAATGTGGGAGATATGGATTTTTAAATGATTTCTACTGCTACAAATTCAAATAAATTCCAAAAACTAGGTTTTGGAAGGAAAATCAGTTGAGGACGTGCTAACACTTAGGCCAACGACATAGGTCACACTAGTCTCTTATCTAATTTTGTGTTTCCATTGTTTTTCCTTTGGTCTTTGTATTGTATTGTATATGTTTTTGATGTCTCCTTGATTTATCATTTCTCTTAATTTCAATCTTGATTACTAGGCTTACCACACTTATTTGCACTTCCACATTTTTATGCAATGTCACCCTTCCATTTCTTAAAGGACAACATGTTTAAATAAAATATTTTAAAGTGCAAGAGGCCCAAAAACCGTTGCCCCTTTTATGTAGACTTTCTCCATGGCTTAAATGTTCACTTATCAACAAAATGACCTTTCCAAGATTGTTGCATAACATGAATGAAACACCACAACTTTTTTCACCCATTATGTCACTTTGAGTGCAAGCCAATATTTAATTAATCCTTCCCATTAATTTTTTAAATGTGGCAAAAATTCATGTTACAAATGTTTATGTAGTCATTTGTCCTAATTTTTAAACATATGAATGTTATAGTCACACATGAAGGTAGGTGACAAAAATTAGGTGTATAAGAAGGTATATAAAAATGTGTTGTACCATGAGATTGTTCACGATTATGCTTTTGATGTAGTTCTTCCATGTGGTTTTGCAATTATAATTATTATTAAAAATATATTGGACAAAATAATGGCAACATACCTTACATAGAGTAGGAGTGGATTCAACCCATGACGATGACAAAATTTGATTTTATGGTCAATCATTATAAGATATCTTGTCCATTTCGATCCTATGTTTGGGATTAGTGTGTGATTTATGTCCAAATCAACTCATTTTGCGATTACACTTGGAGCAATCCTACATGTCACCATAATTACAAGTGTTGATGTTGTCATATATGTGATTAAATTATGACAAATCCAAATTTTAATCGTACATGCAACTACAATTTGTGACTATCACAAGTTTAAATGAAAGTATTAATAAAAAATGAACATATGTTATCCATTATTTATTGGTGGTGTCCATTAATGGTTGACAAGTGTATTAGAACAACTACATTTGTAACTATATATAAGTGATTAAATGACATGTGGCACCTAAATTGTTATTGCAATTTGAAATGTACAAGTTCATTTATTAGTTAGTAGCTAGGTTACAAAATCCTATTATTATCTAATAAGTACACTAGGTAGGCTTAGGTTCAATTTGTTTTGTAGTTTAAGTATATTAAGCTAGGTAAGGCATCTAGTAGCTTAAATAACCTAAGTAGGCCAAATAGGCTAGCTAAGTTATGGGGATAAGTTAGGTTATGAAGGTCAAAACACATTCAAAGGAACCACAAATGGCATTAGATATCAGATTTTATCCTAAGAAATTAAAGATTTTTTTTTCTCATCTCCATTTGAAACCATAGTAATTATGGTACATTATTACTTTTTAACACACTGAATGTCAACAAATTGAAATGAAAAATCCATTTGATTCAATTTTAGGTTTTGGTTTAGTTAATGACTTTTGAAAGTGAGAATTTCTATCATTAAAAAGGGACATTTTTACAAAGGACTTTCAAAGGACTCATATAATAAAGGAAGTTGATGGTTAGAAATATGAAATTATAATAATGTATCAGGGACACTAAAAAAACAATCAATTTTTTTAAAATGTGGAATTTTAAAACTTTGAGGATTCAAAGTATGTACATTTAAAAATTTAGAATTTCAAAACTTGAAGAATGTTTTACCACATATAAAATGGGGTAAAATGTACATGAGGTAGAAATGCTCTTTGTCAAGAGGCGTTAAGAAGGGTGTCATGGAGGAGGAGGAATGTATGGCGATTTCTTTGAAGGCTCTAGAAGAAGCAGTAGCAGCAAGCGCAAACTGGGTTGTTTCGCACTTCCGCATGGGTGTCAGAGGCGGAGTATTGGCAGGGTGAAAGCACCAAGACGACGAGCTCCAGAAACGTGTAAGTTGTTAGAGACTTCAACTGCAGTCTGCGTGATTTTCTGCTGCTGTTGTAGCATGTTTAAAAGACTTTGTGTCTGCTTATACCTACACGGATTTGACAACAAGATGCACGAGTAGCAATGTTGGAGTAGCACGAGATACTTTCTGGAAGCGGGATCTCGGAAGTGACAAGAGAAACTTGGAGATTCTGCAAGGTGCTGTTGTGGAGCACACGGTGCAGTAGCTCAGAGCAGCCCCTTGGGTGCTCAGCTCAACCCCTTTTTACACTAGAGCCTGAATGATGCGCTCCCAAGTCACGGGGTGAAACCCACTTGAGGGTTTCACAAAGTCAAGTTGCGGAAATTGTGACTTAGTAGCATGCTCCCGGCTTCCAACTCTAAAAAGGGGTAGAGGGTCGAGTTGGGAGCCCAGGGATTAGACTAGGAAGAGGGACTAGTTTAGCTTGTATGAATCTGCATCCAAAAACCAACCCGAAAAGGTTAGTTTAGCATTCGGGACACCTTTGGGTGTTGGGGACTTGCCACGGGCACTTGGACACACAAGACTCACCACAGCCCGGACTCGGGAGTAAGCCACCACCTTACTCCCCTATAGTATTCTCTGCGGCTGGTCGCCGAGGCTACATCCAAATGGCACATTTTGTTGGGACTCCCGAAATGGAGTCCCGAAACTGTCCCGATTGGACTCCCAGAACTTTGAACGGCCATAACTCTTCGCCCCAAACTCAGATCGGGACGAGTCCTAAAGCACAGTTGTAGCTCTCGTTGAGAGCTTTCCAACGCCGTGTCGCACTCTTCAAGGAGACGTCGGGAAGAGGTCGATTCCCGACTTTTAATGGTCGGGAGTCAAACTGCCAATTTGACTCCGAGCCTTTCTTTTTGCCCATAACTTGGGCTGCAGATGTCCGAATGGCCAATGCGAGGCCATTTTCGATATTTACGTTTCAAGACCTTTTCAATGACACCAAGAACACCTCAATGCGAGGTGTTTTGGGCCTTGCTGTTGAACTCTGAACATTCAGGAGTCCCAGAGGACTCCAAATCTCCAACTTTTCCAAGTGTTGGGCTTCACCCCCACACTTGGCCAAAGTGGGGTTGCGACACTGAATTCCCATGACTTGAGTGCAGAGCTTCAAACCTTAATTGTGAAGCTGATAATGCCAGGGAGCTTGGGCTCTGTTCTTTTGCTTTCCAGCTTTGTTTGTTTGTTGCAAAGCCTGGTCACACTAGGGCCAGTGTAGAGCGTCGAACCCTAATTTGTGAAGCTGCTTATGGTAGGGAGCTTGGGCTCTCTTGTTTTTGCTTTCCAGTTTTGTTTCTTTGATAAAGCCCGGGGTACACTAAGGCTCGTTCAGAACTTCAAATCCTACTTGCGAAGCTATTGAGCCAAGAAGCTTTGGCTCTTATGTTTTTGCTTTCTAGCTTTGTTTTGTTTGCTGCAAAGCCTAGGTGACACTAGGGCTAGTTCAAAGCTTCAAACCCTAGTTTGTGAAACTGATGATGGTCAGGAGCTTTGGCTCTTTTCTTTTAGCTTTCCAGCTCTGTTTGTTTGACAAAGCCTGGGGTACACTAGGGCAAGTGCAGAGCTTCAAACCCTAATTTATGAAACTAATGATGGTAAGGAGCTTTGGCTTTATGTAAATTTGCTTTCCAGTTTTATTTGTGCAAATAGGAAAACATCATCATCATCATCATCATCAAATTTCAGGATCAAAGGTTCGAATGCCATCCTTTACAAGATCATCAGTACAAGGTTGTTTGCAATTGTGGTGATCATCAAACTGTTCTTTTTCCTTGTGCGTCTCACTGGCAAATTGATCTGGGCACCATTTTGCAAGAAAGCAAAAAAATAAAATAAAAACACTAATCCTCTAGCAAAGATCCCAATAGCAACAACAACAACAAAGATGTATACATACTCAGGCTTCTTATAGGGTTTTGGTTAATGACGAATGCCACGATTTTCGACGCTAAAGCATGGGAATGGAACAAGGACTCACTGACAATCATGGAGATGCAGGCGGTTGAACTCCAGGCGCTCTGTACACGCTACAACTTCAAGCCTGCAAGACCGGCAAGGCAACCGCTACAACAGCCATCGTCAACCATCTCATGGTCCCGAGGGCCAATGTGGTAACGAAACAGGATGTGCACAATGCTATTGAGGTCATTATGGAGCAGGTTACGAAAAACATTCTGGCTCTAGCAATGGAAGCTAAGATTGTGACCGTTATTAGCCAAGTCGAAATGCTGCAAAATAAAGTAGATGAGATGGCTAAGAGCTTTGATACCATGCAGGACAATGAGGAGAAGTGGAAGGAGGTTGTGGGCAAGAAGGTTGACAAGGTTGCTAACAAGGTGGACCGAGCAACGGATGCTGACTTGGTCAAGGCTAGGGAGGCAAACATTCGGGTCACTGGGTTGACCATGAGCAAGGGGGAAACCTCAAAACAACTTATGGAGTTGGTGCAAATGGAGCTGCTCGACAGGTTGAAGGTTGTTGACCGTGTGCAAGTGCAAAAGGTGCACCGGCAGATGCTGTTAGGGCAACTGGATAAGGCCACTGACAAGGCACTGGTAGTCATCATCATGCTGGCATCGGTACACGACAAGCTCACGGTGCTGCACGCTCGTAAAGGCCTGCAGGGCATTCAGCTTGGGCTCGACGAGGACCTGACTCCTGCTCAGCAGGCCTAGAAACGAGCTGCTTGGGCCATCTTCAAGGAGGCTAAAGAGGCTGGCGAACGGGTCTACTAGCGTGGGGCCGATCTCTACATCAACCACAAAGTCATAAACTCTCCTACTGCATAGGGGGGCGGGGGCCAGAGATAATAACACGTGTGCCTATGGAACATCCATGGGGTCACTATCACAAAGCTAGAAACACATGAACATCTGCTTGACCTATTTCAACATGTTGACGTTGTTGCTTTGATAGAAACACATCACTTCCCGGGTGATACATTCCCGGTCTTATCGGGGTTCTGCTGTTTTGATGTTGCTAGGCCTGTGACTCCACAGGGTGTCGTTCGAAAGCATAGTGGAGGCATTGTGGTACTAGTTAGGGAAACATGGGCAAATAGTACTACTATTTGGAAAACTGCAAGGGATGGGAGTAGGATTTGGCTGCGTTTGGGCAATGTTTTCCAAAGGCCTTTATTCATGTGCATAGTATATGCTGCTCCACAAGGTTCGCCATATGCGGACAACATCATGTTTGAACACATATGCCAAGAGGTTAGAGAAGCCATGAGCTTAGGCGGTGTGCTTCTTGTTGGGGATTTCAATGCAAAAACAGGCACAAACACCGACTTCATTGATTGTAGTCAATTAGCAGATGTGCTACTAGTGCCACAAGCCATTGAAGACACCCTGCCCAACGATATGTTGGAGCGCCAGAATCGCGACACCGTCACGGCTGGCTAGCATCATGAGTTCCTGGATCTCTGCAGAATTGCTGGGCTATTCATCCTCAATGGCCGCACACCAGGAGACATATCAGGGGAGTACACATGCCTATCCAATAAAGGTTTTAGCACTATGGACTATTTTTTTACGATAGCTGACCAATTAGAGGGTGCCAAACGCTTAGAGGTTAACTGTGATGAAAAGTACTCAGGTCACAAAGATGCACACTCTGATCATAAACCATTAGTACTTACAATCACAAAATAGTGGCAACCCCCTCTTATTCAGCAAAAGGAAATCAAACACCTACCACGTTTCAAATATGAAACTGCCAAAATAGCCAAGTTTAGCAGGAGTGTATAGCATAACATCGGTGTGTGGGCAAGCCCAGATGTACTTGATGCATATGACGTACAAACAACAGTCAATTTGTTACAACAGTGCATCACACAATCTGCAGAAGAAGTGTTTGGAAATAGACAAGTGGACTTTGGAAAAGCAATAAAGCACAGCCACAAACCCTGGTTTGACATAGAATGTCGCCAGACCAAAAGCTAGTTTGCTAAATTGTCACATGCACACCCAGATAGGTAGGTCAGACTTAAGCAAATGAAACAATTGTACAAAAGGAAGAAACGTGCTTATGATGTGTTCAAGGTTAAACAACTATGTGGTTTAGCGAAGGCGGATCCTGCAGCATTCTGGAAGTGGTACCGCAAGCGCACTGAGGGTGTCAATGGCATCACCAGCGAAGCGCTCAGGGATGGCTTCCAGCAACTGCTCCAGCCTCCGGCGGCACTAGCCACAGCAGGAGTTGTGATAGGTGCCGCTATTCAAGCCCAGGTGGTTTCCTTTCCACCCAATGGTATTGATTATGAACAGTTGAATGTTGACATCACACTAGTTAAAGTACAATAGGCGTTCAAAAAGCTAAAACGACACAAAGTTGTAGGCATTGATGGCATCAAACCAGAGTTCCTTTTGGATGCGGCTGTTGCCTTGCAACAACCACTATTGATTGCTTTTAACAAAATCCTGTGCGAGGGCTATTGTGAATCACTTTCTGTTGGGAT
>Ga0116227_10009175_pt1 | contig 18106 bp, 12 predicted proteins | sample S1TSphgellanicum_FD_89693 | JGI IMG/M metagenome (GOLD analysis project Ga0116227, IMG submission 89693) | Host-associated microbial communities from peat moss isolated from Minnesota, USA - S1T2_Fb - Sphagnum magellanicum MG | ecosystem: Host-associated > Plants > Peat moss > Unclassified... | reverse complement strand
TATATTTATTTTTGACTTAAAGGATTTGCTTTAAAAAATTTTGTGTGGTCCTGATTTCCTTTAAACTCAAAGACCAAATACTACAGAATTATGTGACAAAAATACACAGAAGTGAAAGAACTGAATTTTTAAAAACAATAAAACCAGAAGTATAAGCAGTCTTCATTCATTTTATTTTTGGTGAAAAATATATAAAAACCCTTTTTTAGTTTCTAGGTACCCGGTTTGTTTTTTTTAATTTTCCTCTTTTTCCTAATTTTTTGGTGTTTTTTTTTTTTTTTTTGGGTCTCAAATTTAATGAATTATTTTTTAAAGGCCAAATTTCAAAGAATAATAATAATTGGCAGATTTCTAGACATGGTTCAAATAGGTAGCAAGAAAATATAAGGATATTTTATTTAATTCATTTCAAAAAGTGGATACTATACATATATATTTATTTTTGACTTAAAGGATTTGCTTTAAAAAATTTTGTGTGGTCCTGATTTCCTTTAAACTCAAAGACCAAATACTAAAGAATTATGTGAAAAAAATACACAGAAGTGAAAGAACTGAATTTTTAAAAACAATAAAACCAGAAGTATAAGCAGTCTTCATTCATTTTATTTTTACAATTTTGTGATGTAGCCAAACAGGCAATCATCCACAAGAACATTTAGTCAAATTTGGCTATAGACCAAATATGAAAGTAGGAAATTTTTAAGAATCCTTTTATATTTTGGCTACCTGCAGGAACATGTTGTAGAAATCTGGCCTCAATCTTAAAAACCTTGAAATTTGATGAATTGGGACCATTTTTCCACTAAACTCCTCTGTAGGTGTAAAAATCATATTTTTCAGGTCCAAAAAAAGTAAAAATTAGCCCCCCCTCCCCCACCCCCCCCCACCCCCAAAACAAATACATACCAGATTCATGTATTTGATTTTCATTGTGTAGCCAAAAATATAGAAGGATGATTAAAGATTTGAACTTTATCTCTCATTTATAGCCATATTTGGCTAAATCTTGCTAAAGATGAACACCATTTCTTCTACATCTTCCTATGGATGATCGCCACTTTGGCTACAAATGAAAATTCCTTAAAAAACAAACCCTCAAAATTTTTGAGGTTTTTAGTTTTAGCCATGGTATCTACCAGTGTAAGTGCTGGTTGACTCACCTAAGGTTAAATGGTACCTTATTACGGTATCTATCTGGTTTCATCATTTCTCATGATTTTGTTTGAACTTGCCATAAAGGAGAAAAACCATTACACAATGAAATCCCCCCCCTCCCCCCCGCCTCTTCCCACCTCCCTGACACTTAGTACCAGATTGCCCCCTTCTAGTGGAACTAGAAAGCTAAGGGGAAAAAACACACATAAATACACTCTATCTGCTCCCCTCATCAACATAAGCAATGATCTTGTTTTTGGGTTGCTTTGTGCATCAACAATGGAAGAAAGTTGAATTGATGTTGTTCCATTGTTGGGGTTGCAAAAGAGTGTGTCCATTGATTGATGGTGTTTCCAAATAGGTTGTGGAAGAAAAATTTACAAATCATAAAAGACCTACTCCCATTATTTTAGTATGTAATTGGAGGTCATGGCAAAACCCTACAGCCCAATTAGTCAAAGGTCATGGCAAAACCCTACACCCTAATTAGTCAAAGGTCATGGCAAAACCCTACACCCTAATTAGTCAAAGGTCATGGCAAAACCCTACACCCTAATTAGTGAATTTTTGACAACTACACTTTCTTGTGTTGTGTAACAAAAATTTGTAAATTGAGGTTCCCAAAAATGGTTTTCTCCTACACCCTAATTAGGTAGTGAAGTTGTACAACTACACTTTCTTGTGATTTATGTGTAACCAAAAACTTGCAAATTGAGGTTCCCAAAACTGGTTTTCTCAAGAGACTTAAGTTTTATTCTAAGGTGCATTTAAGACTTTGTTTGGCAAATCTCACTTGAATGCATGGTAAACAAGAAAACAAAAAGCTTGTGTTCAAATCTTCTAGTTGATTGAGTCAGTAATTATTCAAAAACCCAACAATTAGTAAGGCATTATTTAGAGCACCTCAAATTTCAAATTCCCCCAAGAGGGTGAAAATTTACTTACAAGCGTTATATATCATCTCTTAAGGCTTGTCAGTTACTTTTCAAATGGGTTGGGGTTTTTGGAATGGACCTTCTTGGGTTTAGGGTTTTAGCGTCCCCTCTTTTTCCTTGACATAGTAATAATAAATCTAGTAGGTAGATTTACCCTTTTTTTTCTTTCCACTTAAATAAATAAATAAATATTTATTTATTTATTTATTTATTTGTAAAGGATAATAAGCTCCTTTCTTGATTGGGAAAAGACAAAACCATGCACATGTTTTTTACTTTCTTTTTTTTGTGAAAAATAGGATATTATCATCATTATTTATCTATTTACTAGGTCCTTTTATTTCTTTTTTTTTAATAAATTTCTGCTTCCTTTCTTTCCTTCCTTCAACTGTTATCACTACTGTCAGTCCCTATAATAAATAGAGAGGCTGGAATTGAAATCAATGTGGGGAAGAGTATTGAATGTGCTACAAGCTAAGACTTTAATGTCATCTGGCAGTTTTATTTTCTGTGGGGGGGGGAGGAGTTTTGAAATAATATCCCCAACTGCACATTATTGTAAGGTAATGAGCCTTTTTGTATATTTATTATTTATTTATATTTATTAAGTGCCTTTATTAATGAGGCACACTTTACAAGACAAAAATACAAAACATCTATTTCCAGTTTTTTTTCTACAGAAATCATCATCGTCATTTATCATCCTCATGATTATCATCAGTTTAATAGATTCTCAGTGAGTCCTTTATTTTTCTGTTGAAATTCGGCTGCAGAGAATCCCATTTTGCAGAAGAGCTCTCTCTCTCTCTCTCTCTCTCTCTCTCCCTCCCTCCTGGACAATAAGCTAGGTTTTCATCCATCCTTGGAGAAGAATCAGTCATAAAACCAGTCATGCCCTCCTTCATCCACATCATAAAAATTGACATAAGCAGCCCCCTTATAATATACACTAATCAAACCATAAATAAATAAATAAATAAGTGATATGGATGATACTACAACAACTTTCCACTACCCATCCAATTTTATTAGGGTTAAACCCCTCCATGCCCTAAACCCTAAACCCTAATCCCTAGACCTGGGCACAAAACAATCTACACTACTTTGCTAGTGTATCCTTTAGAGTGTGTCACAAAGCTTAAAATGCTTGTGAGCTTTTTGAAAAGAGTAACCCCTGTGCGGAGATTGGAGGTGGGCATTTCATTTTTTTGAAAAGCCCACTGGGTTTTTTTTTTAAATTGTGGGTACCCACTAGGTATGACGGGAATTTTTTTAAAAAATTGATGGTGGTTTTTACACCATGTAAAGCCCTAGTCTTAGGGCTTTACCCTACACATAAAACACGGGAATCTTGAAAAGTAAAGCCCCCACAAAAAAAAAAAGCTTAAAGCCCTATGTACCGATAGCCACAATCCAAGATGGATTCAAACAACTTGTCAAAGGCATGGGCCATTGGATAAGCCAAAGTGAATTTCAACAAGTTAAGGAATGAAACATTGGGAATTAGTTATTGTGCACCATATCAATTTTGTGATGTAGGCAACCTAGTGATAATCCACCAAAAGATATAATCAAACTTAACGATAGACCAAACATGAAATTAAAAATTTTAAGAAACCTTTCATGTTTTGGCTACCTATTGGAACCAATTGTAAAAATGTTGCAAGTTTTTTATTTTTTGAAATTTTATAAAATAGGGCCATTTTTTTCACATTTTTCACATGAATTCGTATTTTTCATCTTTAAAAAATGAAGAAAAAAAATCATCCCCCAACAAAAAGAATTTGATTGTGCATCAGCTCTTATTATAACCTCCAATTAAACCTTAATACTAGTTATCCTTCAGTATGTATGGACCAAAGAAAGCAAAGTGAATTTGAACAAATCCATTTGCAACGAATGAGGAATCAAACAAAGCAAAGCAAAATGAGTGAACCCATGTGTGGATCCATCAACAAATTGGGCATCAACTAGTATCATAACCTCCAATGAAACCTTAAGGTTAACTAACTTTAGCATGGGCCACTGGATAAAACAAAGTGAATTTGAACAAAACCATGTGTGACCAATGATGAATCAAACAAAGCAAAGCAAAATGAGCAAATCCATGTGCATACACATCAACCAATTGAGCATCAACTATTATTATAACCTCCAACTAAACCCAAAGGTTAACTAACTTTAGTAGGGGCCATGGGATAAAACAAGGTGAATTTGAACAAAACCCATTTGTGACTAATGAGGAATCAAACAAAGCAAAATGAGCAAATCCATGTGCATATGCATCAACCAATTAAGCATCAACTATTATCATAACTTTGAATTGAACCCTAAGGTTAATTAACTTTGACATATGGGGCAATGGATAAAGCAAAGTTAATTTGAACAAATTCCAATGAGGAATCAAACAAAGCAATCCAAGTGTTGAGTTGAGAGAAGGGGCAAGAAACAAACCAGAGCAAAATGTTGGGAACTAGGCTATATGGATGCCAAAACAAACCAAGCAAGTGAAGTGAAGTGAAGTGAGCCTTACTTTAAATGATATGATTTCTTATAAGTAGCACCATGTTCAAGGTCTGACAATATTTTCAAAACTTGTAAAATAATTTGTTTCTGAGCTTGTGTAAGTAAGTAGAAGCCTAGCAACATAAGGAGGAGGGAATTGAGTCTAATCATATGATGATGGTTTGTACTATTGGACATCCACATTGGGTTAAAAGAAAGATAGAATGTTGGGTGTCAAGGTTGTTGGAGGCATGCAAATAAGTAGAAAATTGTAGTCATGAGGAAGGAAGGGAGAGGGAGGGAGGGAGGGAGGGAGGAGATGATAGTAAGGTAATAAGACAAACAATTACACCTGTTGAGTTGAGGCTCAGGCTCTCCCTTGAGGTCCAGCAAAAGGCTTGTCAGCCCAACTTACAATTTGCAAATCTGGCATTCATGTGTCAATTTTGGCAGTTGTTTTATGATACTGGCACATACATACACACACACACACACTCTCTCTCTCTCTCCCCCCACCTCTTGCAAGTCAGCTTAAATCCTCATTGGAAATAAATGGCACATGCTAGATCATAACTTGGTGTGGTACGGCTATTAAGAATTTTTTTCTTCGTGAAGCACTTGAAGAGAATTCCGACATGTATTCGAAATTTTGTGAATATCCATTTGTGAATGGATTCCATTCCAGAAAAGAGGAGGATTTTTTGTGAAGTGCTTGAAGAAAATTCCTAAGTGTATTATTTGGAATTTGTGAATATCTATTCTGGAAAAGAGGAGGATTTTTTGTGAAGTGCTTGAAGAAAATTCCTAAGTGTATTCGGAATTTGTGAATATCTATTCCGGAAAATGGGGATTTTTCATAAAGTGCTTGAAGAAAATTCCTAAGTGTACTCGCAATTTGTGAATATCCATTCCAAAAAAGAGGAGGAATATTATGAATTATATTACATCTATTCCTTAAGAGTGTGAGGCAGAGTGTTTTTTTTTTTCCGCCCTTTTTGTGGTCATCACTTGGTGACAATAAAAAAAAGGCATGTAATTCATACAAAGGGTCTTTTTGAAAGGAATCCCCCAAATTTGCCAAATTTTGAGGAAAGAATAATTTGATATATATCATAGGATGTGGCCAAAATATTGCAAGGTTCCAAAATGTTTCTACTTTCCTCTTTGAAACTTTAGACAAATCTGGCTAAGTCCTCTTGTGCATGATTGACGGTCCACCTACATCAAAAATTGAAGAAAAAAAATCATGGTGGGAGGTATCTTACACTTATAAGCCTCTTTCTTAAGAGTGAGAAGGATCTTAGACTACTAGACTACTAGGTGTAAGTAAGATCCGTCTCACTTGCAAGGAGTACATGTAAGAACTAAGAACCCCTTTTCCCTTCCTATGCCTCATGATCTACCTATGTTTAGGTTCCCAATACCTTTCATCATCTCACCTCATGCTTTACCAAAGGATTTAGCACAAATTTGAAGAAAACATAAAAAAAAACCCCTGCCCAAGATTGAACTCATTAACCAATTAATTGAATTCTAAAATTTTACTGAATTTTTTAATGACAAAGCTTATTCAAAATTGAATATCTTCTCCACCTTAGGTCTAAAATTTTAGAAAACTACCTCCAAGAAATCCCACTCATTAAGGACTTTCCAACAATACCAAGAGCTCACCCCCATTTCCATAAAAAAAAATTATTTTTGATTTTAGAATTTTCTTTGACAAAATTGTTCAATATTCAAAAAACTCTTGCACCATAGGTCCAAATATTATAAAACCATCTCAATGCACACCAACTGATTGAGGGCTTTCCAAGGGTGCCAAAAGCATGCTGGGGAGGGCAGTCGGGTTTGGGAGATCCACCAAACAATGTACCTATTATCTTGTCCTTAGAAAAAAAATCATGGTCTGCTCTGAGTCCAAATTTAACATTTCCAGGGTTAAATGTAACCACTTAGAGGCCTCATGCAAGAAGGTGAAGATGCCAATAGTAGGTGCCAGTCCCGCCTAATCCTACTCAGGAACCCTAATTGGGAAAGCTGAGAATATTTCACATTGGATCTCCAAATTATCGAGCAATGTGAGTTGTTGATGAACACACTAAGTTGAGTCATGCAGCAACAAAAGACAATAATAGCAAAGCAAATGCAACCTCTCCCATACTTCTGATTACTCACTGAAAGCCACCATAATCTGGTTGGCTGAAATTTCTGAGGATGTACCATCTCTCAACTGGTTGAGAGTTGTTGGAGGGCATGTTGCTTACTTTACATAAGACAGATATCCACATCAACAAGTGCAATAGAGTGATAGTGCATTCAGACCCACAATTTGGTCCTGAGAATGATCCCTATTTATTATGAAGTGACTTATCTAACCTGAGAATGGTGAAGTGAGTTTGGGTCAAATTGTGACTACCGCCTTCCATCCCTACATTCTCAATCACACCCAACACAAAGAAAGCTACCCTGCAACACCTAGTACAACACACCAAGCTCAAGCTGTAGCTCGAAAAAAGAGACAGCAGATTAAGAACAAACTTTACTTTGACTTTGTTAGCTTCTAGATCTCTCATATAGCTAGAGCACAAATTTAGTTCAAACTATGGTGGCAATGGGCACCCCTCCTTCCCTTAGCCTTCTGATGTCTAAGTGGGCTCCACTTGCACCGAGCTCGTCGCAAACATTCCTACTCCAGAAGCATCAACAACTGGCATTTTGAATTATAGCAGCAACAGTGCAGGTAGCCCTTTGCAAAAATTTGCCAAATGTATCTTTATCCAAATAAATCTGCCTATGAAGTTCACTAACAGGAACTTGATTTGCACCATGCAGGATTCTAGTGCTTCAGCTGCTACAACTGTCCCCTCAAAATTTCTCACAAGTAAACATTATCTTCTCTCAATAGTCGTGAGTAACGAGCAAAGCAGGACTGCAATGACACTTCAAGATTAACAAATATGGCCATTGTAGCAAGAAGCACTTACTCCAAACCAAAGCCACAAGCTTCCACAAGTGTGTCCCCAGTGAATACTTAGTGGCATGGTGCACCTACAACTCAAAAGGCTCTTCTTGCAGAGCTGCAGTAAACAGATAATATGCAAACATGCATATGTTTTGACACCCACCTACTGCTCTTCACCTCCCCACACTTCACCTGTATATCACAAATGATTCCTCCTGAGTTGATGTCTTTGACTGAACTTTGGCTAATTGTTGGCTTGCACAGGGTCCTGGGGCTCCAAAACCTCTTGCAAAGCAAAGAAAAGCTTGCTTAAAAGTATGCAATGATGCCAAAAAGGAGAAGAGACAAGAAATATTTGGGTGTCTCCATGCTTGCTGCAGTTTCCAAAGAACAAGTGAGATTTCTTTACAAAACCTGGGAAGTGATAGAAACTTCAGCAGAGTCCATACTCCCTGCATCCCTGATCACAGGATTCCCCTCCAAGAAGCATAGTTGAAGCAGCAGCTCCTCTGTGCTTTTCAGCTAACATTTTGGAACACCTGATGGTCTGTCATTCACCAAGTGGCATGCGGCAAGGATGCAACAGCAGGAGTCCAGTTTTCCATGTTTGGAGCCAGACAGGCCAATGTGAGCTTGGAAGCAAGTGAAAAGCATAAAAAGAAAGTGGACCAGGGACAAAAGGACAATGAGAAGACTTCCAGAGTGTACTCCATGACCACCTACATATTGCCTGGCATCATGTAGCCCTCGGCCACACATTGATATTCTCCAACTTCAATAATAATTTTATGAACCTTAGATCCTGATGAGGTACCCAGAAGGAACATGCAGAAATCTCACTTCCACATTCACTAGAACCAGAAGAAGTTGGATGTCTTGTTAGAATGTCTCCTCACTCTTAGGGTTTTGGCTTGCTTACTTTGTTGAACATGGACCTAGTAGACTACTGAAATTCTGTATTCTAAGAGAAAATTTGGCAACGCTACTGATATGTACTGTAATAGAAGCCGCATTAATGGAACTCTAGTTAAGAGATGATTGTTGCTCTCTCCTGCAAGGTTCTAGTAGTAGCAAGCAATTTGTACTCTTGGGCAGCATTTATCCCAGTGGGCAAAGGAAGCCGAAGAAATACCACATTATCTGATCACAAAGACCACATGTCAAATCACACATTAACCTCAGCATATGTCTGTCATCCTTCAATAAAAACTGCACAACCAATTCTGTTGAACAGACAGAGATCAAACTATTGCACATGTAGAAACTACCCAAGAGGAAAGTGCAGAACAGCATGCAGCTAAATCCCATGAATACAACTGAAGAAAAACTGCATGTTTTCTCACAACAATCTGCTGCTCCACTGTGCCCTAGAAAGCTTGAAACCCAAAAAACACAAGCCCCCAACGCAAAACCACACAAAAAACACTGAATTGCTCACAAAAATACCCTGCAGCACTGAACCCTAGAAAGGTTGATCCCTAAAAACACAAATCCTTGACATGAAACCAAACAAAAAACAGTGGATTGCACACAGCAATCTCTTGCACAACTGAACCCTAGAAAGCTTGAAACCCTAAAAACACAAGCCCCCAACATGAAACCGCACAGAGAACTGTAAATTGTGCACAACAATCTCCTGCACCACTGAACCCTGGAAAGCTTGAAACCCTAAAAACACAAGCCCCCACATGAAACCACACAAAAAACTGTAAATTGAGCACAACAATCTCCTGCACCACTGAACCCTACAAAGCTTGAAACCCTGAAATCACAAGCCCTTGACATGAAACCACCCAAAAAACTGTAAATGGCTCACAAGAATCTCCTCCACCACTGAACCCTAGAGGCTTGAAACCCTAAAAACACAAGCCCCCAACATGAAACCACACAAAAAACTGTAAATTGCTCACAACAATCTCCTCCACCACTGAACCCTAGAAAGCTTGAAACCCTAAAAACACAAGCCCCCAACATGAAACCACACAAAAAACTGTAAATGGCTCACAACAATCTCCTCCACCACTGAACCCTAGAGGCTTGAAACCCTAAAAACACAAGCCCCCAACATGAAATCATTAAATCGCTCAAATAAATTACCTGCACTACTGAACGCTAGAGAGTCTGAAACTCTAACACAAGCCCTTAACATGAAATCATTAAAAGCACAAAGCACTTTGCGCCCTGACTTTCATTCACTTACTTCAGATCGAACCCTGGAGTTGGAGGGGGAGGGTTTGCATCGAAGCTATCCAGTGTCTCACTCCTGGTGGACTGACTCTCCTCCTTTTTCCCTCCAAACCATCCACCAAAGAATCCGCTTCCACTTGCCGTCCCCGGCTTTTCCGCCGCTGCTGAAGATTGCGGCTCCGTGTAGGGTTGCGAGAACTGCGAAGACGGCGAACTCCCTGGAAAGCCAGCGTATTGTCCGCCAGCAAAGGTACCCCCCGGGACTCCAGCCACCTGTGGCATCTCTTCCATAGGCGGTGGTTGTGCAAGGTTAGCCGTAACTCTGTTGAGCATGATCCCGGCTCCTTCAATCAACGCAAGCAACACGCCACCGAAGATTGCAGATCGGGACGCAGATTTCATACCCGCTCGAAGTGAGAGAAAGCCTCCAGTGGCAGCACCGGCGCCTATGGAGTTCCAAGGATCTTCCTTCTGACGAAGATAGACAAAAGTACAATCGAATGTGCTGAAAAGACCTCCCCACACCGCGAAGCTGCCTCCGATTCGCGGCGCATTGATCCGCACCGCTTGTGTACCTCCCAGCAACCGCTGCCCTCGAGGCGAGTTCTTCATGCCTCTGATGAAATGCCAGGCTGATCCTCCCACCGCCCCCATGCTAAACGCCCCGCCTATGTCGTCCAGTATTCTATCTGGACATGGCTCTCTCGCATGATCCGGGGTCGACATAATAATCACCTCCCAACGCTGCTCCTCGGAAACTGCTGCTGCTGCCGCCGCCGCCGCCGCCTCCGCAGTTCCACTGCAGAGCTCTTCGAGAAGATCCTCCACCAAGAGACAACACGAAGACGACGAAGACGACAACGACGACGACTCGGATCTGAAGCACCGCTCGCAGACGAAGACGACAACGGCAGCGACAATTAGGGTTAGGGTTTTACGAGCAGTGTTTTCTTTTTTTTCCTGTTTTTTCGACAAAAGTAATTGGGAAATTCTTGGAAACTTTTCATTTTTTTAGCTTTAAATTCGGCGTTTTTTTTTTGTTGGGAAAATTGGCGAATTTTTCAAGATCACAAAATTGATACTATGGTTAAAGTATGGAACAATTATATTTTTAGATTCAACTAATTTTTCTTTTATTTCGAAAATTTTGGCTAAATTTTCAATATCACAAAATTGAAAAGAGATACCATGGTTACAAGCATGGAACAATTATATTTCTCAAATTTAAAATATCCCATGTTCCTAATTGTCTCTAAAATTGAAATTTCCTCATAAGTAATAGTCCCTAGTACATACCCACCAAAAAAAAGGGAAAAAAACTTTATATCAAGAACCTTTTGGTCTAGGGTCTCTTGGATTGAACTCTAAACCAATGTTGTGAAGTTATTTGAATTTATGAAAAATTGTCGCATCTAATTTTTGAAAATAGTTTAGGGTTAGAAAACCATTGGTTTAGGGTTATACCAAAAAGAATTGGAGCCCTTAAAGAACCGCCCATCCCAGATATTTGAAAACCCTAACACAACTAGTTGGTGGGTAGTTGTGATTCTACCCGCGGTTGTATGGGTGGTTATTTGAAATGTTTTCCAAAGTTTTGCAAGACCAGGGTATATATCAAAGATCAATTCTTTCATTTTGTGAAAGCCTTGATTATGAACCTAATTACTTGCTTAAATAAGTGCAAATGTGTGTTCCAATGTTGAGAAGATAAATGTAAATACACATATACCCATTAAAAAAAACCATTCTTTGTCATGTCATATTAGATCAGTGTTGCACATTATGAGAACTAACAAAGTCACACACATGAAAAAATTCACACAAATCATGATAAGTTTGTGATTTTTTTTTGTGTGTTTGCTTTTGAACATGGATTCTTGTATTAGTTTATAAATAAATCTATTTAACATAAAAGATGAGACTCTAAAATAACACCTTGAAAATAAACCTTCCAAACTCACAAAATATTGAAATTCATGTTCACACTCAACTAGGTTCCAACCACAAACCAATCTTACCAATAAAAGCGAACATTTTACAAATAAAGATCAAACTTTTTTTTATCCATAGATTTTTGTGACTAAGATTATTATAATCATTTTTATTTTACTAAAGCACAATTCAAACCTAGTGCCAAGTCAATGGTAAGTCATTATTATAATTTTTTTTTTATTGGATGCATTCACATATGCAATTTTAGATAACACTCATGATGATGTCGAATCCTTGTTGGCAAGCAATGATAATTTGATGTCAATGTTGGTGGTAGTTAATATTCCAAAAAAAAACTTTAATGATTTTCGAACAATTAACTCAATGTTATGTAAAAAAACAAAAATGACCATTTCACTTGACGTTACATAACACAAAAAAGATTGTGAAAAACTAGAGATGAAAAAGAGGAGAAAGGGGTCAAAAAGGGGTGGCGTTAACTTTCTCCAAAAAATGTGAACCTTTTTATTGTGAATCAATGTCAATGTTAAAGTCATTATACCTATGGTGCCATATAACATTGTCCTTGGTGCAAATAGGCACAAGTTTTGCTCAAATAAACATTATCATTACCTTGGCACTAAATGATATTTTTTATAAAATCTAATGGCTAGTTCCATGATAGCCTACTTTACCGTTAGTGCTTTAACATTAGGTGTGATTATTGTTTAACATCATCAACTTTGTTTCTTTTAACCAACTCAAAAATAACAATTTTTAATTTGACTAAAATTACATTCACACTTGTAGCCCCAAAAAGTTAGGACTTGAAGTTAGGTTAACTTTGGGTCAAGAGTCAGGGTTAGGAACTTTTTATTATTTCTTTTGTAGCCGTTACGGTATCCTTTATCTTTCTTGCATATCACTATCTAAGCCTAACCATATTTTTAGTTGAAGGGAGTTAAAATGACACTAGAGGCCAAACTCTATTCATGATGAATTTTGTGTACTTCGAAGGTAAGTCGCCAAACTCAAAGTTCTTTTTTCATTTTTCTTTCGAGTTCTTTGAACTTTTTTTGTGTTCCAAGTTTCTTCTCTAAGCTTTTTTTACACTCTCAGTTTCTCTACATTCAAAATTTCTTGTCTAAGTTTTTTTTACACTTTTAGTTTCTTTACATTCTAAGATTTTTTCATTGAACTTTTTTTGCACTCTCAATTTCTCTATGTTCCAAGTTTTTTCTTTGAGCTTTTTCTACATTCTTAATTTTTTTACACTCCAAGTTTCACTATGTTCCTTTTTTAATTTTCTTTTAAGCACTTTCACATTATGTTTTTTATGTGTTTTTGTTGATGTTACAAAGCTCCATTTTTTTCTTTTCCAACATTGTCTTGAATTATTGTGCAAAACCTTTTATTTCAGTGATTTTGTTTTTACCATGAAACTTCTTAACCTATCATTTTTTTGATGCAATTCATCCATGTTGTTTTACAAATGTAGGAGTTGTTGAATCATGTGTATGTTGAAGGCAAGATTACAACAATTGAAGAATTGGTGGGAAACTATTGGCAACTTGAGAGTAGAAACATGGTGTTTGATGCATTAAAGAATGCAAACATCTTGCATCAATATTGGCTAATTTGCAATTTCAAGTTATTGATGAGTAAAAAGGTTGGGGACTAAATCAAGGCCATAAACACCACATGGTATTCAAATTTCTTAATGGCACAATACAACAACAAGAGGTGGGTAGAACACTTTTGCATAACCAAAAAAATTGTTTTGTAATTAACAAAAAACTTATACCTTTGATTGAAAAAAAAAATACAAAATATAAAACTATCATTCCTGTTAGCATTAGGGTTACTTGCCCATTTTACAAATTATCCCATAGATCTAAATACCTTCAATGTAACAAATTGTTTGTAATCGACAAATCTTTGGTGAATATGGTTCTTCACAAATTTGTGTGTGTTATCAATGAAATGTTTAGAAGTTAAATGTAGTGGTCTCAAAAAGATGATTTGATTCAAATCATGGTTGGCTTCAAACAACTTAGTGACCTCCCATTAGTTTGTAGTGCCATCGATTACATTCAAATACACATACAAAAACCCACTAGTGTAACAAATGTTATAAACTACGTCTTTTATAAATCTAAATCTTACAATATGTAGTTATAGGTTGTTGTTGACCATGAGAGACAATTTCGAGATGTCTTTATTGAACCACCAAGTTTAATAAACAACTTTAAAATCCTTCAATTCTTTGGTCTTTATCAAAATGCAACATATCATGGGTTGTTCAACCCCGAACATGTTTCAAAATGATATTCGCCCATACAGTCTTGGAACAAGGGCTACCCTCTCTTACCTTGGCTCATGATTCTTCATAAACAAAATGCAAATGTTCAGCATATAATTTTAAAAGCCTTCTACAATAGACAACTTTCTAGGGGTAGGAATGTAGTCGAAAATGCATTTGGGATTCTCAAGAAAACCTTTAGAGAATTATTGCTAAAAGACAACCTTCACATTACTTTCTTCCAAATGTTAACATTTTCTAATGGATGTTCTACAATCTAATTTTGGATGGGGGGGAGGTAAATATTAATGCACTAATGGACCAATTGGAGCAAGAGAATCAAACACATCAACAAGGTGTAGTAAGGAGGCATGATCACACTATAGTAAACATGGGATGAAACATTGAAGCAAACACTATTTTGGAAGGTGATGAACTATCTAGATCTGAACAAATGTTACTTCTAAAAACATATCTTGGGGATTTGATAGGACGTAGAGAATGAACGACTGTTTTAGGAGCTGAATCAAAAACTAAATTCAACGTTGATTGAAATCAAAAATAAAAAGTGGATTTAAATCTGAAATTATTGGAATTAGAAATTAAAAGCTAATTAAAATATGAAATTGTTAAAAGTTGATTGAAATCAAAATTTGAAAGTTGATTAAAATCTAAAATTGCTGAAATTTGAAATTCAAAGTTGATTAAATCTGAAATTATTGAAATTTAAAGTTGAAATTGGCTGAAATCAAAATTAAGTTATTGAAATCAAAATTAAAAGTTGATTGAAATTAAAACAAACTTACTAAAATCATAATCAAAAGTTTAGATGAACATTAAACATTTAATTACTAAATTTGAAATTGGAAGCTCAAGTGAAAACTAAACAAAATTGTTGAAATCAAAATTGAATGTTCATTTGAAAGCTCAAGTGAAAATTGAATTAAATGTCATTGATTTGAAAACTAAACAAAATTATTGAAATTAAAATTGAATGTTAATTTGAAAACTCAAGTAAAAATTAAATTGAATGTTGATTTGAAAACTGAGTTGAATTCTTCAAACTAAATTACAAGTTGAATTGTTCATGAAAATGAATTCCAAATTGAATCTAACCTAAAAATTGAATTAATGTTGTTTTTTAGATGACTTCTCACTTTTCAATGTTTTTTCATTGTTCAATATTCACTTTTCAATTGTGTTTTCATTGTTCACCACTTGTTGTTCATTAAACTCAAATCAAATGCATTATCCTCCCGTGGCATGAATGATGGGTCCTTGATGAATGTGTGGCACATTGCAATGTTTAGATTGGATAAAATAATTACCATTTGTTTCTTCATTTTATGAGCTTTCTTCTCCTTCTATTGTAAATATTTGAAGTGTTCATTAAAGTTCTTCTTTCAAGATTTGGTCCTTTTCTTTTCAAGGTCAAGTTGAAAGAATTGATGTGGTCCATGGCATCCATTAGAACATTGCTATTATTGTTTATGGACTCAATCATTGACAAGAAAACTGAAGTACATTTCCTCTTACCTCTTGTACTCCTAGGAGTTCTTGGTGTCGCATTCGGTGTTGTTGCATTAGTTGTTCAATTGTTACCAACGTTGATAGGTGTTGTAAATTTTGTAGATTTTATGAGATTGATGATTGGCAAAAGATGTGGTGGATGGCTTGGTCGTTAGCTTGGGAATAATCATAAAAAATGATCACATTATGGATGCATCCCTTGATAGTTACATGTATTGAATTCATTTTGAGGTTGATCCTAGCTCTCTTCATGAACAAAAAACTTTCCGCACAATTCTTGCATCATCAACCGAGTATGTAAATGTTCCTCATGTTATCTTGGAGGTGCATAAACGTCATTTCCCTCTCTGCTTACAAATCTTTCACATGCATCGGAGCATTAATGTTCCTCTCCCCTTCAAACACATCAATGGCATGGTAATAATCCGCACTAAACTATTTTGGAAAATGAAGCTTCTCTCTCTTTTGTAGTCAAATCCTAGAAGGATGTGTTATGACCAATGCCCTTGTAATAATCACAAATCCTCTTGTAATCATTGTAGACACAAGGCCGTTTGTCTTTACACATTTTTCCATTGTGAGGTGACTTTTATTTTATTGTTGCTTGTAGGTCTTTACAACCTTGCTCCACTATCCGTTGTAGGAACCATGTTGATTTTTGGATGAATGATTTGTCTCAGATTAATCTTCTTTTTTTGCTTGCAACTGATTAAAGCCATCACCTCATCAAAATTCCAATTGGCATTGCGAAGGCATGCCAAACTTGCTTTTTGCTTCCCTTTCCCTCTTACACTATTGTTTGCATTGTTGGTGTTATCAATTTAAATTCATAGTTGTCTATGGTTGTTGTTGGCTTCAAATTTGCAAAACGTACCAAATGTGTGATGGTCGCAATGGCAAAACATCAAAACAACATCCAACAATAGCAGTTTAACACAACATTAGGTGTCAAGGTGTGTGATGGCAAAACATCTAGCAATGATAATCCAACACAATGGTAGAACATTGAAATGTGCAATGGCAAAGGATCAAGACAACGTTTAGGTAGTAATGTCTAGTAATGTCAAGTGGTAGGAACAATGCATGATAACAAAGTGTTAAGTGGGGGAACAACATGGATGGCAAAGTGTTGAACATTAAAAATAATTCACAATGACAAAACGTCAAGTAGGGTTTGTGTGGACCATGTGATTGAATTGCAAGATATAGTTGCATGTGCCATGGTAAAGCTTGGAATTTCACTTTGTGATGGCAACCAACAAAAATCAAGGGCAATAGTAATAATTTTGATAGCTACAATTCAATTTTGGAGTTGATAAGTTATCAACAATGTTGTTTTTCTAAAAATCATAATTCATAGGTTTTGGAAACTTTGGAGATCTACCTAATTTTTCTTTTAACTCTTCAAGTTTGCATTAGTCATAATGTTGCAATGTCAAATGTTAGGTCATTAATTTATCAACTTTTTGTTGCATGTTATCTTATGGTTAACCACTTTGCAATTTCCAACTTTGATCAAAACAAACATTATTAATGTCATGCACGAACAAAAGGGACATTTATGAAAATCATAATGTTAGTTTCATGACTAGTTTTAATCACAAAAAAATGGTAGGGATGGTGACAATATATGAATTTTATGACTAAAACGTGTTATTTTTGTCAACTCTTATGTCAAAGGGGAACAATTTAATTTGAATTTAAAAAATAAATGAGTAAAAATATAGGGTCCCATATATTGGTTGTTAGGTTAAAATTACAATTTAATTAATGAATTTGGGCTTCATGATACTACACACTACTAATGATGATGAAATGACAAAAAAAAATTTACATTAAAAAAATTTGTTATATATAGGATTGAAATTGTACAAAATACTGCCCAATTATCATCCAAGGGGAGATTTAATCAACCAACCATGTTTTTAATTCATTAAAATTTTGGAAACAATAGGGTGGATAAACATTAAATTGGTTAAGCAAATGGGGGTTAAATCCTTGAATTAGGTATTTAAGGGATAAGTTTTTATTGGAAATTAATTTAATTTCCAAGAAAAAAAACATGTTAATGTCTTCAAATAGTTTCAACATAATCAAATGAAATAACACATATTTACATTTGTATGAAATGACATGTAAACATGTGTATGAAATTAAAAAGACACAAATGTTCAATTTGTTTTTGAAAGGACACAAAGATTCTAAAAAACATTGAAAAAAATAAAGAGATTTGTTTTTCTTTTGATATATTAGGATCCATAAGGACATTTTGAAACATTAAAACTTGTAAAATGTTTATTTTCTAAAAAAATTAGTTTGGAATCGAAAATAAATTTGCAATTTGGAATTATCTTTTTGTATGACTTACAATTATAGCCTATCCCACCTAAACCAGCTTCAATGAAATCATCATCATTGGAATTATGATATGATTATATTTATTTTGATATTCAAAATATAATTAATATAATGCATGTTTTAACCATGATATATATATATATATATATATATATATATATATATATATATATATATATATTGATTTAAAAGTGTTATATATATTTAACATATATAATAGTATGTGTGTCTATAATAAAC
>Ga0116227_10009174_pt1 | contig 18106 bp, 15 predicted proteins | sample S1TSphgellanicum_FD_89693 | JGI IMG/M metagenome (GOLD analysis project Ga0116227, IMG submission 89693) | Host-associated microbial communities from peat moss isolated from Minnesota, USA - S1T2_Fb - Sphagnum magellanicum MG | ecosystem: Host-associated > Plants > Peat moss > Unclassified... | reverse complement strand
GCTTTAACGAAAGCAACGATTATTTCACGTTGTTTGATTTCTCTGCCAAGTGGGATTTAGTACCAACCATGCTTACTCAAGATCATGAAAAAGTAATTAAAGGTTTTATGGGACAAACGACTTCTTTTAGAAAAAGCTTAGTTAAAACAAGCGTAACTGTATTAGGCGAAAACAAAGGTGCTGAAGAGGTCCGCTATTTACATGGAGAAATTGGAAAAGGGCAATTTACTTTTTATGGTGGCCATGACCCAGAAGATTACCAACATGCCGTTGGTGATCCTCCTACAGACCTAAGTCTGCATCCAAACTCGCCAGGCTATAGGCTTATATTAAATAATGTCCTGTTTCCTGCCGCTAAGAAAAAACCTCAAAAAACATAATATATCAACTAATATGTTCTTAACTCAGGATTGCCCCTTTATTAGCACAAAACAAGGGCTTTAGCCTTTATTTATAAAATCAAAAAAGTGCGCCAATAAAAACCTGCAAAACAAGTTTTTACAAAAAACAAACACAGTCAATTTACTTTTTGGCATAGCTTTTGGAATTGGGGTATGCAATAAACATTGGGCGATTAAGCCCTATGGTATTAACAAGATTCTTCATTAAAGAAAATATTATGAAAAAGCTATTATTTAGTGCAGGTGTATTATTATTAACAACAGGTGCTTTTGCACAAACAAAAATGACAAGTGAAACTGCACGTTTTGGAATCAAAGCCGGTGTTAATCTATCAACTTATAGTGGTAGTGGTGCCAATAGTAATGTAGATTATAAAAACAATGTTGGTTATAACGTTACTGCCTTTGGTGATTTTGGTGTTGGGAACAATTTCTTCATTCAGCCAGGAATTTCATTACAGAATAAAGGTGCAAAAGTAGAGCGTACCACCACTGTTGGTGGTTCTGCCCTAACTGGTACATGGAAACAAAATGTAATGGCATTAGAAGTGCCTGTCAATGCTGTTTTTCGGATACCTACAGGTGATGCAGGTGCAGTACAAATCAGTGCAGGTCCTTATATTGGTTTTAACATTTCCGGTAAAAACAAATATACAGGTGAATATGTGAGCCCTTCAACAACAGCAACCACACTTACAGATAGAGACCTCTCATTTGGAAGTGATAGCAACAAAGATTTAAGCAGCATAGACTTTGGTGCTAATTTTGGCTTAGCTTACCGCACAAGCTCTGGTTTTTTAGTTGGTGCTAATTATGGCTTAGGTCTTTCAAATTTAATTCCTAAAGATAATAGATCTAATGATTCAAAATTAACTAACCGTGTACTCGGTTTTTCTGTTGGTTATTCTTTCTAAGCAACTTACCTTAAAAGAATGGCTTAGGGATAAAAATTCCTAAGCCATTTTTTTATAATCATAAAGTTCCAAATACATTAAAATTATAATAAAACTACCTTTAACCCGTATGATCTTTGTTAAAAAATACATTGTAATTTAATAAAAAAAATATTTTATTATTTTTAGTTTATCAAACATGTTGGTGAAATCATTATTTACCAATGCGTATAGGAAACTTTAAATTAACGAAATAAAATTATGAAGAAATTATTATTGAGTTCTTCGGTTCTATTATTAGTTACGGTTGCATTTGCTCAAAAAAAAATGAAAGATGAAGACACTAGATTTGGCATAAAAACAGGTATAAACTTTTCCACTTTTAGCGGGAAGGGAATTTACGAGAAATCTGATTACAAAAACAATATGGGATTTAATGTTACTGTTTTCGGTGATTTTGGCATTGGAAACAACTTTTTTATTCAGCCAGCTGTATCTTTACAAAATAAGGGTTCCAAATCAGGCGATGCTGTTTTTACTGCTAAGCAAAGTGTAATGGCTATAGAAGTTCCCATTAATGCCATATTTCGTATACCTACTGGAGATGCAGGAGCAATACAAATTAATGTTGGTCCATATATTGGATTTAATATTTCAGGAAAAAACAAATACACCGGCAACATTCCAAGTACATCAAGTTCAACCCCTACCTATAATGGAACATTAGAACAAAATATGAAATTTGGAAATGAGATGAATAAAGATTTAAGTAGGATTGATTATGGCGCCAACTTTGGCCTAGGTTTCCGAATTAGTTCAGGCTTTTTAATTGGTGCAAATTATGGCTTAGGTTTAGCTAATTTGGTACCCAAAGATAAAAGAATTGGAGATGATAAAATATTTTAAATAGAGTAATCGCTGTTAGTGTTGGTTATTCTTTCTAAGCATACAATAGCTTGAAAAAGCTTAGGATAAAAATCCCTAAGCTTTTTTATTAATCATAAAAATTCCAAATTACACCAAACTTTAATAACTTATCTTCCATTGGATAACGGTTTACCGTATAATAACCATTAGAAAATAAACCCTGATTAATATAATCATATTTGATAAAGAGATTTGCACGTTTTAAGTTTGCTTTGATATATACATCAATAATTGGAGTTGATTTAAAAGTAACTTCATCACCTACATAAAACTGGGCTACCGCCGGAGAATAGGAATAGGCAACATAAGAAGTATTATAACGTACATCAAAGCCTATGTTCGTTTTTAATACCTTGAAAAAAGCCTGATCAAAGTAAACACTGTTACAAGTGTAAAATTCTGGTGTCCTCAATATTTTAGCCGCATCTGTTTTTTGATAGGCTAAATAATTTTCCATCACAAATTTACCCAACCTCCATTTCTTAGAAACATCTAGCCTCATTAAACTAATGCCGCTGCTTTCTTGTGTCGGATAAATAGAGTTGTCTCCGACTTTGGCGAAGTATAAATAATTTGTTGTTAAATAGTACTTTGCACCTGCAGTCAGACCGAATTTTTCATTAATATAATCAAAAGAAAAATTGGCAATTTTAATCCTTTTCAAATCAGGAATATCCCATGAATAATGGTTTCCATCATAAAATTTATAAATTTCTTCGGGAGACTTATTTTGTAAATAAGCACCGAGTTCTATTCTACCAAAAGTTTTGCTTAAAGCCACATGACTTTTAGCTTCATAAAGAAAATCGCCTGCATTTCTACCCTGAAATATTTGCTGTACATTTAAATTCAGGTCCATTCTGTTACTAAAGCGGTAACCAGCCGCCCCCAGTAAAGTTACATTCTGAAAATTTGTGTGAAAATCATTATATAAATTACCATTAGTTCTAATTCCAAGCGTTTTATATTGATAATATTCATGTCTAATACCTGCGTCGAGTTTTAATTCATTTTTGATAACAGATGAATTTTTTGCCCTTAAAAAAAAGCTGTACATAAACTCATTACTGATACGCTGTACGTATGTAGAATCTTTAGTGTTAACGGAATCGATTAAATTATCTTTTTTTAACAGGGCCCTAGGCAATACATCATGGCTGTCATTTTCACTTTTAGAAAAGTTATATGTATTTGTTCCATATTGAAACGTATAGGTTACTTTATTGGTTGGCAGTACCGCATTATTTACATTAACAGAAGTATCAATATGTCCTACATAATAAGTTTGCCTTAAAAATATTGAGTTTTTATGGTACACATTTTTAGCTGTATTAAGCCTCACCGCTTCTGCCTTACGGTCAATTTTTTTAACATCCGGAGAAAATATGCTATCGTTCAAAACTGATCCATTTTCATAAGCCCTAAGGTTATTAAATACGGCCGTAGCCCACAAATTATATCGTTTATTGGGCGATTGGTACCATGTAAACAAAGAAATATTTAAATTATCACCCCGCTGCCTATTGTAAAACCCTCTTGAATCGGCACGGTTAAAGTTCAATCCAGCATTCCAGTTCTTTTTAAAGTTTTGAGTATGTATGGCTTTAAACAATTGTTCAGTTTTACCTGCACTAACAAAATACAAGCTTGTAAAAGGTGCTCTTGCTTGGTAATAAATGATATCATCAGGAAAAAGTGCATAATAATCCAATGCGTGATAGCCTTCATCAAAGCCAATACTTTTGCTGGGTTCGTAAAGCAAAGGCTTTGCGGCTAAGCCCATTACTCCCGTATTAATAGTTGGGTGCTTAGGCTGCATCAGCGGACTATAGTTTTGAATATTTGTTGTAGAGGTATCAAGAGGGAGCAGTACAATACTATCTTTAAGCATAGACAACTTGGTGTAACGGATAAACTTAGCCGTATAAATAATGGTATCCTGTCCGGTATCCAGCTTTTTACGTAAAGAATCTGCTTCTTTGTTATTGTTGATGTTGGTTTTTAAATCCTGCGCAAAAACCCCATTTATGCCTGCTACAAGCATGAGAAAAAAACACCATTTAACAATTTTATGCATTTTACAGTACAGCAATTAAGCGGGTTAAAATTTCAGTCATTTTAGGTTCGGCTTTATTTGCAGCTTCTAAAATTTCGTCTAAATTGAACGGTTTAAGCGTTTCCGGAAACCCTTCATCTGTTAAAACAGAAATTGCAAAAACAGGTAAACCCGCATGATTTGCTACAATGACTTCAGGCACTGTGCTCATGCCAACAGCATCAGCACCAATTAAACGCAGATATTTATATTCTGCTTTGGTTTCCAAATTTGGTCCGGAAACGGCTACATAAACACCCTCATGACATTTAATCCCCTGCTCATCAGCAATCTTTAAAGCTTTAGCAATAATACTCCGCTTGTATGGTTCGCTCATATCTGGAAATCTCGGGCCAAGTTCACTCTCAATCAGTCCGCGCAACGGGTTATCAGGCTGTAAGTTTATATGATCATCAATAATCATAAGGTCGCCCTTCTTAAATTCGGGATTTAAAGACCCCGCAGCATTGGATACAATTAAATTTTCAATGCCCAGAGCTTTCATTACCCTAACAGGAAAGGTAATTTGCTGCATACTATATCCTTCGTAATAGTGCAGACGGCCCTGCATGGCCACAACTTTTTTGCCATTCAATAAACCAAAAATTAATTTTCCACTATGAAATTCTAAAGTAGAAATTGGAAAATTTGGAATATTGGAATACATCAACTGATGATGTATTTCAATTTCTTTAACCAAACCACCAAGTCCTGTACCTAATATAATTCCAACTTCAGGTTCAAAATTTTCTGTTTTGCGTTTTATATATTCAGCTGTTTCTTGTATTGATCTTAACATAATTTAAAATAAGTGAATCAAAGTTAATTTTATCTCTTTCAAACAAATCAACCTCAATAGGTAAATAAAATACGGGTAAATTTAACAGTAAATCTTTAAATCCGGCATTTCTTAAACGCTGACTGTCCTTTTCTGTTGTGATGATGATTTTTTCTTTTTCATTTTCACCCTCAAAAGCCAATTTAAGCTTTTTAATATCATTTGTTTTGAAGGTATAATGATCAGGAAATTCGTGGTGAAAAATACTTGTAGTCTGCTTTTTAAGCTCATCAATTAATGGCTGTGGGTTTGCAATTCCGGTTAATAAAAAGATTTTAAATCCCTTAACCGAACCTAAAGAACGTTCTTCTTTATTATAAACATGTTGTAAATCACCATATTTTAAAAAAGAATGAAGAACCAGTTGACTATTATCCGGTTGCAGTTCATTAATTGATGCCTGTTGTGCCACATGAAGTAATGGAACAGGCGATTTTGTGACCAATAATACATTAGCTCTTTTTCTGGACGAAAAAACATCCCTCAAATTTCCAGCAGGTAGTAAAAGCTGAAATTTTTGCAGTTTACTGAACTCAAAAAGCAGTATATTAAATCCTGCACATACACTACGATGCTGAAAAGCATCATCCAATATAATTAAGTCATGATTTTCTTTTAACTTATTTATCCCAACAATACGGTCTTCACAAACTGCAACCGTAACATTTTCAAATTTCTGGTAGTATTGCAAGGGTTCATCCCCAATAGACATTGCCGTAGCCTTTTCATCAGCTAAAACAAAACCCTTTGTCTTTCTTCCATAGCCCCTGCTTAAAATTGCAATTTTGTATCCGCTTAACAAACGCACCAAATATTCGGTAGTTGGTGTTTTACCTGATCCTCCAACAGAAAGATTGCCGACACAAATTATCGGCAGGTCAAATTTTACCGAAGGCATAATGCCCCAGTCGTAAAGTTTTTTACGAATAATTACGGCCATTCCATAAATGAAAGAAAGCGGAAAAAGTAAAAGACGCAGATGTTTAAGCATAACTTATTTCCAAAAATACAGAATATTTAAAGAAGTGCGCAAACAACAGCAATTGCGTCCAATCAGCAATTGTATTTCATAAAATAAGGGAAAAGCCATCTCTCTGCCCTTATTTCAATTAATTTTCTTTTCTCACATGTATCTTTGGAGGCATTAACTTATACACAACAGGTGTTACAATTCTTGACAACAATGTAGAACTAATCAAACCACCTATCATTACAATAGCCAATGGCGAGATAAGCGGGTTACTGGACAATGCTATAGGCAACAAACCGCCTATGGCTGTAAATGTGGTTAAAATAATTGGCAGGAACCTTACTTCGCCAGCCTCTTCTATTGCTTCATTTAAATCTTTCCCCTCAGCACGCAACTGATTTGTAAAATCAACTAGCAGTATGGTATTTTTAACCTCTATACCCGCCAATGCAACAATCCCGATGGTAGCCACAAATGATAAGGAATTGCCTGTAACCATTAAAGCCAAAACAGCCCCCACTATACCAAGCGGAATAACGGAAAGCACAATTAAAGTACTTTTAAAAGTTTTAAACTCCAATACCAATACAGCAATAAACAAAAACAAGGTAACAAGCAGAATACTTCCAAAGCCACCAAAAGATTGATTGCGGCTCTCCAGCTCACCGCCCATCTCAAAATGATAACCTATAGGCAGTTTCATTTTATCCATTTGTGCATTCACATCTTTAATTACATTATCGTTTAAATAACCTTTTTGTACAAAGGCATTAACTGATATGGTTCGTGTTTTATTATAGTGGTTGATACTTAATGGAGAAGTTTCAAGCTTTAATGAAGCGATTTGCAATAAGGGAATAGATGTTCCCTGGTTGTTGTTAATATACAAATTATCAAAAACGCTCAAATCCGGGTAAGATGCATGATTTGTGGTCAACAATATATTATAATCATCACCTGTAGATTTTGGATTTATAAATTTTCCAACTTCTAATCCCGCCACAGCCAACCTTACTGTTCTATCTACATTAATTGTTGGGATGCCTAATGTTTGTGCCTTATCTTTATTAATATCAACTTTAATATCCGATTTAAGGTTTTTCAAAGGGTTATTCACATATAAAGTACCTTCTGTTTTTAGCAGCATATTCTCTACTTGCCCCGCAAGGCTCCTTAGGGTATCCAAATTATCACCCAATAACCTTACTTCTACCGGAGATATAATGGGCTGACCTTGTTCAAAATCTTTAACTTCAACTTTAGCTCCAGCATATGGCGTCCATTTTTTACGCAGCAACTCAATAATTTCCGTTTTACGGTTTGCTTTAACATCAGGCTGTAACAGAACAAAAAGTTCCGAAAAATCACTCCGTTCATTTTGTGGCAGTACATTATAATAAATTCTTGGGTTGCCCTTACCAACATTAGAAGCAAAATATCTTATTTCAGGTATTTTTTTCAGTTCTTTTTCTATTTGCCTGGTTATAGAATCTGTATAGTTTAAGTTAGACTGAAGTGGAGTGGAGATGTTAATTAAAAACTGTGGCTTTTCTGATGCAGGGAAAAGGCTAAAACCAATTACTGGAATTAACATCACAGCACCAATAAATATTGCAATTGCAATAGCAATTGTTAAAATAGGTTTTGCAAGTGCTTTATCCAGCAACCTAGCATATGAACCGTGTATAACTTTTTGCAGTACACGCAGGAAAATATTACCACCAGCATTTGCATGAGGCTTTAATATTTTGCTTGATAAAAATGGAACAACTGTTAAAGCAACCAACATAGAAGCAACCACAGAACAGATTACCGCAACAGGTAAGCTTCTAATAAATTCTCCTGAGGCTTCTGGCAAAAACATTAAAGGCATAAAAGCAATGACCAATGTTGCTGTACAGCCCATAACAGCCATCCCAATTTGTTTGGTTGCTTTCAAAGTTGCATTTAACCTACTGTGCCCTTCACGCATCCAGCGCTCTATATTTTCAACAACAACAATACTGTCATCAACGAGCAGGCCCAACGAAACCACTAAACCAACAATACTTAATTGATTCAGGCTAAAGCCCAAAGCATTTAATAATATAATTCCAATAGCAAGGGATAAAGGAATAGACACCATCACGACCACAGAAGCCCTAGTACCTAAAGGTAAAAGCGTAATTAAAACCAATAGAATTGCAATCAAGAAATCTGTACCCAGTCCACCTAAACGATTATTAACATTATTGGCCTGATCAAACATCAGTTGCTGATCTATATTGGCGGGCAAGCTTTTTTTGAAGTTTTCAATTACAGGCAAATAGGCTTTTTGTGCAGCGGTAATGTTTCCACCTGTTTTTTGTGCTGCAACTACAAAAACACAGCGGTAACCATTTAAACGCGTAATGTCTTTCTCCTGAGCATAATCGAAATATACCTTGGCAATATCTTTTAAGGCTGTATTTTTTCCATTTCCACTAAATATGATGGTATTTCTAATTTCTTCAATATTCTGATAGTTGCCACTTGTTTTGATATTAAACGATTTATTACCTGCATTTACACTTCCTCCCGGAATATTGGCAACTTCACTTTGAATCGCATTGACAATAAAAGTAACAGGGATATGAAGTTGGGCGATTTTTTCTAGATCCAGATCTACCCGTACTTGCTGATCGGGCAGTCCAACAATCTCTACATTTTTAAGATATGGAATTTTTTCTAAGGCTGTTTGGAGGTCTTCAGCTCTACTTTTTAATTGGTCTCTTGATGCATTTTCAGAAACAAGGGCTATTTGAAGTACATTTACATCCGATGGGGAAACCTGTTGCACTTCCATACTATATATTTCTGATGGAAGGCTTGATCGCGCACCATTTACCTCACGTACAAGCTCCTGGTATTTATCATCAACATTTACATGATACTTATATTCGACAAAAAGCACGGCCAAACCATCTCTAATGCTTGTTTTAATGGCTTTAATATCGCTTAAACCATATATTTTTTTTTCCAATGGTTTTACAACAAGCTCTTCCATGTCTTTAGGGCTTGCTCCTGGATACACTACCACAACAGGATAGTTCGGCGCATTCATATCCGGATCTTCTGAACGGGGCATATTAAATATAGCGGTGATGCCCAACGCTAGCACCATCAGTACCATAATCAAGGTAAACTGGTAGTTTTTAACCGCGTATTCTGATATTTTCATCTTGATTTGGATTTTATTTAGTAACCGTATAGATTAAAGATTTCAACAAAGAGCCACAAATAAGGGAGTGTCAGCCGGCTGATTTTCTGCTCAAGTTTAAGTCTTCGCTTTATAATTATTTAATTACTTTAATTTTAGAACCATCAGTTAAGTAAGCACTTCCTGAAACAATTAACGAGGCCCCCTGTTCCAACCCTCCATTGATGTTAATTTCATTATTCTGAACCGCACCTAATCTGACTTTAACTTTTTTCGCGGTTTTATTGTCGCTTGTAATAAAAACATAACCTTCATTTTGGCCGCCATCCAATAAAGCATCATAAGGAATAGTATAACCACTTACACTTCTTGTTGGAAAAATGATGGCTTTTCCAAATAAGCCTGCGGCCAAACCCTGAATTTTTGAATCTGTTAATGTTAATTCAAGGCCAAAAGTGCCGCTTTGTGGATCTATCCCCTCTGCTTTTTTAGTAACATTGGCTTTTAATATCTTTTCAGGCAGGGCATCTGTTGTAATTGTTGCTTCATCTCCTATTTTTAAAGATGCCCATTGTGCATCGCTTACACCAGTTTTTAAAATCCATTTATTTTGACTGGCACCATTAATTTGTAAAATGGGTGTACCCGGACCGACCACCTGTCCTTCATTAGCCAGCTTTCTCAACACATAACCATTTCGGGTTGCTCTTATTTCAGCATAGTCCTGATTAAATTTTATTGCATCAAGCTGCTGCTTTGCAACCTGCAAAGCTGTTTTTGCATTTTGCATTTGCTCAAGGGTTGCTACACTGTCCTTGTAAAGCTTGTTGGCCCTTTCATAGTCGCGTGTTGCTTTTTGATAAGATAACTGGACCTGCTGTACCTGAGCAGAAATTTCAGTTTGATTAACTGAGGCCAGCAATTGCCCTATATGTACGGCATCCCCCTCCTTTACATAAATCTTATTAATTATTCCTCCGTTTTTAAAGGAAAGCAAGGTTTCATCATTTGTTGTAAATTGACCTGAAGCTGTAATTGTTTGATTTGCATCTACAGTTTTAAGTGCCATTATTTTTACAGGTATTGTATCTTGACTGCCAACAGCCACATTCTTTTCTTTGTGATTTTTACATGCGTTTAATACGAATGCTGCCAATAGCATTATTGGGTAAATAAGTTTTGTCTTCATAATTAATTTATTGAATAAGTTGCGGTTTCTCGTTCCACATCAGCCAGTGCCGATAAGACTTTATACCTATTGATATTAACTAAAAGCTGTGCTGAAGTATATTGATTTCTGGCATCAATCGTTTCAATAAAAGTATTGGTGCCCGCTTTATATCCTTTTTCGATTAACCTCTGATAGCTTGAAACTGCCTCAAACTGTTTTAAAGACGATTGAAAAGTTTGATATGCCGCTTTAAGATTGTTTTGCGCTGTTTTGGCCATTAAGTTTAATTGCTGTACAAATAAATCTGAATTTAACTCGGCGTTTTTAACATCCAAATTACTCTGTTTAATTTTGATGTTATTACGATTTCCAGTAAAGATTGGGATATCCAATTGCAGGCCCAGCATATAGTAACGTGTATTGTCATTAAATTTAAAACCTTCAGATTGTGAGCCTAAATCGACAAAGGCACCAAGCTTTGGGGTGGCGAACTGTTTATTCATTTTTAATGCCGTTTTATTGATATGTACAACCTGATCCAATGCCTTTAATTCTTCGCGACTTCCCTGGAGAGGCTGATCTATAATTGATTGCTCAACTTTTGAAATCCAGGCTTTATCATCAAAATCTGCATTAATTTTTTCATTGGCATTACGGTTAAGCAAAAAATTAAAATACATTTTTGCATTGGCTGCCTGCTGCTCTGCTGACACGATTTGGGCATGCACATTTTCTACTTCACTTCTTGAGCGCAAGACATAAGCAGGCAGCCCCTTGCCTGCTTCCAACAACTTTTCATTAACCCTTAATCCTTCATTTGCCAGCTCAAAGCCTGATTTATAAATCTCTACAGCCTGTAAAGCATTTAAATAATTGTAATAAGCATTTTTGATATCTTTTACTAAATCACGTTTATAAATCTGCACTTCAAATTCCTGAAGTACAACCTGCTGTTCTGAAATTCGCTTATTATAAATTAGGTCAGCATTGATGATCGGAACAGTGGTTCTAACTTTTGCATCGTAATAATTTTTAGGCAAAAAATTAATACTTTGATTCTCCATTAGCGGAAATTTATTGCTTGACGTAAGTTGATTTAATGTAGAATATACAGGATTTAGCAAATCACCTAATGGCAATGGAATATTACGCCCACCATCAGCAGTAGACCAAGTACCAGAAAAAGCGACTGTTGGCAAAAACAAACTTTTTGCATTTTTTAGAGCATACTGGGCTTTTTCTAAGGAAATGCTTTTCTGCTGCAGCACAATATTATTTTTAAATGCCTCAACAACATAACCGTCAATAATTTGCTGAGCATTGACACTGGATGAACCAACGATAAAACAAATCAATAATTTAAATGAAAATTTCATAATTAACAGTGTTAATATTTTTACTTTAATGCTTCTAATATTTTTACAAAACCATTAAAAGTTTGTTCCATTAAATCTACTCCCTCAGGCAATGCAATTTTGGTAGAGGCCATATGATCAAGATGCCCCTGCAATTTCAGGCTGCACAAACCATGCATCAGCGACCATACATTAAGGGCGAATGTTGCGGTGTCAAATTTAGCAAAGTAGCCTGCTGCTTTACAGTGCTCTACGGTCATGGTTAAGGCAGAGAAAGCCTGTTCACCTTCTTGCCACTCCTCATCATGGCAATGGTTTTTAACAAAGTCAATAGGCTCTTTCATAATAAACATCAGCTCATAAAAATCTGGGTTATTAAGCGCAAAACTCATATAAACCCGCCCCATAGCTTTTAATCGTTCAAAAGGCTCATGTACATGCTGCAGCACAAGAAATTGCGTACTTAATAATTTAAAGCCTTCCTGGTGTAGGGCATATATAATATCTGCCTTATCTTTATAGTATAAATAAATTGTAGTTGGACTAAATTCTATCTTTTCAGCAATTTTCCTAATAGATGTTGCATCATAACCGTCTTTTAAAAAAAGTGCTTTAGCAACATCTAAAATCCGTTGACGTAAATCTTCCTTATGTTTCTCTTTTCGTTCCTTTATTCCCATTTTAAATTATTTACACTGCAAATATAATTAACACTGTTAATTATACAATGAATTTTAAAAAAATATTAATGCCAATAGCTAAGTCTTTACTATGGAGTGAACAGGGTATGACTAAGGCCGTTCACATCTTAAATGGAAAAATAAATGGCAGATGAGCAACAAGCGCCTACTTCATGCATTTCTTTACAGAATTATAGAATTGCCTATATACAAAACCCTTATCTTTGTTTAAATTCATAAAAAACACATCATGCTTAAAGGATTTTTTAACGTACCAATTCCGGTAAATGAGCCTATTTTAAATTATGCCCCAGGCAGCAAAGAACGAGCACTGCTAAAAGAAGCAATTGCCGAGAGTCGTGCAAAGCAACAAGACATACCAATGTATATTGGAGGGAAAGCTGTGCATACCAATAAAAAAGGTAAGGTTGTGCCTCCGCATGACCATCAGCATATTTTAGCTCAATTTAGTATTGGCAACAAAACGCATATTAACGAAGCAATAAATGCTGCGCTCGCAGCAAAACAAGATTGGGAAAACCTTGCCTGGGAGCACCGTGCCTCTATTTTCTTAAAAGCGGCCGATTTAATCGCGGGCAAATACCGTTATAAACTGAATGCAGCCACCATGCTTGGACAAAGCAAAAATGCGTATCAGGCAGAAATTGATGCGGCTTGTGAGCTAATTGATTTCTTACGTTTTAACGTAAGTTACATGGCCGACATCTATAAACAACAGCCTCCTGTTTCACCACGTGGCAATTGGAACCGTGTAGAACAGCGTCCTTTAGAAGGATTCGTATTTGCACTTACACCCTTTAATTTTACAGCAATCGCAGCGAACTTACCTGCATCTGCGGCGATGATGGGAAATGTGGTGGTTTGGAAACCTGCAGACACGCAGGTTTATGCAGCAAATCTTTTAATGGAAATTTTTATTGAAGCAGGTTTGCCCGCTGGTGTAATCAATTTGGTTTATGCAGATGGACCAGAAACAGGAGATGTCATTTTTAACCACCCAGATTTTGCCGGCATCCACTTTACAGGTTCAACTAAAGTTTTTCAGGAAATTTGGAAAACGATAGGCACAAACATCCACAAATACAAATCTTATCCCCGAATTGTTGGCGAAACAGGTGGCAAGGATTTTATACTTGTTCACCCTTCTGCCCAAACAGACATTGCCAATACAGCAATTGTTCGTGGGGCTTTTGAATATCAAGGTCAAAAATGTTCAGCAGCCAGCCGGGTTTATATCGCAGAAAGCATTTGGCCTGAAATTAAAAAAATGTTGCTCCGCGATCTGGCTTCATTTAAAATAGGCGGAACTGAAGATTTTGGCAATTTTATTAATGCAGTTATTGATGAGCGCTCGTTTGATAAACTGGCGAAGTACATAGACCAAGCAAAAAAAGATAAAGGTGTAGATATTATTGCAGGTGGAAACTATGATAAAAGCAAGGGTTATTTTATTGAACCCACTGTTTTGGTTGTAGATGACCCAAAATATACGACCATGTGCGAAGAGCTGTTTGGCCCTGTTTTAACTATATATATCTATGCTGATGGTGATTTCGATCAGATTTTAGAAACTATTGATACGACATCACCATATGCTTTAACAGGTGCTTTTATAGCCCAAGACCGTTATGCGATTGATAAAGCAAGCCATGCTTTACGCAATGCGGCTGGGAATTTTTATATTAACGATAAATGTACAGGTGCAGTTGTTGGCCAGCAACCTTTTGGCGGTGCCAGAGGATCAGGCACAAATGATAAAGCAGGTTCAATGATCAACTTATTGCGCTGGGTTTCACCGCGTACAATTAAAGAAGTTTTCGAATCACCTACGGATTACCGTTATCCGTTTTTAGCTGAAGACTAGTTTTCTTTAAATAAACAGAAGCCCTCAAGAAATTGAGGGCTTCTGTTTTTATAACAAACATCTTTTTTATTTTTATCAGCTGTTATTATTGTTTGCTAAAGTTTGTAAAACCAATTCTGAGCACAAATGTTCTTTAATTGATATAAACTATAAAAACATGAATAATCAACCCGAAAAAAACGAAAATTTAAAAGATAAAAATTTAAAAAACACCACTGATCGTTCTAATATGCCTCAGCAACAAGTTCCACGCTTTCGCAGTAATGAACACGAAAAAACGAACCGTGTAAAATCAGAGTCAGGCCATCTAGCCAAAAATTTTGGTGATGGCGATTTTGGATCTGAAGAAGCAAGAAGCGATGCTGGCAAGGGAAATAAAGGCAGTGCGGGTAATCAACCCAATACTGTAAAAAAATAAAGCCCCAGCATATCGCTAGGACCTTACTAAACAAAAACTAAAACATTGCACTAACTCACTTTAAATTCGGGGGCAACATCATCTAAACTGGTGCTGCTTGCCTTTAAGTCTTTTATCAAACCTGTTTTTAGGCTGTAAACCCAAGCGTGTACGGCCAAATCCTGCCCGTTTGCCCAGGCATTCTGTACAATAGAGGTATTCATGATGTTTGCGGCACCTTCTATAGCATTTAATTCAACCAGCCGGTCAAACTTCTGGTCTGGATCTTTAATCGTTGTTAATTCCCTATCATGCATGCGGTAAACATCTCTGATGTTTCTTAACCAGTTGTCAATTATACCAACTTGCTTATTACCTAAGGCAGCTTTTACACCACCACAGCCATAATGACCACATACAATTACATGTTTCACTTTTAAAACATTCACTGAGTAATCCAAAACACTTAGCATGTTCATATCGGTGTGCACAACTACATTTGCAATATTTCTATGCACAAAGATATCGCCAGGCATGGTATTGGTAATTTGATTGGCCGGCACACGGCTATCAGAACAGCCAATCCACAATACAGGCGGATTTTGTCCTGCCGATAACGTATCGAAAAATCCCGGATCGGTTTCAATCATATCTTTAACCCAGTCTTTATTGCCCTGCAATAATGTATCGTATGTTATATCTTTTGATTCAATTTTTTTTGTTGCACACATAATATTTATTAATTAATAATTTCTTCAACTGATTGTTTATTTATACTACTTACGCTATAACTTTTCTTCACACCTTCTAGCGTAACAATAATTCCTTTTGTATAAGCATTATGCTTATAATTAAAAATAGTTTCTAAAACATCGGGATCAATATATTTAGAATTTGTACCATCTATCACTACGTTGGTTTCTTTTGGTATTTCGGTAAGCAATACCTGTATTGCAGCTTTGTTCAAGAACGACACCTCTTCAGATAGTTTTATTGTTATATTTTTCTTATCTGCCTTATCCATTTTATAGAAATAAGGGTTGCGCATGTTGGTACGCAACAAATAAAAAATAGAGAATAACATTCCTACAGCTACACCTTTTAATAAGTCGCTAAATAAGACAGCCACAACAGTAACCACAAATGGAACAAATTGATCCCAACCTTTGTGGTACATATGCTTAAATAATGATATTCTGGTTAATTTATATCCGGTTACCAGCAAAATAGCGGCCAAACATGACAAAGGAATCATATTAATTACACCAGGAATAAATAATACCGACAGCAGCAACCAGCCTCCATGAAAAATAGCCGACATTTTGGTCCTTCCACCTGCATTTACATTCGCTGAGCTTCTAACAATTACCGAAGTCATCGGTAACCCACCCAACATACCACTGGCCATATTGCCTACCCCTTGAGCGACAAGCTCTCTATTGGTTGGCGAAACACGTTTAATAGGATCTATTTTATCAATCGCTTCTATACTTAAAAGTGTTTCTAAACTGGCTACAACAGCAATGGTAAGTGCTACAACATACACATCCTTATTGGCAAAAGCAGAAAAATCAGGCAAAGTAAAAAGACCTAAAAACTCACCCCACCCGTTTACAACAGGAATGGTCACAATTTGATCGGCCCTTAGCTGATAATTTGTTCCTGCAAACAAATAACTAGCACCAATACCAATAGCTACAACCAATAGTGGGGCTGGTACCGTACTTAATTTTTTAAATTTCGGCCAAAATACCAATACTAGAATACTCAGTACGCTGATTACAATAGCAGCAAGACTAAAATGATTTAATGCCCCAGCAATGGCTGAAAACGTATTTTCATGATCATTTTGAAAAAAGGCTTCATCACCATTAAAATCACTGTCTATACCTAAAGCATGTGGCAATTGCTTTAATATTAAAATTAATCCAATGGCTGCAAGCATTCCTTCTATTACACTAGACGGAAAATAATTTCCAATTGTACCGGCTTTAATCAAACCTAAAACAATTTGAAAAATTCCGGCCAAAACTACAGCCAACAAAAACGTAGGGTAACTGCCCAGTTGTGCTATTGAGCCCAAAACAATTACAGTTAAACCTGCAGCAGGACCACTTACACTTAACTGCGAACCACTTACTGCAGCGACGACTATCCCTCCCACTACACCTGCAATAATACCTGAGAATAAAGGGGCACCTGAAGCCAGTGCTATGCCCAGACACAATGGCAAAGCCACTAAAAAGACAACAATACTTGCTGGCAGGTCTTTTTTTAAATTCTTTTTTAAAATATACTTTTTAACATCCGAGCTTGAAAAAGCCGGTTCAAATTTTTTCATAACAATATTTATCTAATTGATTTAAAATTAAATTGAAGGACATACCAAAAGCCAGCGAAATATTTCACGGAGCAATACAGTACTAAAACTGGCTTGAAACCAGTGGTACAAATGATTTAGTCTGATATTATCCTTTACTATTAAATAAAGTTAGGAGGAGGCGTTGGAACAGCCGGATGATGAGGATTTACATACCTTTTAAAATGTTCAATAAAATCATTGTTCAAATTAAAATTGGCAGATAGAAATTCATAAGAAATAAAAGAATCTGTTAAAGCCATGAACTTGAGATCAATAAATTTCACTGCCTGTTTACCAGAATCGTTACCGTTTTCATGCTCAAGTTCAATTTGCATAATTACAGCATTCATGATCTCCTTATCAATGTCATTAAAAAATACAGGTGCAAATGAAATGCCCATGTTTGCAATAAAGATGCCCATAAAGGTGGCAACAATCAAATACTTGTATTTTCTTAAAAACATATTTTTATCTCTTTGCAAAAATAGCACCATAATTCACTTTTCAATGAACTTTCTATAAAAAAAGCGAGACAACCTTTAAGTTTCCGCTAAAAAATTTCAATACCATTACAAATGATTATAAAAATCGGCAAGATTAATGAATTAAATATAAAGCGCATATTAAATAATCATTGCTGATATCATGTTTTAAGCTTTATATTGTAATACCGACAGTAATTTTTAATTTTAAAAACTCATATAACTATTTATGGATAAAAAAATAGCATTACTACAAGATAAGATTGAACAAGCTCATCTAGGTGGAGGCCCGGCCCGGATAGACAGTCAGCACAAAAAAGGAAAATTAACGGCCCGTGAAAGAATTCATTTTTTAATGGATGAAGGGAGCTTTGAAGAAATTGGCATGCTGGTTACCCATAGAAGTACTGACTTTGGAATGGAAAGGGAAAAGTATCTGGGCGACGGTGTAATTACAGGCTATGGTACTATC
>Ga0116227_10009171_pt1 | contig 18112 bp, 23 predicted proteins | sample S1TSphgellanicum_FD_89693 | JGI IMG/M metagenome (GOLD analysis project Ga0116227, IMG submission 89693) | Host-associated microbial communities from peat moss isolated from Minnesota, USA - S1T2_Fb - Sphagnum magellanicum MG | ecosystem: Host-associated > Plants > Peat moss > Unclassified... | reverse complement strand
GATGCCTTGCGCCGGCTGGCCGCGCTGCTGCCCGCCGATCCGTCGCTGGCCGAAACGGTTGCCGCGCGCCTGCGGCTGTCGTCGGCGCAGAAAAAGCGGCTGGCCGTTGCCGCTGCCCGCACCCCCGGCGATGCCGCCGATCCGCGAGCGCTCGCCTATCGATTGGGGCCCGACGAGGCCCGCGACCGGCTGTTGCTGACCGGTGCGGGCCTGACCGCCCTGTCAGGCTGGGCACCACCGACCTTTCCGTTGAAAGGCGGCGCAATCGTCGCGCGCGGCGTGCACGCCGGACCCGATGTCGCCCGCATCCTGCGCACCGTCGAAAACCGCTGGATCGCCGAAGGCTTTCCTGATGCGCGGCGGGTCAACCAATTGCTCGACCAGGCGATCAATTCCCCCGGATAATCTGTGGCACGACGTCCATGATGGTGTCGACCGGCACGGCAAAGCCGATCCCGGCCGACGCGCCCGACGGGCTGTAGATCGCGGTGTTCATGCCGATCAGGCGGCCGCTCGAATCGAGCAGCGGACCACCCGAATTGCCCGGATTGATCGCCGCATCGGTCTGGATCAGGTGCTGCACGCCGCCGCTGCCTTCCTGATTGCGCAAAGTGCGGTCGAGTGCCGAAACGATGCCGGTGGTCAGCGTCAGGTCGAGCCCGAACGGGTTGCCGATGGCAAAGACCCGCTGGCCGACTTTGAGGTCGCGGCTGGTGCCGATCGGGATCGGCGGCGGGCGGCGGAACGCCACGCCGATCTTCAGCACGGCAATATCGTGGTCGGGACTGACGCCGACCAGGCTGGCGCGGAACTTGCGCCCGTCGGACAGCCGGATGGTCGCTTCCGACGCGCCCTGGATGACATGGAAATTGGTCAGCACGTGGCCGGCATCGTCCCAGATGATGCCCGACCCGGTGCCGCGCGGAATCGAATAGACGTTCTGCGACCAGACATCCTCGACCAGTTGCGCGGTGGAAATCGACACCACCGATCCGCGCGCGTTTTCAAACAACCGGATGGTGCTTTTTTCTTCGGGCGCCAGTTCGCCGCGCGGCGTCACCGTGCGCAGTTTGCCGACATCTGCGGCAAACCAGCCGTCCAGGCTGGGCAGAACTTGCCACAGCACCATCAGGGCGGCGATGCACAAAGTGATCACGACAATCCGGCCGGGGCCGGCGGGCGGTCGCGGCGGCAGCGGTTCGGTCATGTCATGCGTCCGTCTGATAGCCTTTCCAACTGCGGCGCTCTTCGGCGGCGCGCAGCACTTCATAGGCGACTTGCAGCCGCTGGAATTCCTTGGCGGCGTCGGCGTCGCCGGGTCGGACGTCGGGATGAACCAGCTTGGCCCGTGTCCGCCACGCCTTGCGCACCGCGTCGAAATCGGCGTCGCTGTCCAATTCGAGCACTTCGAGCGCGCGCATTTCGTCGCGGCTGCGCGTGCCGTCGCCCGATCCGCCCCATTCGGCCCACGATGCCTGGCGATAGCCGGACGATTCGGTGTTTTCGGCCCGTTCGCGCGCCGCCGCCTCTTCCTTGTCGAGCCCTTCGAAATAGTTCCAGCCGGCGTTGTATTCGGCGGCGTGAACGGGGCAGAAATACCAGCGATCAGGGGTGTTTGGCGATTTGGGCGCGGGGCAGTTGCCCGGCTCGCCACAGCCGGCGCGGTCGCACATCCGCAACGGCTTGGCCTCTCGGGCGCCGCCATAGCCGCCCCAGCGCGGGAATCCCCAGTCGTTTGATCGTGTCTGCCGCGTCATGTGTGGGACCAAGACAAACCGCCCGGCAAAGGTCAAGCGGCGGTTGAACGAAAAACGCTTTCACCTGGGGCGCAACCGCGCCCTAGGTCCAAACCCACCTGCAGGAACGCCGTCGATCAGTTTACCGTGATGGTTACCGCGCGACGGTTTTTCGCCCAGGCGGCTTCGTCCGATCCCAGTGCGATCGGGCGCTCCTTGCCATAGCTGATGGTGTTGATGCGGCCGGCATCGATGCCCAGCGCGACCAGATAATTCTTGGCGGCATTGGCGCGGCGTTCGCCCAGTGCCAGGTTGTAATCGCGCGTGCCGCGCTCGTCGCAATGCCCCTCGATAGTGACCGACTTGGCGGGATAGCGGGCCAGCCATTGCGCCTGGCTGCGCAGGATGCCGACGCTTTCGCCGTCGATGCCGTACTTGTCGAAATCGAAATGGACGGTGTCGGAAATCACCGAGGCCAGGAAATCGGCCTGACTGCCGGGGATCGGCCCGGTGGGCTGTTGCTGCTGCGACGAGAATTGCTGCCCGGTCTGGGTCGAGGTGCTGGCCGACACCGGCTGCGGCGGCAATTCCTTGGGCTTGTGCGCGCAACCGGCCAGGCTGACGCTGGCCAACAGCAGCGAAACAGTGGCGATCCGGGGAAAGCGAGACATGGGGGAAACTCCTTGGTCGATCGGGAAGCAATTGGCCTGGCTTGCACGCAAATTTAAATGGAAAGCGCAGTTACGGCAATACCGGGCCCCAGGCGGGATCAGAAGCATCGACCGGCGTTTTGAGCCGGCGTTCGTTGCGGCCGGTCAGGTCGACTTGCCAGATGCTGGTGTGCCCGGTGCCGCGTTCGGTGCGAAAGAACTGGATAATGCGGCCATTGGGCGCCCAGGTTGGCGCTTCGTCCTGCCAATTGTCGGTCAGAAAGCGTCGATTGTTGCCGTCGGGGTCCATCACTGCAATACGCAAGTTTCCGCAGATGCAGGTAAACGCGATCTGGTCGCCGCGCGGACTCCATTCGGGCGTTGCCGCACGCCCGCTGAAAAAGCTGATGCGGTGCTGGCCCGATCCATCGGCGTTCATGACATAGATCTGCTGGTGCCCGCCACGGTCGCTTTCAAACACGATCTTGCGGCCATCGGGCGAATAGCTGCCGCCGATGTTGATGCCGGGGGTGTTGGTCAGGCGCACCGACTGGCCACCGGTGGCCGGCACGCGATAGATGTCGGTGTTGCCGGCGATCGCCATCGAATAGAGGATGTATCGGCCGTCGGGCGACCAGCGCGGGGCGAACGTCGGCCCCCTTGCCTCGGTCACCAGATGCTGATGCCCGGTGCCGACGTCATAGACGTAAATGCGCGGGCGCCCGTCGACATAGCTGAGATAGGCGATCTGGCGGTAATCGGGCGAGTAGCGCGGAGTCAGCGCGGTGGCCTGGCCGCTGGTGATGAAACGGTGGTTGGCGCCGTCCGAATCCATGATCGCCAATTGCTTGCGGCGGTGATCCTTTGGCCCGGTTTCGGCGATATAGGCGATCTTTGAATCAAAGAACGGGCTTTCGCCCGACAATCGGGAATAGACCATGTCGGCGCATTTGTGCGCGGCGCGGCGCCATTCGACCGGTCTTACGACATAGCCCTGGCGCGCCAGTTCCTTGCCCAGCGCGACGTCGTACAAATAGCAGCCGACGGTCAGCCGGCCATCGGCGCCGCCCTTGACGAAGCCCTGCACCAGCATTTCGGCCGATCGTGCGCGCCATCCGGCAAACGCCGGCGCAGTGACTTCGGCATAGCCGATGCCGGGCAAGGCATCGGGCCCGGTCGGCTTGAACAGCCCGTTGTCCTTCAGGTCGCTGAACACCACGCGCGCCAGATTGCGCCCCAGCGCCTCGGTGTTGCCGCCATCGGCGCCGGTCGGCACCGACTGGTCGGTCGGAAACGCCGGAATGGCGATGCCCAGATCACGCCAGGCGCTGTCATCGGTGACCGATCCGGTCAGCACCTGTTGATCCGCAGCCGCCGGGGCCGAAGACGGCGGCAACGGCTGCGCTTGCGCAAAAACCATTGCCGGCGTCAGCAGGATCGACAGGATGGCGCCCGGCACAGACATGCGGAGCAGCGATTGGGGGTTGCAAAGGCGTGACATCGGTCGGGGTATCCTATTGCGAAAGCTTGCGGTCAAAGCTGAACTTGAACCGATGGTACTGGGCGTAGACTTGCGGCGGCAGGTTGAACGGCGCAGCGAGCTGAACGGCGCGAATGGCAAGTTCGGCATGGCGTTGCGCCTGGGGTCGGTTGCTGTCGGTGATGCCTGATTGCGACACCACTTCGGGGCGGCCGGCCAGTGTGCCATCCGGATTGAGCGACCAGGCGACCACGGTCACCAGCTTCTCGGCGTCGACCCCTTGCGGTGCGGTCCAGTGCGGCTTGATCTGGCGCGAAATCGCGCTGATCACGCTGGCGGCGGACACCGGCGCGGGCTTGTCGGCGGGCGACACTTTATCGGTGCCGGGGCTGGTTACGCCGGCGATACCTTTCAGGAAATTGTTGTCGATCTTGCTGCCGCCGACCGGCTTGTCAGGATGGGCGCGCGCGTGGGTATCGCCGCCTTTGGGTCTGGCCTCTGCCTTCGGCTCCGGCCTGGTTTCGTCCCGTGGTTCTGGCCTGTGCTTGGCTTCGGCCTTGGGTTTCGGCTCTGGTTTGGGCTTGGCCTCGGGTTTGGGCCTGGCCTCGGGTTTGGGTTTTGGCGCGGGTTTGGGTTCCGGCTTTGGCTCTGGCTTTGGCGCGGGTTTGACCTGGGGTTTCGGCTTTGGCTGGGGTTTAGGCTCCGGCGTCGGCTCGGGCTTTGGCACCGGCTTGGGTTCCGGTTTTGGCTTGGGCTTGGGTTCGGGCCTCGGCTGCGGTTTTGGTTCAGGCGCGGGGGCGGCCGCCGGCTGCGGCTGATCGGCCTGATCGTGTTCACCCAGATCCGGCGCGACATCGGGCGCGGCTTGCGCGGCGGGCTTTGGCGAAGTCGACTGGTCGGCGACCGTGTCGGCAAACGTCACTGTCATACGCTGCGGTGGCGGCTCGACATGGCGGCCCAGCGGCGACAGCGTCAGCGCGGCGATCAGCGCAGCGTGCGCGACCACCGCAACGGCCAGCCCGATCGCCTCTTCACGGGTCAATCCAAAGGGTGATCGCGTCCTCATTCGGTCACGGACCTAGGGCGCTTCAACTGAACCGTTGGTGACCAACGAAATCGATTTGAACCCGGCGGCGTTCAACTCGCCCATCACCGCGATCACTTTGCCATAGTCGAGATGGCGGTCGGCGCGCAGCGTGACCAATGGCAGTTTGTCCCCCGCATCGCGCACCACCGACGTCAGCCGATCGCCCAGTTCGCCGGGCGCCAGTTCCTGTTCGTCGAGGAACACCCGGCCACGGCCATCCATGCTGATGGTGATGGCGTGGGGTTCTTCCTTCAACGCCTGCGCCTTGCTGTCGGGCAAGTCGATCGGCACCCCGGCGGTCAGCATCGGCGCGGTGATCATGAAGATGATCAACAGCACCAGCATGACATCGACCAGCGGCGTGACGTTGATTTCCGACATCGGCCCTGCCCGGCCACGCCCGCGCCGCCGTCGCCCGCTGCCAGAGCCAGAGGCCAGATTCATGCCCATCTATTGTTCCAGTTCGCGGCTGAGCGTGCCGTGAAACCGGTCGGCAAAGCGGAACAGGCCCGATTCGAACGCGTTGACCCGGTACGAAAAGCGATTGTAGGCGACCACCGCCGGGATCGCCGCGAACAGGCCGATCGCAGTGGCAAACAATGCCTCGGAAATCCCCGGCGCAACCACCGCGAGCGATGAATTCTGTTGCGCGCCGATCCGGAAAAAGCTGTCCATCACGCCCCACACCGTGCCGAACAGCCCGACAAACGGCGCCACCGAACCGACCGTGGCCAGAAAATTCAGCCGTCGCGCCAGCCGGTCGCTTTCCTCGGTCACTGCGCCATCCATCGCCTGTGCCAGCCGTTGCCGCGTGCCTTCGCGGTCGATCGTCTTGGCCGCCGTCGAACGTCGCCATTCGGTCAGCGCAGCGGCGACCACGCGGGCGGTCGGAATATCCTTTTTGCCCTGCATTTTCTGAAACGCGTCGATATCGGGCGCGGTCCAGAAATCATCCTCATACTTGCGGCAGCGCGAACCGATCACGCCCATCCGCACGACAAAGCCGACAATGATCATCCACACCCAGACCGAAGCGAACAGCAGTCCGCCGATCACCGCCTCTACCACCACGTCGGCGTGCAGGAACAGTTCGACAGGATTGAGCCGGAGCGGTGCGCCGATCGCACCGGCGGCAAGCACTTGGAGCATCATGCGCTGACTTCCATCCCTCTAAAGCATACGATCATTACAATTCCACCGGCGTTGCGATCAACGCGCGAAACGCCGCGACCCATTCCGCCGGCTGGCGCCGGGCCCGGCCGCTGGGCGCGACAAACGCCACGCGAACCGCCGTGCTGCACAACAGATCATCCCCGCGCCACGCCTGTTGCTCCAACCGGCACGTCGCCGCCGACACTTCGACCGCCCGGCTGACAATCAGCACCACATCGTCCAGCCGCGCCGGCCGTTGATAGCGCAAGGTCATGTCGGTCACCGCATAGGCCCCTTCCCCCGCGTCGTGCGCGGCGCGCTGGTCGATCCCCAGTCCACGCAACATGTCGGACCGCGCGCGTTCGAACCAGCGCAAGTAATTGGCATGATAGACCACCCCGGACAGGTCGGTATCCTCGAAATAGACCCGCACGGCAAAAAGGTGCCGCGTGCCGTCGAAACGGCCAGAGGGCGGAACGGGGGGCTGCATCGCGCGCTATCTAGCCGCCCGACCATCGCGAGAGCAAGGCCGCGTTAACCAGCCTGCCCCGAAATACAAAGGAATCAACGCACCAAGCAAACTGTTTGCCCCCTGGTCCACCCCCAACCCGCCGTCGCCCCGGACTTGATACGTAGGCAAGAACAAGCTGGACCCCGGATCAAGTCCGGGGCGACGATGGGGGGCTATGTCGGCGCCAATCGGATGGCCTCCGTGGTGAGGCGAAAGGCAGGCAAAGCAACAGCATCAGCGCGCCAGCATCGGGCCGAGCGGACGGCCGGCAAACAGGTGGACGTGCAGATGGGGCACTTCCTGATGGCTGTCGATCCCGGCGTTGGCCAGCAGACGATAACCCGGCGCGACCAGCCCCGCGTCGCGCGCGACCTGGCCGACCGCGCGCACAAATCCGGCGATCTCCGCATCGTCGGCCCTGGCCGAAAAATCGTCCCAACTGACATAGGCGCCTTTGGGAATGACCAGAATATGCGTCGGCGCCTGCGGGTTGATGTCGTGAAAGGCGATCGCCCAGTCATCCTCGTACACCTTGCGCGCCGGGATTTCCCCGCGCAGGATCTTGGCGAAAATGTTCTGATCGTCATAGGGCAAAGTGGCATCGACGGCCATGATCAGGATCTCCTGCTCGCTTTTTCGACAATCCCCGAGGTCCCCTCGCGCCGCACCAGTTCGGCCAGCACCGCGTCGATCGCAATGCCCCGCGCGCCCAGCAGCACGAACAGGTGGAACAGCAGATCGGCCGCTTCCCCGGTCAGTTCGGCATCGTCGCCGGTCAGCGCGGCGATCACCGTCTCGGTCGCCTCTTCGCCGACTTTCTGCGCGATCTTGCCCAACCCCCTGGCGTGCAGCCGCGCGACATAACCGGAATCGGGATCGGCACCGAGCCGCCCGGCAATGACCGTTTCAAGACGAGCGAGGATGTCGGCGTGATCCATGCGGCATGGCCATGCAGGGGCGGTCCCGCATCGTCAAGCGTTCAGCGGCAATGCATCGCCGATCATCGAGAATTGCCCCGTTGCCGCCACATGCTATGACGCCGCCATGCCATCCGACATCGAAATCTCGCGCGCCGCTGCGATCCGCCCCATCAGCACGATCGCCGACCGCGCGGGGCTGCCCGTCGACGCGATCGAACCTTATGGCCATTACAAGGCCAAGATCGACACAACCCGGCTGCAACCGGCGGACGCCAAAGGCAGACTGATTCTGGTCACCGCGATCAGCCCGACCCCGGCGGGTGAAGGCAAGACGACCACGTCGGTCGGGCTGGCCGATGCGCTCAACCTGATCGGCAAACGGACGATGCTGTGCCTGCGCGAACCGTCGCTGGGCCCGTGTTTCGGGACCAAGGGCGGCGCCACCGGCGGCGGTTATGCGCAAGTGGTGCCGATGGAAGACATCAATTTGCACTTCACCGGCGATTTTCATGCGATCACCAGCGCGCACAACCTGCTCGCGGCGATGATCGACAACCATATCCATTGGGGCAACACGCTGGATATCGACGTGCGCCGGATCGTCTGGCGGCGCGCGCTCGACATGAACGATCGCGCGCTGCGCGACATTGCGCAATCGCTGGGCGGCCCCGCCAACGGCTATCCGCGCGAATCCGGGTTCGACATCACCGTGGCGTCCGAAGTGATGGCGATCCTGTGCCTGGCCGACGATCTGGCCGATCTTGAGGCGCGGCTGGGCCGGATCGTCATCGGCTATACCAGCGACCGGCGCGTGGTGACCGCGCGCGACCTGAAGGCCGACGGCGCGATGGCCGTGCTGCTGGCGCAGGCGATCAAGCCCAATCTGGTCCAGACGCTGGAGGGCAATCCGGCGATCATCCACGGCGGCCCGTTCGCCAATATCGCGCATGGCTGCAACTCGGTGATCGCGACACGCACCGGCCTGTCCCTCGCCGACTATGTCGTGACAGAGGCCGGGTTCGGCGCGGACCTGGGTGCGGAAAAGTTCTTTGACATCAAATGCCGTCAGGCCGGGCTTGCCCCTGCGGCGGTCGTCATCGTCGCCACCGTCCGGTCGCTCAAGATGAACGGCGGCGTCGCCAGGACCGACCTTGTCGCAGAAGATGTCGACGCAGTCAGGCGCGGCGCCATCAACCTGATCCGCCATATCGAAAATGTCCGCCAGTTCGGCGTGCCGGCGGTGGTTGCGATCAACCGCTTTCACACCGACAGCGATCAGGAACTGGCGGCGATCGCGTCCATTGCCCGGGCACACGGTTCGCAAGCGGTGATCTGCACCCATTGGTCCGACGGCGGTGCGGGTGCCGAAGACCTGGCCCGGCGCGTGATCGACATCGCCGACGCCCCGTCGCAATTCGCGCCGCTCTACGACGATGCGCTGCCCCTGTTCGACAAGATCAACACCGTCGCCACGCGCATCTATCGCGCCGAGGCTGCCGTCGCCGATCCGGGCATCCATGCGCAACTGACCCAGTGGCAGAACGACGGCTATGGCCATTTGCCGGTGTGCATCGCCAAGACGCAATACAGCTTTTCCACCGACCCCGCCGCGCTCGGTGCGCCGGTCGGCCATATCGTGCCGGTGCGCGAAGTCCGGCTGTCGGCGGGCGCGGGTTTCGTCGTCGCCATCTGCGGCGAAATCATGACAATGCCCGGCCTGCCGCGCGTCCCCGCCGCAGAAGCGATCCGCCTGCACCCCGATGGCTGGATCGAAGGGTTGTTCTAGAACGCCACGACGTCAGGTCGCCCACCTGCCCCGCTCATCCCGAGCCTGTCGAAGGATGAGCCGGGGGGAGGGGGATGGTGCGGCCAACCGGAGCGGCTCACCACGTGCGCCGCCCCGATCATCATTGCCAACGCGTCCGCGCCGGCAACCCCCGTCAAACCTTCTGGCCGGGACGGGGCGCCGTCGCAACCGAAACTTCGGCCCTGGCCGGCGTAGCGCCCGGATTTGCCTGCACCGCGCCACAGCCGTCAGAGGCCGCCTGCGTCAGCTTTGGCGCCGCGCCCGATCCATCCGACGCGTAAGACACGGTCCGCGTGCAACCATGCGCATCCGTGGTGGTCGACACATAGGTGAAATGCATCCCCTTCGGCACGGCCCCGGCCATCACCACACCCGGCCCGGCCGTCGCGACCGAAGTTGACGCCGCCTGCATCATGGCCCGCGCCTGGCTTTCCATTTCGGCCGCGCGACGGTCCATCATCGCCGCCACGGCGTTGAAATCGGCGAAAAGCGGATCGACTGCAAAGCCCGACGCCGCGCGCACCGGCTCCACCGCAACCTTTGGCGCGACATCGCCGACATACTGCACGTGCGCAACCGAACCATCGGGCAGGTTCACCAGCATCGAATGCAACTGTGGCCCCGCCGCGTGCGCCACACAGGCCCCCGCGAGCGACAAAGCCGCGACACCAAGAGTATATTTCAGGGATTTTTGCATTGGAACAACTCCTTCTTGAACCAGTCCTATGCACGGTTTTGATGCCACGCCGATGCTGAACGCCAGATTAAACGGCGGGATGACGCGGGGCAGAGGTTCGCGATCCGCCGAGCTTCAGGGAAAGGGCCGGCTGACCTGCATAACTGTCTGCGCGGCGGCAGAAAAATCTCGACATCATATTGCAGCTATGGAATTTCCATAACACTGCGACAGAGAGAGCCGGACATGATCTACGCTGTTATAATTCTGGCGATCCTGATCCTCTGGAAGCTACAAACCAGACCAAAGATCTTGCACCCGTTACCAATCGCAGATCCGGGGCGATCGGAATTGCCGCAGGATGCCGGTGCGTGCGCCCTGCAAGACGACGCGATCCCCGTGTCGGCGGATGTCGAAACTGCGCCGTCATCCGCAAGCGACAACCCGCATGCCGTCAAAATGGCAGCAATCTACCGCTCGATTTACGGACCTGGCCTCTGTTCACCGCGATAATCATATTTGACATGCAGCGAACACAGCTCATTTGGGAGAACCGCTTTGGCTATTACCCGGCAAGTTATCACGACTGTCCGTTCCGATGGTTCGGACGCATTGGGCACGCGCACCGTCGCCTACAAGATTGCCGATGAAAGCATCGTGTCCGGATCGCTGTTGACGGTGGAAAGCAACCACTTCTGCGTGCTGAAATCCCGTGGCGCAGTGCTCGATGTCTACGAAACCGGCCAATACGCCATTGAAACGCCGGACAAACCTCTCGTCGGCTCGATCGCCCAGGGCTTTTTTGGCGGCGCATCGCCCTGGGTTTATGAAATTATCTATATCAACCGGTCCAAACTGCTGGTGCGCAACAGCGGCATAGCGACATCGGCAGAAATGGCCGAAGTGTCCTATGTGGTCGATTACTATATTCACATCGACAGCAAGGAAGAGGCGCTGGCCCTGATCACGCACATGCCGTTTTCCGGCATTACCATCAACACCGACGAAGTGGCCGATTACGCCGGCCCCGCGATCGAACAGGCGATCAACCAGATTGTGCAGGTTACCAAGCTGGAAAACATCAACGAACGCATCAGCGATGTGCGTGAGGCGGTGAAGGGCCATCTGGCCGATTTCCTCAAAGTCTATGGCATCATGCTCAACGACCTCAAAGTGCTGATCATGCCGCGTGACGAGCGTATGCGCGAACTGATTTCGCTGCAGGCGCTGGGGCTGACGCCGATTGAAGCGATCCGCTATTACCTTGCGCTCAAGATGGCCGACAAAGGGCTGGTCTCGGCGCCCAATGCCGCAGCCGGCCTGCCGTTTTACATCGGCGGCCAGCCCACCGGATTCTACCCGCTTGGACAGGAAGTGGGCGTTCCGCAATGAGCGTACCGATCGAACCTGGCACGGGGGAAACCTTGCGCCAGTTCGCCGTGAACCTCTTCTACGGTTACGGCTACAACTTCTACCGCGAAGAAAATCAACTCCGCTCGGACGACCAGCGTATCCGGCGGATGGTGTCCGAGCTCCTCCAGCGCGCGCGCAAGGCGTTGAGCGAAGCCGAAAGCCGGTATCGGCGGGAGAAATTCCCCCCGCCAAGCCGGAAAAATCCTTTCCCGCCCGCATCGGCGCAGGCGGATGCGCGCAGGCTGGAGGCGCTGGCTACAGCGGTCAGCGCGCTCGACGGCGAGATCGCGCATCTTCCAGTCCCCGAAAATGACTTCATGACCCGGCATTTCCGCAACGAGGCCGATACCTTGAGGCAGTTATCGGAAAAAGATGTCGAACTGGTCGGGCAAGCGCAAGCCTTGGCTCAAATCGTCGAAGGATCGAGCCTTGATGTCCTCGTGGCCAGTGCCGACCAAATCGAAGCCGCCATCCGTGCGGTCAAAGACAAACTGCTGGAACGTCAGACCCTGCTGCTGTGAGAGGCAGCACCAGTCAGAATGGCGCAGCAAGGGAGCCTTTGCGCTCAATCCCGCCGCTTGGCCACCTGCCGCCCGACCACCAGCCCCACCACGCCCAGCGCGAGCAACGACAGCGCGCCGGGTTCGTCGACCGGAGTGCCGCCATTGACCGGGACGGCCAGGGCCGGCGTTGTCGCAAAGGCGAGCACGACCAGCAACGCGGTGAATGGACGGTAAACCATGTCCGGGCCTTACGCCGGGTGGTTCGATTCGCCAACGACTTCGAGAAACGGGATGAGGGGCGTCCCGAAAGGAGACGTGTTCCGGCACGATTGTGAACGAAAAGGCCGGCCGGGTCCGTAGGCCGTCGCCTGAAGGACTACACGCCTCACGCATCGCCGGCCGAAAAACTCATTTAAATCAAGGTATTAATACTCCCGCCATTCCTGGGAGCGCAGGAATGCAGTCAACCCGACCCCTTGATCATGCGTGGCATTCTGGACGAACAAAGGCGGGATGCGGGAATGCCGCCGGCCTCAGCCCCGTGCCGGCAGGCCGGCGGCGCGCAGGGCGGCGTGGGCGTCGGCGATCGAATGGGTGCCGAAGTGAAAGATCGAGGCGGCCAGCACGGCACTGGCATGGCCCTGCACCACGCCGGCAACCAGGTGATCGAGATTGCCGACGCCGCCGCTGGCGATCACCGGCACCGGAACGGCGTCGGCGATCGTGCGCGTCAGTGCCAGGTCATAGCCGGCCTGCGTGCCGTCGCCGTCCATCGATGTCACCAGCAATTCGCCCGCGCCCAGTTCGGCCAGCCGCACGGCGTGGGCGACGGCGTCGATGCCGGTTGCCTTGCGCCCGCCGTGGGTAAAGATTTCCCAGGTGTCTGGTCCGGTGCGTCGCGCGTCGACCGAGCCGACGATGCATTGGCTGCCGAATTTTTCGGCAATCTCGCGCACCAGTTCGGGCCGGGCGACGGCGGCGGAATTGACCGCGACTTTGTCGGCGCCGGCCAGCAACAGCGCGCGCGCGTCGGTCACTTCCCGCACGCCGCCGCCAACGGTCAACGGCATGAAGCAGACCTCTGCGGTGCGGGCGACCACGTCGAGCAGCGTGCCGCGCCCTTCGTGCGTGGCCGAAATGTCGAGGAAACACAATTCGTCGGCGCCGGCCCTGTCATAGGCGCGCGCCTGTTCGACCGGATCGCCGGCATCGCGCAGATCGACGAAATTCACGCCCTTCACAACGCGCCCTTCGGCCACGTCAAGGCAGGGGATCACGCGGATGCGGACAGTCATTGCGCTTCGGCAATGGCAATGGCGGCGCCAAGGTCCAGCCGGCCATCGTACAGCGCGCGGCCGGTGATAACCCCTTCGATGCCGTCGGATTCGTGAATGCGCAGCAGGCGGATATCGTCGAGACCCTTGACACCGCCGCTGGCGATCACCGGAATGCGCGTGGCCCGGGCCAGATCGACCGTCGCCTCGATGTTGCAGCCTTTCAGCAGGCCGTCGCGGCCAACGTCGGTAAACAGGATCGCCGCCACGCCCGCATCTTCGAACCGGCGGGCCATATCGGCGATCGGCATGTCGGACACTTCGGCCCAGCCGTGCGTTGCGACCATGCCGTCGCGCGCGTCGACCGCGACGACAATGCCGCCGGGATAGGCCGCCGCCATGTCGCGGACGAATTGCGGATCGTTCAGCGCGGCGGTGCCGATCACCACCCGCGCCACGCCCAGATCGAACCAGCCGTCGACCGCCAGCGGCGTGCGGATGCCGCCGCCCAGCTGGACATGGCCGGGAAAGGCATCAAGAATGGCCTCGACCGCCGAACGGTTGCGCGCTTCCCCGGCGAACGCGCCGTCGAGATCGACCACATGCAGATGCTGGCTGCCGGCCTGGGCAAACAGGCGGGCCTGGTGCGCCGGATCGTCGCCATAGACGGTGGCGCGCGCCATATCGCCCTCGGCCAGGCGGACGACTTCGCCCCCTTTGAGATCGATGGCGGGAAAGACGATCATGGCAGGGCCTTTTCTCAGGGTTTCCAGGCGAGGAAGCGGGCCAGCAATGACAGGCCGTAATCCTGGCTCTTTTCGGGGTGGAACTGCACGCCCAGCACGGTGTCGCGCGCGACCGCCGCAACCAGTCCGCCGCCATGGTCGGTCATAGCCGCCACATCATGGCCGGAATCGGGGGCGAAGTGATAGGAATGGAGGAAATAGGCCTCGCCCGGCTCGATCAGGCCGCCGCGACGCGGGGCGACATCGTTCCAGCCCATGTGCGGGACTTTGATGGCGGGGTCGGTCACTTCGATCGGCCGCACTTCGCCGCCGATCCAGTCGAGCCCGTCGGTCACGCCGAATTCGATGCCGCGCGTCGCCAGCAATTGCATGCCGACGCAAATGCCCAGGAACGGCGCGGCGCCGACCTGAACGCGCTCGGTCATCGCCTCGACCAGGCCCGGAACGCCGCGCAACGCCTGAATACAGGCGCGAAACGCCCCGACGCCGGGCAGGACGATGCGATCGGCGGCGCGCACGACATCGGGGTCGGCGGTGACCACCACGCCCTCGCCGCCCGCCGCGCGCAAGGCATTGGCGACTGACCGCAAGTTGCCCGCGCCGTAATCGATCAGCGCGGTGACCTCAGCCACCCAACTGGCCCTTGGTCGACGGCACGGCATCGCCCTTGCGCGGGTCGATCGCCACGGCCTGGCGCATTGCGCGGGCAAAACCCTTGTAGATGCCTTCGATCACATGGTGGTTGTTGCTGCCATAGAGGCAGGCGATGTGCAAAGTGATACCCGCCGCCTGCGACACCGACTGGAACCAGTGTTCGAACAGTTCGGTATCCATTTCGCCCAGCCGTGGCTGGGTGAACGTCGCATCCCAGATCAGCACCGGGCGGCCCGAAATGTCGAGCGCGACGCGGGCCAGCGCCTCGTCCATCGGGGCGTGCGCTTCGCCATAGCGGGCAATGCCCTTCTTGTCGCCCAGCGCCTGGTGGATTGCCTGGCCCAGCGCGATCGCGCTGTCTTCGGTGGTGTGATGCTGATCGACATGCAGGTCGCCGCGCACGCGCAACGCGACATCGATCAGCGAATGGCGGCTGAACTGTTCGATCATGTGATCGAGAAAGCCGATGCCGGTCGACACGTCATAGACGCCGGTGCCGTCCAGATTGACGGTAACGGCAATATCGGTTTCGGCCGTGGTGCGGGCAATCGTGGCGGTGCGCATGGGGACTGGCCTATAACCACAGAGGGGCGCAAATCAATCGGCTGGTTTTGGTCAATACGCTGTGAATGCTCAATCGGTGCTTGACCGGTGGGCCCGGCGGCGTCATTTCCCTGTGAAATGACCGAAGCGCCCGACAGCCTGATCCCCTATGACGAAATCGTGCAGGAAGCGCTGCGCGCCGTGGTCGGCCGCGTGCTCGGCCAGGTGGAAAGTTCCGGCGGCGTGCTGCCCGGCAATCACCATTTCTATATCACGTTCAAGACCGGTGCGCCCGGCGTGGCGATCCCGACGCGGTTGAAAGAACGCTTTCCCGACGAGATGACCATTGTCCTGCAGAACAAGTTCTGGGATCTCAAAGTCACCGAAGCCGGCTTTACCGTCGGCCTGTCGTTCAGCCAGGTGCCCTCGACCCTGATCATCCCGTTCAGCGCGATCACCGCATTTGTCGATCCCGCGGTCGATTTCGGTCTGCAGTTCCAGGCCGCCGACGATCTGGACGACGAACTGCACGAAGACGCGGAAAACGACACCCCCGATACCCCACCGGCGACCGCCGATGATGGATCAAATGTCGTCACCGTGGATTTCGGTCGCAAGAAATAGCGGTTTGCTGGGGGCCGCAGCGAGAGATCGGGCCATGACTTTGTTCAAAAAGCCGCAACTTTTCAAGAAAAAGCCTGTCGAAACCGGGCCTGAAGCGCTGCCGGACACCGGCGTCAGACTGTCGCCGATTGCCGAACTGATCGTGGCCGATGCCGTCGTGCGCGCCGGACAGGCGCTGGTGCGGCGGGGTGTCGAACAGCAACTGCTGCACGGCAGGACGGCGCAGACCGGCCGGGTGTTGCGCGGCCGCACGGTCAAGGAAACCGTGATCGGCACGGTGCTGGCCGAAGTCGCGCGGCGTTCGGTGCCGGGTGCGATTCTGGTGGGCGGCGGATTGCTGGCGCAGGCGTTGCGCGATCATCGCCGGGCCAGGGCGAGACGTCAGGACTGAACGACAGTCAGGCCCAGCACCACCACCTGCGGGTTGTCGGCCCAGCGCATTCCGGCAAAGCCATGCGTCGAATCCCAGTGCCGGGCAAAGGCGCGGCGCGGCAACAGGCCGCCGAACCCTTGCGCGCGGGCATCGGCGCCGGTGATCGCGCGGAGCGATTCGGTCCGCGTCGACACCACGCACAGCACCAGCCGGCAGGCCCAGTCGGGCATATGCACCGCGGCCAGCCATTTTTCGGCCGCATCGGCAATCGGCGGCCCGCGCCACATCCGGCCCTGACGGTCGCGCCGCCAGCCATCGGCATAGGCGACATGCGCGGCGCGGCCACGATCGGTGGCCAGTTCGCCGCCGTCGGCAAAGCGTCCCGGCACGACCGCCTCGGCCAGCGCGATCCGCGCGCCGGGGCGCAAGTTTGCCAGCGGTGCGGCCAGGGGCACCCGCACTTGCCGCTGGCGACCGTTCAGCAGGGCGCGCGCCATTGCCGGATCGGCCAGCAGGCGGGGCAGATCGCCGTCTTTCGCCGTCATTGCACGAACTGTGCTTGACCGCCGGGCCCCTGGTTTGCCACTTGCAGGCATGATTGAAACCGTTTCTCCAGATCCTGACCGCGACACACTGCATCGACGCGGCTTGATGTTCATCCTGTCGTCCCCGTCGGGCGCGGGCAAGACCACCATCGCGCGATTGTTGCTGGGGGCGGAACCGGAACTGGGTCTGTCGGTTTCGGCAACGACCCGGCCGATTCGTCCAGGTGAAGTCGACGGGCGCGATTATCATTTCATCACCCAGGACAGATTCGACCAGATGGTCGAGGCGGGCGAATTCTATGAATGGGCACGCGTGTTCGGCCATTGCTATGGCACGCCCAAGGGCCAGATCCGCAACGGGCTGAAACGGGGCGAGGATTTCCTGTTCGATATCGACTGGCAGGGCACGCAACAGTTGCATCAAAAGGCCGAATCGGATGTCGTGCGGGTGTTCATCCTGCCGCCGAGCCTCGACGAACTGCGCCGCCGGCTCGAAGGGCGCGGCACCGACAGCGCGGACGTGATCGCCGCGCGGATGGCGCGCGCGCAGGCGGAAATCAGCCACTGGGACAGCTATGACTATGTCGTGGTCAACGACGATGTCGAAACCTGTTTCGGCAAAGTGCGCCATATCCTTGCCGCCGAGCGCATGCAGCGCAAACGCCAGACCGGATTGATTGATTTTGTAAGGGAATTGACGCGCGGCTGAACCATCAGCACACCGCCCCTGCCCTCTTTTCGATATTCCGGAACACCCCGCCCGTCATGCGATCCTTTCGCCTGTTGCTTTTCACCATGCTCGGTCTGGTGCTCGCAGTCATCCTGTACGGCATGATCGAGGCGCGATCGGACCCGGTCGTGCGGCGCGCGCATATCACCATGGTCGGCGCCGACCCGCACGCGCCGGCACTGCGGCTGGCGCTGGTGTCGGACATTCATGTCGGCAATGTGGCCATGCCGGTCTGGCGGCTGAATCGCGTGGTCGACCAGATCAACGCGCAGCATCCCGATGCGATCCTGCTCGCGGGCGATTTCGTTAACGGTGTCGGTGCCAAAAGCTGGGATTTCCACCCCGAACTGCTGGCCGCGCCGTTGTCGCGGCTTCACGCCCCGCTGGGCGTCCATGCGGTTCTGGGCAATCATGACATCGGCAGTGAGCAACCCTTCGTCGTCGCCGCGCTGCATCAGGCGGGTATCGACGTCGTGAACAATCGCGCCGAACGCATCGGCCCGATCGCGCTGATCGGCATGAGCATGAACGATGCCATTCGACACAGGATCGCCCCGGTGCTGGCGCAAGCCCGACAAATGGGCGGCTTTCCGGTGCTGATGACTCATGCGCCGCCGTTCCCCGGGCAAGTGCAAGACGATATCCCGCTGATTCTGGCGGGCCACACCCATTGCGGGCAAATCGTGCT
>Ga0116227_10009170_pt1 | contig 18113 bp, 18 predicted proteins | sample S1TSphgellanicum_FD_89693 | JGI IMG/M metagenome (GOLD analysis project Ga0116227, IMG submission 89693) | Host-associated microbial communities from peat moss isolated from Minnesota, USA - S1T2_Fb - Sphagnum magellanicum MG | ecosystem: Host-associated > Plants > Peat moss > Unclassified... | reverse complement strand
TATTTTTAACTTTATTATTATTTTAAAGGTGTAAATCCAATTAGTGCAACACATTGTGAAATATGTAAAATGTAATAATTAAAAAAAAAAAACAAAAAACCAAAAAAAAAAAAAAAAGAGAGAGAAATACAAAGAACAAAAAGGAAGGGACCCACGTTCAAGAAGAGAATAGAACCATCAAAGAAGACAAACCGCAAAGGGAGGAACATCAAGTTCTCGAACCCCTTCCTCTTGGAAGAAGCATATCAAATAAGGAAAGGGAAGGTTCCTTTGAAATGGGAGGACCTCTTGAAAGGAGGTTTAGCTTAGAAAAACCCTCAACTATTGCAATAGCATGTATCAAAATAGAGACCACCTAAGCACGTTGCAATGTCCCTAACATCCTTTGTCTAGAAAATGTGTGTAAAACCGAGAAAGGAAGGCCTTCAATGCCTTTCACTACTCACGTCATGTTGGCACATCCATGAAAAAATTCATTCATCTTCTCATGTAAACATTCAAAAAAACTTTCACAATTGAAGGAAGAAACATCTTCATTGAAAATTGATGATGATAAAAACCATTCTTCGCCCAAGCCACAACTATCATCGCAAACCCCATAAATTTTATTTTTTTTCTTTGTTGAAAAAAAAAAAAAAAAACAATTCAATAATAATGGTATTACTAGGCTACCACTTAATGCCAAGTTCAATCCCTAATGGCATTACCTACTAGGCCCATCCCTTATGCCAAGTTCCACCCCTAATAGCACTACTAGGCTAGCCCTTATGTTCAACCCCAAATGGCACTATTAGGCTACTAGCCCTTATGCCAAGTAGGCCCATCCCTAATGGCACTTCTAGGCTACTAGCCCTTACACCAAGTTCAGTCCCTAATAGCATTACTAGGCTAATAGCATTCCTAGTAAAATTAAATTGGAGCTGCCCCGGGACCCTTAGTTTCTGCCCAACTAAGTGACGGGCAGAGAAGAAAAAAGGAAAAAGAGCACACACACACATAAATAGGTATATCGAGGAAAGAAATTTTTTTCAATCCCGGGCCCGAAAAAGAATCGGACGGTCCGGTCAGTAACGCGAATTCAACTGGGCGTACGTAATCAGGGCCCGTGAATTGCGTCACGCTGACGTAAGTTCCGGGTCCCCCCGAAAACCCACGGGCGTCCTTGTTCCAAAACAGAACTCGAAGTTTCTTCACCCGCCTTTTCACCGCCCTGGAAAGCCTCAGCTATTTAGACGCCCGCTGTTCGGCCCTTTACCCGACGCTTCGTCTTCCTCTTCTTCTTCTACTTCACTGCGCTGCGTGCTCTTCGTCGCCGCAGCAGCAGCAGCAGGAGGCAGCTCGCTTGCAGATTTGGCGAGACTTGGATCGTCTTCCGTCTCCTTTTGGTTCTCGATTACTAGTACTTACATTTCAAGCTTGTGGTTATAATTTCTCACTTGCAAAACTCAAGCGCCGCTGCAGCATTTTCTGTAGTTCTTGAAATCTCGTGATCATGAGGGTCTGATCCGACACAACCAGTCTTGACTCTCTGTTGTAGTAACGACGACAACAATTACGACGAGGAGAAGGAGCACGAGTGTGTTTTGAAGCGAGGTCATCATGGCCTCCGAGAAAGTGGCGGTGGTGCCAGAAGATAGCACCGCTGTCGCTTGGGGTGGAGGAGGAGGAGGAGGAGGAGGAGGTAGTAGACGAGGAAGCCATGGAGGAGGACTAGGAGCAGGTGTTTTGTCCAGGAGTGTCAGGGAGCTTGGTAGCTTGCGAGCGAACTGGGGGCTCTTAGGTGGCCAGGATAATCCGCTAGCGAGATCGTCGGTGTCGCGGAGAGAGGAGGTGGAAGATGATGAGGAAGCGCTAAGGTGGGCGGCTTTGGAGAATCTGCCCACTTACAATCGCGTGCGAACTTCCGTCTTCTTTAATCCTGCTACCGGAAGCAGGAAGCATGTGGACGTCAGACTGCTCACCCCTGCGCAGCGACGGCAGCTTCTTGACAACTTGCTGAAAGCGACTGAAGATGAAAACGAGCAGATCTTGGTGAAAATGCGCAACAGATTGGACAAGTAATTGCTGTACCCAAGTGCTTGTTTGTGTATATGTGTGTGTTTTCTTTGTTTTTGGGTCTGGTTCTTGTTCCTCTGTAAATGCAGTAGCAATTAGCAGCCGGCAGTAGCAGTAGCAGCTGGAGGAGACTTGATAAAGAGGCCTTGTTTCTGCACATTTGGAAATGTGAACTTCTTGTGCAATTTGATCTTGACACTGGCTGACTGACTTGCCAGTTTGGTGCACATGTTTTCTTTCTCTTTTTTTTCCTCCCAGAGTTGGAATTATAATACCAACTATCGAAGTTCAGTATGAGAATCTGTCCATAGATGCCGATTGCTATGTGGGAAACAGAGCTCTGCCTACTCTCTGGAACAATACTCAAAATTTCGTTGAGGTATGTCATTCTCTCTGTGTGAAAACCCCTCAAGAAAGAAAGAAATTCAGCGACACCCATCTCTCATCTTTCACTGTGAAATCCCTTCAAGAAAGAAATTCAGCTCAACACCCATCTCTTATCTCTCTCTGTGTGAAAACCCCTCAAGAAAGAAAGAAATTCCGCGACACCCATCTCTCATCTTTCACTGTGAAAACCCTTCAAGAAAGAAATTCAGCTCAACACCCATCTCTTATCTCTCTCTCTGTGAAAACCCCTCAAGAAAGAAAGAAATTCAGCGACACCCATCTCTCATCTTTCACTGTGAAAACCCTTCAAGAAAGAAATTTAGCTTAACACCCATCTCTTATCTCTCTCTGTGTGAAAACCCTTCAAGAAAGAAATTCAGCAATACCCATCTCTCATATCTCTCTGTGCGAAAACCCCTCAAGCAAGAAACTCAGCAGCACCCATCTCTCATCTCTCTGAAAACACTCAATAAGAAGTTTAGCAATACCCATCTGTGTGTGCGTGTGAAAACCCTTTAGAAAGAAATTCAGCAGCACCCATGTCCCTCTCTGTGAAAACCCTCCAAGAAAGAAATTCAGCAAAACCATCCATATTTATGAAATACCCTCAAGGATTTCATCAACACCTCCATCTATGTTGAATCAACTGTTTGCTCCTTATTTGTTCTAATCATGGATTGTGGTTGTTGTTGTTGCTGCCAGAGCATCTTGAGCAACTTCCATCTTTTGAGGACAAAGAAGAGAGTGCTCACCATTCTCGACAATGTGAGTGGTATCATAAAGCCTGGCAGGTGAGGACATGAATCTCCCTGTCAGGAGGCTCTTGCATCTCTTTAGCTTTTGGGAATTGGTTTTGTTTTTTCCTTTCTTGGGTACATAACAAATATAACTTCAAACATCAAGGTTGGAGCCAAGTGTAATCATTCTTCTTCTCTAAGAAATATTATGGCCCTTCCTTTGATTTCAATTGTCAGTTAGATATTGCAGACTTGGGGTGGAAATTGCAGACTTATATGGGTTTCATTGACTGGCTCTCTACTGTGTCTGTAGATTGACATTACTGTTGGGTCCACCAAGTTCTGGAAAGACAACTCTGCTACTGGCACTTGCTGGCAAACTTGACAAAGATTTGAGGGTGAGGCACACCAGATTCTTTTTCTTTCATGAGTTATAATTCCTTCTTCTGTCTTGCTTCTGTCATGTTTTGCACATATTATTATATTTCTTTTTTCTGTGCAAATCAGTGACAACTAAATCGATTGATCTTTGGTGAAAGCTTCTAGAAATATGCCATGAGTATTTTGTTGTACACATCACTTGGAACAATCAGCAAAACTTGTCTGAAATATTGATTGGTTACATTGATGGATGGACATTGTAGGTCACAGGAAGGATTACATTCAATGGACACACACACCATGAATTTGTACCGGAGAAAACGGCAGCTTACATTAGCCAGAAAGATCTTCATGTTGGTGAAATGACAGTTCGTGAGACACTGAATTTCTCTGCTCAATGTCAAGGGATTGGCACAAATTACGGTCTGTTCCCTTACAAATTAATTTCAGTTGAATCACTGTGTGTGTGCAAAGTCAACCTTGCAACAACAACAGATTAATGTCAGTTTTGTCTTGACAAAAGTAGTTTGCTGTGAGGGTGGGTGGGACAAAATCTCTTTGGACTTTCTGTCCCCATGTCCAAGTCTGATATGCCCCATTTTGGGATTTAATTAAATTTAATTTTTGTGGTCTACAGAATTGATGGAGGAAATCAGCAGAAGAGAGAAAGAAGCTGGCATCAAACCAGATGTGGATGTTGACGCCTTCATGAAAGTGAGTGAATGTTTTTGTAGAAATTCTGGTGGAAATTCTGAATTCTGTTGGAAAAGAACAGACAAAGTTGATGCAGATATTGGGGGCCCAAAACAGCGCCATTAAGCACCTTCATTGTTGTCGTTTCTCCCTGGACAAATGGACATATGGAATAACCTTTGGTTTTGGGTCTCTGTACCATGTCAATGGTCACTGGCAGGCAAGATCTCTGGGAGGAGTTATGAGCAGTATTGCTACTGATTACACTTTACGGGTCAGTTCCAACAGCCACAACCTTTCTTGCAAGTAAACTTGCTCCCGAGAGTTACAGTTATGTTTTGCAACATGTTGGTATGGTAATCCAGAAAGTAATCAACAATGTAATGAGGTTGAACCCACCCTTTCTATGGTTGTTACTGTTGCAGGTATTGGGTCTTGATGTGTGTGCGGATACAATGGTTGGTGATGACATGCGTAGAGGAATTTCTGGTGGACAGAAAAAGCGAGTCACTACAGGTATGGTACATACTCAAGATTCCAATTTGCACCTTGTTTCACTGTAGGATGGCTTTGCACCCTCAAGGCTTCAAGCTTCAGAGGTCCCGAGAAGTCAGTCATCTAAGAAGTTCCCAAGGTTATTGATGTTGGAGATTGACATATCATGCACATCATGGACCTTTCTTTCTGATGTGTTTTTCCTGTTTCTTGACAGGTGAGATGATAGTGGGCCCGACACGAGCATTGTTCATGGATGAGATTTCCACCGGCTTGGATAGCTCAACAACCTTCTCGATCATAAACACATTGCGCCAATCTGCAAAAATAATGGACTACACAATTCTTGTGTCACTGCTGCAACCAGCTCCCGAGACCTTTGAACTCTTTGATGACATCATTCTTCTCTCCGAGGGGAAGGTTGTGTATCACGGACCTCGTGTTCATGTGCTGGAGTTCTTTGAGTCTTGTGGGTTTAAGTGCCCAGATCGCAAGGGTATCGCTGACTTTTTGCAAGAGGTAGGCACCAACCTCCCCAGCTCTCTAGAGAGCACACATTTTCTTAAACCCAAGCATTTAATGCAAAAGTTGTGTTTTTGACTTGCACATCTTACATGCCTGGCCTTCCAAGACTTTTTTTCTCTTTGTTTTGGTCTGTTTGCACAATCATTGATAATTGAGCGGGATGTGATCCACAGGTAACATCACGTAAGGATCAGGAACAGTACTGGTTCAATAGACAGCAACCTTACCATTTTGTTTCAGTGAGTGAGTTCACGGAAGCATACCAGCAGTTTTTCATAGGCAGACAGATGAAGGAAGAACTGGCAGTACCATTCCCAAAGGAACTCAACCACAGGGCGGCTCTATCGACAGAAAAGTACTCAGTTAGCAAAAGGGAACTTGTGAAGGCCAATTATGATAAACAATGGCTTCTCATGAAGCGCAATGCGATTGTCTACATATTCATGATCATGCAGCTTGCAGTGGGTGCATTCATTTCCATGACAGTCTTTTTCCGCACCCGGCTGCACCAGCGCACTATAAACGATGGGACAACTTACTTAGGTGCCCTTTTCTATGCGGTTGTCAGTATCATGTTTAATGGATTTGGAGACCTTGCCATTATGATTAGCCGTCTTCCTGTCCTTATCAAGCAACGCGACCTCCTGTTCTATCCTGCATGGTCGTATTCGCTATCTACTATTGTGTTGAGCATCCCAGTTACATTGCTTCAAAGTGTGGTATGGGTAACAATGACATACTACGTCACAGGCTATGCACCAGAGGCAAGTCGGTTTTTCAAGCAGATGCTCCTGCTGTTTTTAGTGGGGCAGATGGCAGGATCAATGTTCCGCCTGATTGCAGCTCTGTGCCGAACTATGGTGCTGGCCAATACAGTCGGTTTCATTTTCATTCTACTCTCTTTCATGCTCGGAGGCTTTGTTGTTCCAAGGACGTACATCAAGAAGTGGTGGATTTGGGGTTACTGGATCTCTCCTTTAACATATGCACAGCAAGCAATAAGTGTTAATGAAATGCTTGCACCCCGTTGGTCAACGGTAGGTGCCCTTGAGTTCCTTCCCCCCACACACATGAGAATACTGCTGAGCTTCATGAGTCTTGTTATTGTTTTTTGGATGCACTCAGCCAATTGCTGCTGCTTCTTCATGAGTTTTGTTATCGTTGGATGTGTTCAGACATTTTCCGCTTCAATTTGTTTCCCTGTTTGATCATGTTCAAATTTCCTGGGTCCATGCAGATTCCTCCTGGCACCACCAAGCCTTTAGGAGTGCAAGTGCTGGAGAGTCGAGGGCAGTTTGCTCATGCCTACTGGTATTGGATTGGTATTGCTGCATTGGTGGGATTTACTATTGTCTTCAATATTGGCTTCACTCTGGCGATTGCTTTCATGCCACGTGAGTGTCATGCTAGTACCCTAAACCCTCCAACTCTCAATCTCATAATATTTTCTCCAGTTTGCAAGTAGGACAGATCAAACTATAATACAAGTCACCACCGTCAGGTTTTTACAGATTTTAGGCAAAAGTGCAGATAAGGAGGGATGAACTGCATCAAGGAATTATTAGTCTGAAGTCACTGACATCTAGGCTTCAATGTGGGATTTTGTGACCAGCTGTGGGGAAACCTCAAGCAGTCAAGTCTGAGGAGGAACTTGCAGAAAAGGAAGCAATCCGTGAAGGGACACAAGTCCTTTTGAAAGCTCCAAAACAACCCAAAAGATCACATCCACGCCGTTCTCTGACAAACACTGGTCAGACTACTCAGGGAGAGTTGCAACTGCAACAGATTCAAAGGAATTCATCATCGCTCCATCGAAATGGAAGTAGCAACAACACCTCTAAGAGTGCCGTGACACGTGGAATGGTTCTTCCATTCCAACCATTGTCCATTTCATTTGACGACATAAGTTACTATGTTGACATGCCAGTGGTATGCTACTGTAACTGCTATTTCGCATATTTTCTGTGTACTTTATGTAAAGAAGTAAGGAATGAGGTTTTTAGTATTTTCATGGGTTTGAGGACCTTGTTCAGGGACAGAGAAAATGGCCTTGACATGTGTGGGTCTCTCATTGGATTTGCAGGAAATGAAGCAAGATGGGTTCACAGAAACAAGATTGAAGTTACTGTCCAACATCACAGGAGCGTTTCAACCAGGTGTCCTTACGGCACTGGTGGGTGTGAGTGGAGCAGGTAAGACAACCCTAATGGATGTCTTGGCTGGAAGGAAAACCGGTGGCTACATAGAGGGTGACATCCGTATCTCCGGATTCCCAAAGAACCAGAAAACCTTTGCTCGCATTTCAGGATATTGTGAGCAGAATGACATACATTCTCCTCAAGTTACTGTTCGTGAATCTCTCCTCTTCTCAGCTTGGCTGCGACTTGGAAGCGATATTGACAATGAGACAAAGAAGGTATGGGACCATTTGAACCTCACTCTGCTCAAAAGGCTTGTTCAATATCTAACAGCTCCTCTTGTTCCCATGTATTGCTGTGGATCACTAGGCAAGGAGGATTCGACACAGAACTTGGCAGTGTCAAAAACTGAATGGAATTTGGGTAACTGACAAGCAAGCACTGGTTTAATCATCCTTTTGTGTGGGACAATTGCAGAGTTTTGTAGAACAAGTAATGGACCTGGTGGAAATGAAGTCTCTGGAGTATGCCTTGGTAGGACTACCAGGTATCACTGGGCTTTCAACAGAACAGAGAAAGCGCTTAACAATTGCAGTAGAGCTGGTGGCTAACCCTTCCATCATCTTCATGGATGAGCCGACCAGTGGACTTGATGCTCGCGCTGCCGCAATTGTGATGCGCACTGTGCGTAATACTGTTGACACTGGGCGTACTGTTGTCTGCACCATTCACCAGCCAAGCATAGACATCTTTGAAGCTTTCGATGAGGTACAAACTCTACTCTACCTGCCCTGAGAAATAGGGTAGTACCCAGGCTCAACACATCGCAAAAATAATGATGGGTGTTGATGAATACTATGCAGTACTGATATTATCAGACTTTTTCTCTATGACAGCTACTGCTACTCAAGCGTGGAGGGAGAGTTATTTACTGTGGGCCTCTGGGACAACACTCACACAAACTAGTTGAATACTTTGAGGTGAGATGGGTGGAGATCTTGGATACATGGATTCACAGGTTGAAAGGATTCTTTTTTGGGATATTCACAAAAGCTGGTCAGAATCTGAAAGGATATGGGCTTTTGGAAAATTCACTAAGGACCGTACTCTTTGTGGTGTATGAAGTGTGTGCATGAACAAACAAACTCCTGCACCCATTATAGCTGAGTCTTCCTTCTGTGAATATTGATTGAGCTTCTCTCTTCTTATTTTCATGCTCCTGGGTGCAGGCAATACCAGGCATAAGTAAAATCAAGGAGGGAGACAACCCCGCCACATGGATGTTGGAGGCCAGCAGTGTGCCTGTAGAGAACCGACTTGGTGTTGACTTTGCAGAACTCTTTGAGCAATCTTCTCTCTACCGGTGTGTGTCTTCTCTTTGCTATTAGATTCTTTTGTCAGCTGAAAAATTCTGAACCCATTCACAGAAAATTCTGAACCCATTCACAGAAAATTCTGAAATATTATTCTGCTGTCCGGTTGCAATGGGTGTATGCTTTCTATACTCGGTTGCCATTGCCTTCTTCTAGTCCCATCTCACATCATTCTTTCTGGTATCATTGACATGGGTGGGCAGACACAACAAGGAACTAGTGAAGGAATTGAGGCAACCAGTTCCAGGTTCGATGGACCTTTCATTTCCAACGGAGTATTCACAGCCATTCTTTCAGCAGCTCAAGTGTACTCTGTGGAAGCAGCATCTGACATATTGGCGCAGTCCAGACTATAACCTTGTGCGACTTGTCTTCACACTGTTGACAGCATTGGTTTTTGGCAGCCTCTTCTGGAATGTCGGCACTAAAAGGTGGGTCAAGCACTAAATGGCCACTACCTATTTTTGCACAGAAGCATCCAGTTTTAATTTTTTTTTCCAAATTTTGTGATGCACCCAAAGTGGCAATTGTCCATCCCTTGGAAGATTTAGCCAAGTCTGGCTACGAACCAGATATAAAGCATGAATCTTCAATTGCCCTTCTACATTCTTGGCTACTTACTGAAAACCAAATATAGAAACCTGGTGATTTTTACTTCTTTTTGTTTCCCCCCACTTCGGGCTAGTATTTGAAACCCTCAAAAATCATTTCCTTTTCAATTTTTAGATATTTGATTTCCCTTTTTCTCATTTTTTGCCAGTCCGTAAAAAAGGGCTGGAAGCATAATTAGTAGAAAGTTGCAGGATGCTTTTTTCAGTTTTGATGTTGATTAGGTGTAATGGGCCTAGCTTGGTCGTTGAGATGTGGTATAGGGTTTAGGGTTTAGGGTTGAAACTCATGAGACAAAATTTGCTGGGTAACTTGAGGTCTTGATTTGACTTGAGTTGATTGATTCTTCCAGAGACAATTCAACTGATCTGTTCACCATCTTTGGAGCACTGTATGGAGCAACCATTTTCATCTGCTTCAATAATTGTGGGACAGTCCAGCCAGTCGTGAGCATAGAGCGAACAGTCTTTTACAGGGAGAAGGCAGCAGGGATGTACTCTGCAATTCCATATGCGCTAGCACAGGCAAGCAGACTCTCCTCGGTTGCAACCATGCTCATTTGTAATTCATAACCATGTAAATGGGGTATCTTGGATGTGCAAGCAATGGAAAAGAAATAAACAGATAGATGGAAGCAGTTTTCTAGGAACAGAGCTTAGACACGTCTCTACTAGGACACAAGAAAGCTCATTCTAAATTAAATGTGCTTGTTGTTTTTTGCACGTTTACAGGTTCTTATTGAGGTACCTTATGTGCTGATCCAAGCATCTGCGTATGCTCTTATTACATACTCCATGATTGGATTCGAGTGGACAGCAGCCAAGTTTTTCTGGTTCCTTTTCGTACTATACTTCTCATTGATATCATTCACCTTCTATGGAATGATGATGGTAGCTCTTACACCCAACAGTCAACTCGCCCAAATTGTCGCATCCTTCTTCTATGCGCTATTCAACCTCTTCTCTGGATTTTTGATTCCAAAGCCAGTAAGTTTCAGCCTTTGGCAGTCATCCATTCCCTTTGCACCCAATTGTTGTCATGCTTTGAAATCAAAAGCACTGGTGTTCCCATCAGTAGATCTAGAGTTGTTCTTTTGAAGAACTCTCTTCTTAGTTCTTCAGAGTCTAAATCTCACACCCTCCCACACCTCCCAACTAATCAAGAAAACTACGGTTTTGGGCTGTGCAGATGATTCCACCATGGTGGATTTGGTACTACTGGATCTGTCCAGTGGCCTGGACACTCTACGGTCTCATTGTCTCACAGTTTGGCGACATAACTACCACAGTGCTAGTTGTAGGAACAGGTGAAAATCCAGCTGTGAAGGATTACGTAAACACCTTTTTCGGATACAAACATAGCTTCCTTGGTGTAGTAGCAGGTGTGCTGGTTGGGTGGGCTGTTTTCTTTGCCATCATCTTTGTGTTTGCCATTAAGTTCTTGAACTTCCAGCGTCGGTAAAAAAAAAAAATCTTCAGACTTATGATTAAGCTGTTAGAATTAAGTTGTCACACACATGTTATTCAATCAGCTTTGTGACAAGAAGCTCTAAGCGTAATTTTTGTTTAGAAGGCTCTAGAGTGCAAACCAAGCCAAGCCAAGCCAAGCTAAGCTGACCCCAACACAACAAATCAGTCCTTTTTAGTCCCTCAATCACTGCACACCCTGTTTGAGCAAATTTTTAGAAGCTCCTGTTGTAGATAATTATTTTGCTATTCGATCAAAGCATCATCAGCGTGGGTGGTTGCAAAATTTGAGATGGTTTTTGGGGAAACTGTGATTCTTGATACAGTGACTCTCAATTGTTGTATGATTATTCTGTTGGGTGTATGCTTCTGCTTATTGAAGAGGCTAGGTTTACAAGCAAACTTAATAGAAAGCTTCAAAATTGAACCATAGTTTACTTCCAGGGTGGATGGTGGTTTTTTCATTGGGTTCCAATTCACTAGCAAACCATTGTTGGTTAGGTTACTTGGTTTTCTTACTACCTACCTACCTACCTACCTACCTATGGAACTACCCATTTGCATGCATCTACCCGAACAACACCCACCTGTTGTCTTATCTACCTTGCGACCTCTTCTAATGGAATGAAGATTCAAGTATATGAGCATTTAGCCCCAAAATTCCAACCCTTTACAAGAGGACTTGACTTGTTGGGTGGGGGGTGAGGGTGAAGGGATACAAAAAGTATTCTTGGAAACCATGAGAAAACCAAAGTATATTTGAAAATCATGATTATTAGATCTATTAGGTTAATGAAAGCACTAGGGTAAGACATGTAAGCTGCAATATAAGCTCTCAAAAAGCTTAAGATCACTTAAGAACCTTAGTAGACATAGCGCGGTTGCTTGTGGAGTTTCAAGAGGGATTGTAAGGTTCAAATGGGTGCACTCATATCTTTTTAGATTGGTCAAAATATCCATGAATTATTTAATAGTGGGGAGGGGAATTATCCCTAGTGTAAGATCCTTGGCACTCTTGAAGAGATGTGAGAATTAAGAACTTTCCCTCCCTCGATCTTGTGTATATTTGTGAATATACCTCTTATAAAAGAGGAGGGATATCATTGTAAAATTACTTGTTTTAAATGAAAGAACCATGTTTATTGAAATGAAGTGTATTAATACAAGGTATTGTTTTGACTTTAGAATTAGTTTATTATCAGAAATATAATAAACCCAACTAAATTTATAAGGTTGAAATTCTAGAAGTTATTATGCCCAACTTTAGTGACTTTGAAAAAAATCATTATTGTTGGTTTAAAGAGGGACTAATAATTGGTTTAAACATTATTGGACCCAGTGACTAGTGGGTAGTTGTAGACTACAATGAATTATATGGAATATTGCTATGGATGTTTTTTAATCATTGTTATATTAAAAAAAAATTAAATGGGGTCACCAAATAGGATTCATTTATATCAAGTTAATATCTATGAAGTCTTTTGCCAATGAAAAAAATATAACAAAATAATGAATGGTGAATCCTAGATGGATTTTAGTATGGATTGTATCATTTCATTTAAATTGAATATAGATTTAATTTCACAATGTGTGTACAATGTTTTTTAAATTATGGGACATAATACTTTTGAAAATTGATCACATTTCAAGTCCAAAAATCAAGTTAAAATATACCCATTTGTGACAATATTCTTATTGTAGTCCATTTAGACATTTTCAAAATGGCAAACTTAAATTTCAAACATTAAAAAATTTGATATTTTTCAAAATCAATCTTTAAACATTTATTAAAAAAAAAAGAGAAAATGATGGCTCAAACTCAAATATGAAAAAAGATACTAACATTAACATCATTTGAACCAATTTGTGAGTTGAATCAATTCATTGGTTTAAAATACACTAGTTATGGACTTTCATAATGGATTTTCATAATGGATTTTTGGTCCACCTCAATGGAATTGGATGACTTGAAATTGATTTGAGTTCAATCTTTCACATCAACAAGTTTATAATCTATTTTCTAATTTAATGAAAAAATGTGTTTTTAAAACCTAATCAAATAGTCTTCATTTTTAACCCAAATAATTATATAGGTACAAAAATCAGTTTAGAAAATCACTTAAGCTAATCATTTATTATACATGCTTTAAATATGTGTATATTATTTACTTTTAAAATATAAATATATTAATAATTGTAAACCTCTAATAAATATCTTTCTTTTCTTTTCTTTTAAATGTCATAAATGATATTAAAAATTGGGTGAATGCACAATAAATTGGACAACCAACTTATGTGATTATTTTTCAACAAATAAGCAGAATGCAAATATTGCAAGATTTTTAACACTAGAAAGCTTTGATTTTGGAAAATATATATTCAACAATGAATTTATAAGTTCACCATGCTTGATGACCTTTTTATAATATATCAAGATATAACTTATTGGATTTCAACTTATAAAAAATACTTAACAAATAGGACTAAACTAATGCTACACTTCAAAAGTTTTAATTTATTTATTATCAATGGAAACACAATTCACTAACATCACAATCTATTTCTAAAAAAAATCAAACCTTAATATTAAGGTCACCAAACCACTTGGCCTCTAACTTCTTACATTGATTGTTGGGTAAAAATATGAATTAATTAGTTCTTTAATACTAGGGTTGTGTTTATTTTGAAAATCAATTTATGAATAATATATGGTATGCATTACTCTTCAATATTAAAAAAATATTAAAAGACATAACATATGTATTAAAGATTTTAGGTTTTCATTGCTAACAAGTGAACTAATACCAATAATTTCAATTCAATTAATAGTTTAATAAATGAACTAGTACTAATAAGTGGAATGGTTAATAACTTAGAACATTAGATCAATATGCTACTTGTTTGACAAGAATTGCAATCCATCCATCTTAGGGAACACACGGTTGTATTCCTTTCATTGCATCTTTGAAACCATTGAAATATGGGGACCATCATGTGTTCTTTCTTCTTGATCAAGAACTATTAAAGCTAAAAATCACTAGTACACGTATTTTTTAAAAATTGTCACAAGTATGACTCGTTGGATTGCCATAGGGTTCATCAAATTTGTTCTCGAACTAGATTACGCAAATTTTTATATTTTTAAAAAACTAGACTATTGACAATTGCCAAACATGTGTCTAATTTTTCATTGAATTTCGTTTTTTTTAAATTATTATAGTATGTCATGTGTCAACCTTTTAGCATATAATTTAAAAAAAAATCCAACCTTTTATATTCTTGGCATACACCAAGGCATTAACCTTCCAACCACAACATTGCGTTGTGAGAAATATTGACATCCAAATACGTATAAACATTAGTTTAATTTCAAATGTGTATTTCAAAGATTCAAATGTAATATTTTATTTTCTTAATTTAAACTATAAATTCAAATGTAATGTCTTTAATGATTTGAAATTTTTTAATGTGAAATCTCATAAATATATCCAATTTTTCAACATTTCCAAGTTTTATGTGTCAAAAATTACTTATTAATTAAAAAAAATTATTTCAAATGTTTCCATGTAAGTTTCTTTTATCAAAGTGATTTAATTCTATATGAAATTAATTCCACATGTGGAATACATAAATTTAAATTAATGTAATCAGATGTTGATACATTTCATAATGAAGTTGATTGAAAATGTCTTTAATGTCATGATGATGATTATTATTATTATTATTATTCTATACTTAAGCTTAATAAATTCATTTATCATTAAATTTCTTGTGAAATTTTGTATTCAAAATTCAATACCTCCTACACCTTAGGTTTTTAAATTACAAAACCATCTTCATTAAATCCTATTCATTGAATTCTTTCCAACAACACCAAGAGCATGCCCCCAACTTCTTTAGCCTAAATTTAAAATCCAACTTTCATTCTCACTAAAGATTGAGATTTCATTTGGTATTGTATTTCTAGTGACAAACATAATGTAATAAAAATTCAATATCTCTTGCATCTTAAGTTTAGGAATTACAAAACCACATCCATTAAATTTTACTCATTGGGAGATTTCCCAAAACCCCAATTTTTTTAGCTTGAAACTAGGGTTTCATTTTCACTAAAATTTGATTTTTTTAATTTGTTAATGAATTTATAGATATAAAAATTACTCAAAATTCAATATCTCTTGCACCTTGTGTTTAAAGATTATGAAACCACCACCATTAAATTTTAGTCATTGATGGCTTTCCAACAACACTAAGAGCACATTCAAATTTCTTTAGCTTATTAAGTCTAAGTTCCAATATTCATTTTCATTAAAATTTGAATTCTCATTTGTTATTAAATTTTCGAAGACAAAAATTACTCAAGGTTTAATATTTCCTATTGATCATTGATGGCTTTTTCAACAATATCAAAAGCATGCCCCCCACTTACCCAACAATTTTTTTTTAATTTCATTGAATTTTCAATGTTAAAATTAATATTCAATAACTTTTGCACTAGAGGTCCAAAAACTAAATGTACCCCTATTCATGAAAATCTAACGGTATCAAACATCTAATAGGAGGTGCCATAGATTGGGAAATTTTGACATGACAAATTTTTTTCAAAAAAAAAAACTTTATTTAATAGTAATATTATTATAGACAACAATTTTTTAATGAGAATTATAGTATACTTTCATTTGTTACAATAATTAAATTTCTTATATATATATAAACGATTTGATGCAAATAAAAAATATACAATTAAATTTATAACAATTAAATATCTGCATATTTTTAAATAAATAATGATAAGGTAAGAAAAAAAATTACATTTAATACTTTTAAATAATATTTTGTTTGACACAAATAGTGTAAATTTTTAACATATAGTGTCCTCCCAAAAGCAAGATTCTTAGTTAATTTTTCTAACTTTCCTCTTTTTCTTGTAACCAAATTTGAGTAATTTCTCTCGTGGACAATTGCCAATGTGGCTACATCACCCCAAAAAAAAAAAAAAAAGACCTTGTATCAAACCATTGGATTTTGTAACACACAACATTTTTGCTATTAGAATTCCTAGAAGAAATCAAACTTCTCAACATTTAATTACTTGCCGACCTCAAAAGTAAATACTAAAATTAGATGGATCATAATATTTAATCAACCTTCCCACATATGTTAACCTAATATTTCACTAGCTTAATTTAAAGAGATTTGCCTTGGTCAATGTTAATTTTTGGCAAGACCTTCAAGGGCGGTTGTGTGGTTTGTTCAATTTGGAATACACATTTTGTGATGGATTTGAAATGTTTTTCGGCCTTTTTTTTTTTTAAATGTAGAATTTCAGAATCACATGTTTGGAAATTTAAATGGTAATATTTACTTTGTTGAAAATGCTTGAAAAAAAACCATATATTGTATAATTTAACATTTTTATAAATTTGGTAATTAAATTTGATCATTATTTTAGTATTACATAACCTTTGAAGGAGAAACAATGATTACGACAATTGATTGAAGAATGTATTCAACCAAAAAAAACCTTCAATTGAAAATTGAAAATTGTGATATTTCCATATACAATCCATATTGACCTTAGTAAATGAAAAAATAAAAAATAAAAAAATACCCTAATATAGGAAGGATGATTCCGTCTAGGTTTGATATTTTCATGCTTTGGAATCTTGTGTTGTATTCCAAGTTTGAGCTTTTTAAACAATATACTACCATAGTACCTTGGCACCTTTTGACACAAGTCCATCGAATAACTAATTAACTAATAAATTAATGAATTAATTAATTTTCATTTTGACAAAGAAAATAATCTCTAAAGATTCAATAGTTTTGCCTTCACAAGTTTTTATTTATTTGAAGAATTGTTTGGGTGAAAATAATACAGTTAGTATCTAAGCTGCCAAGGTAGTAGTAATACTAGTAGTAGGGTATTAATTATTATTAAAATGTCCGAATTCAAATTCAAATTATTTCTTGAAACATGCCCCCTTTGACAAGTTAAAAGTATTTTCTGATTTGAATTTGATATGTAAGACATGTACTAACTTCTTCAATTGACCCGTGCGAGGAGTGCACAAGGAATGATTTTTATTATTATCTATTTATTTAATTATTTTAATTATTTATTTATTTGATAACAAGTGGATTTCAAAAATAATTATTAATTATTAATTTATTTATTAATTAATAAGAGGTGGATCTCAAAAATATCAAGTTTCAATTATGTTTCTCTAAGTACCTAGGGTTTCAGACTCCTCAACATCCTTCAACACGTTCATGGTCAGCTTGTGTTAACTATTGACCTTGCAAAAGGCTCGGGCCTCTTGCTTGCAACTCACAACATTAGTCAAACTCGTATCGTGTGCAAGGCTGCATAACTAGGCTCGGGACAATGCTTGTTAGGGTGTTGAAGCGTTTAGGGTTAAGGGCCAATAGTTATCATTGGGAGGGAGAATGAAGGTTGTTGTTTGGTACCAGGTGGCAGGTCTCATGGTGGAAAAGGACATGATTTCTTCTTTCTTTGTATTGGCATTGCCTATACTATCAAGGCAAGAAGGATATTGTGTTTAGATTCATTATATAGAGTACAGTAGCTTAAGGGATTTTGGCTCTGGCTACGTAATAATAATAATACGTCTGTTTTTATATGAGTATTTTTGAAAGATGGATATTTTGGCTTGTGTCGAAACTTGAGATTAATTTATAAGAGTTAATAATATATCTTGAAGGATTTTGGTTTGTTTATTAAGGGTCGAGGGCCTACCCATTCTGTTGCCTTAACAAGCTTGTTTGATGTCTTAGCCAATGGAATGGGTAGGCCCTCGACCCTTCATTCCATCCATCCATCCATAGTACGTAAAGAATTTTAAAGAACCATATTTTAGGGTTCCTTAAATTGCAAAAAGTCTCATCCAAGGTCTCATCATTAATTAATTAATTAATTAATTATATGTGCTTGTTTCATGTTCATAATTTTAACATAATAATTAGTTATACCCTTGACAATTACAGACCATAATTTAACATAATCATCATTTTTCAACACCGTAATGAAACAAAAGTCTTTTATATTAGAGAATCGACACAACCGTAACCATTATGCCGCGAGTGCACTCGCAAGCTTACCCAACACGATGGTCAAGGGTGCGCCCATTCTCTTATACAATTTGTGAAATCAAAATCCATATACAAAATTTGACCACAATTCTTATTATAATAATAACCTCTTTTGATTTAAAAATGTTAAGAATTTTTTTT